>Ga0222662_1000937_pt1 | contig 17312 bp, 19 predicted proteins | sample AntAcemetagen600_FD_179821 | JGI IMG/M metagenome (GOLD analysis project Ga0222662, IMG submission 179821) | Saline water microbial communities from Ace Lake, Antarctica - #600 | ecosystem: Environmental > Aquatic > Non-marine Saline and Alkaline > Saline | place: Antarctica: Ace Lake...
CGATCATCTTCCAACTTCTGAACTCAGCGGTACCGGCACTGCAGGAGTTGAAGAAGGAAGGCGCCAGTGGCCAGCAGAAGATCTCCGAATGGACACGCTATGCCACGGTCGGGCTTTGCATTGTCCAGGCGATCATGTGGCTTTCCTATCTTCGAACGAACAACCTCGTCCAACCGCAATTTGTCACCGGTGGCGCGAGCATGATCTTCTTCGCCTCTGGGATCGTCGGCCTGACTGCAGGCAGCGTGTTCCTGATGTGGCTCGGCGAGCAGATCGACAAGTACGGAATCGGCAACGGCGTCTCGGTCATCCTGACCGCGGGCATCCTCGCGAGGCTTCCGGAAGCGATTCAGTGGATCATCTCGGAGTTCAATCCGAGTCAGCAGGGAGACGGTGGGGGGATCGGACTGCTCGAAGTTGTTTTCCTCGCATCCTCCTTTGTCTTGGTGACGGCAGGTGCGATCCTGATCACCGTGGCGCAGCGGCGGATTCCGATCCAGCAGGCCAAGCACACCCGTGATGGCCGCAAGGTGGTTGGCGGTCAGCGGCACTACCTCCCGCTTCGAATCAATCATGCGGGCGTGATGCCAATCATCTTCGCGAGTTCGTTGATGATTTTCCCCTCCTCGATCTTTGGATGGCTGAATACTCGAGCGTCGCAAGGTGGCAGCCCCGATTGGTGGATGTCGGCGACCGGATTCCTCGCGGACAACTTCCAGATCGGTGCCTATCCGTATGTGATTTTCGAGATCATCCTGATCTACTTCTTCAGTTACTTCTGGACGACGGTGCAGTTCTCTCCAGACGACATGAGTAAGCAGCTCAAGCAGTACGGCTCGTTCGTTCCTGGCATCCGGCCTGGACCTCGAACCGCCGAGTATCTTGAAACTGTCATGGAGCGGATTACCTACGTCGGTGCGGGCTTCCTCGCGATCATCGCGATCATCCCAACCATGATCGCAGAGCGGCTGCAGATTCCGTTTTTCGTGGCCAGCTTCTTGGGCGGCACGGGTCTGCTCATCGTGGTGAGCGTCGGACTCGACATCATCCAGCGCATTGAGGCCAACCTGCTCATGCGGAACTACGCAGGCTTCCTTTCCGGCGACGGAAAGGGCGGCTCGAAGATCCGAGGCCGACGCGGTTGACCGCTCGGCCCACCTGACTTTTCTCCTTCCAATCCACTGAAACAAATCATCATGATCCGCTCTGTACCATCCCGAATCGAATTGAACGACGCCACGCGTCGGTCGATGTCGGTCGCGATCAGGTCAGCGTCGGACATCGAGGGGATTTCGGCGTGCGGACGAGTCGTCGCTGCCGCGCTCGAAGCCGGACGGAACGTCTGTGTTCCGGGGCGAAGCACACATGAGATTTCGACGGCCGTTGCGTCGGTGCTTGCCGCCGCCAACGCCGAGCCGCTCTTCATCGGGCTGCCCTCGGAAGAGAACGCCAACGTCTCGGCTTTTCCGGCCCCGGCGTGCATCAGCGTTGACGACGAGATCATCCACGGGATCCCGAGTGATCGGCAACTTACCGGCGGCGAACTGGTCAAAATCGACTGCGGCGCTCGCCTCGATGGCTGGTGTGCTGACGCGGCGATCACCGTCCCGGTTGGGGAAGTTGCCGCGGCTCGGCTCGAATTACTCCAAGCAACGGAGCATGTCCTTGAGACGGCGATTGATTTGATCCGCCCTGGGCGTCGCTGGAGCGAGATTGCTCGGATTCTTCAGGACTTGGCCCTCGATGCCGGTTACGGTGTTCTGGATGATTTTACGGGTCACGGCATCGGACGGGAGCTCCATGAGTCTCCCGCGGTTCCGTCCCACCTCACTCGAGGCCTCAACGGCCGAGGTGATTTCACTCTTCGCCGAGGCATGGTCCTCGCGATTGAACCGATTTTGGTCCTCGTCGGATCGGTTTCCGGAGCCGCAGTTCGCGGTGACGGAACCGCTTGCGGGGTCCCGGTCGAAGTGGCGAAAGACGGTTGGACGGTCCGAACCGTCGATGCCGCGGTATCCGCCCACTTCGAGCACACCATTGCGGTGGGCCGTTCCGGCGCCACCGTCCTGACGACGCCGACCGTTGACGTCATGACCGACCCGATCACCAATTCGGTGACCAACTGAGTTCGATTTTAGATTTTCGAGAGCAACCACCAGGAACGATCCCTTCATATGGCCAAAGAGGACAAAATTACGCTCGACGCAGAGGTCGTGGAAGCACTGCCTGACGCCCGATTTAAGGTGCGTCTAGAAAACGGCCAGGAGCTACTCGCCTACGTCAGCGGAAAAATGCGGAAGTTTTTCATCCGCATCCTCCCGGGCGACAGGGTCACTGTTGAAATGAGTCCGTATGACCTCACCAAGGGTCGAATCACGTATCGCCACTAGAAGTTCAACCACGAAAAGCAGGAACCAGCCATGAAGGTTCGAAGCAGCATTAAACGACGTACAAAAGACTGCCAAATCGTGATCCGCAAAGGTAAGCGGTTCGTGATCAACAAGAAGAATCCCCGTCTCAAGCAGCGGCAGGGCTGAAACCCTCCGTTCTCGTTCGATATTTGGAGCTACCGCATGCCACGTCTCGCAGGCGTCGACATCCCGGAACGTAAGAAAATCCTTTATTCGTTGCAGTACATTCACGGCATTGGCCCGAAGTTTGCATCGGATATCTGTGAGCAGGCTGGGATTGATCCCGACCGACTCGCGAAGGAACTCAACGACGAGGAACTCTCGTCGATCAACGCACTTCTCGACTCGAATTTCGTCGTCGAAGGTGCCCTGCGCCGCCAGATCGGCCAGGATATTCAACGCCTCAAGGACATCCGGTCCTATCGAGGCGACCGTCATCGTCGGGGTCTTCCCGTCCGTGGGCAACGCACTCGGTGCAATGCCAGAACCCGGAAGGGCCGTAAGAAGACGGTTGCCGGCAAGAAGGGCGTGAAGGGCTGATTTTCGATGCCCGTTCCGACGCCGATTTCGATCGGCGTCGACCCTGCGGGCATTCGAGATCGGCATTCCGTTACACGAGTCATCCGTGGCGTCTCATGGGCTTTTGCCCAGCGCTCGGTAAAGGACAAGGTTCGATTCCATGGCAAGCAAGAAGAAAGTTCGTCGAAACGTGGTGAAGGGCATCGCTCATATCAAAGCGACGTTCAACAACACGCTCATCACCATCACCGACCTCAACGGCGAAGCCCTCTGTCAGGACTCCGCAGGAACCGTTGGCTTCAAGGGCTCTCGCAAGTCGACGCCCTTCGCAGCCAGTCGGGCGAGTGAGAAGGCTGGTGGCAAGGTTCGACGCATGGGAATGCGAGAGCTTGAAGTCCATGTGAAGGGGCCCGGCCCCGGTCGTGAGTCGGCGGTCACCGCCCTTCAGGCCGCTGGTCTGAAGATCGTGGCGATCGAGGATCACACCGCGATCCCGTTCAATGGTTGTCGCGCTCCCAAGCGTCGACGCGTCTAGTTATTTCGTACCCGTGTTCACGGATGAGTTTGAGTAGTCACCCCGGCGGGGCTACTTCCGACTCGAGAACACACGGGTTTGTTCTTTCTGAACACCGCCGGTAATTGGAGTGAGCCATGCAGGTTCGCTGGAGAGGGCTGGAACTTCCAGCCAGGGTCGACAAGGACGAGAAATCCACGACCGAAAATTTTGGACGTTTCACCGCTGAGCCCTTCATTCGAGGAATGGGTACGACGATTGGCAACAGCCTCCGTCGCATCCTTCTCTCGACCATTGAAGGCGCCGCGATCACCAAGGTGCAGATCAAGGGCGTCCAGCACGAGTTCGACACCCTCGAAGGTGTGCTGCAGGATGTCACCGACATTATTCTGAACGTCAAGGGCATCGTGGTCAGCATGACCGGCGAAGGTCCGAAGACGATGAAGCTCTCTGCCGAGGGTCCTGGTGACGTCACCGCGGAGATGATCGAGTGTGATACGTCGATCACCGTCCAAAACCCGGAACACGTGATTGCCACCCTTGGTCCTGGCGTTGAATTCGAAGCTGAGTTCACCGTCGAGGCTGGCCGAGGCTATCGCCCCGCTGGCGAGTACTACGAGAACGGCGAAGAGCAAGTCATCGGTGATATTCCGATCGACGCAATCTTCTCACCCGTACAGCGAGTCCGTTTTCGCACCGAGAACGCCCGAGTCGGTCAGCGAACCGACTTCGACAAGCTGATTCTCGATGTCTGGACCAACGGGACGGTCAGTCCGGAGATGGCCATGGTTGAAGCGGCGAAGATTCTTCGCAAGCATCTCAACCCGTTCATCATGTACGACGAAGCCGGTGAAACCACGGTCTCTCACGAGGTCATGGAAACCACTGCCGAGGACATGGAAGTCAATCGGAAACTCCAGCAGGGCATCAACGACATGGACCTCTCGGTCCGTGCCAGCAACTGCTTGGAATCCGCCCAGATCAAGTCCGTAGCCGAACTCGTTCAGAAGTCCGAAGAAGAGCTTCTCACCCTTCGTGCGTTCGGTCGAACCTCGCTTCGCGAGATCGAGAAGAAGCTCGAGGAAATGGGACTCGCACTTGGCATGCACGTGCCAGACGCGTTCCGTATCAACTGATGTCAGTCTTCCGTGCGGGTCATCCCGCTCGGTTCATGTTTTCGAGGATTCACCGATGCGTCACCGTATCTACGGCAAGCAACTCAATCGCACCTCCGCTCACCGCACCGCCATGATGCGGAATATGGCGGCAGGCCTCTTCGAGCATGGTCAAATCGAGACCACGCTCCCCAAGGCCAAGGCAGTCCAGGGCTTCGCAGAGAAGCTCATCACCATTGCGAAGACCAAGTCGCTGCACTCCCGCCGACAGCTGGAGAGCAAGATCAACGACCGGAACATCTTCGCATGGGCGGACGATCCCCAGTTCCCCGAGGAACGCAAGGAAAACGCCATCTTTGAAGCGCCGGATTCGAGCGAGATCAAGCGCAACCGATTCGGCGACTTGAAGAAGTCGCCCCGACTCATCGAGCATCTGCTCCAGAAGGTCGCCCCAATGTTCGAAGGCCGCGATGGGGGTTACACCCGCATCGTCAAGCTCGACAAGCATCGTCTTGGCGACGGAAGTGATCTGGTCCTGGTGATGCTGGTCGGCAACAATGAGGATGGCCCTCAGGTTGGTGGAGGCTTGAGTGGACGCCGCCGCCAGGCTGACAAGCGGACGGCATTCGCCGCGAAGCTTGCCGGTTCATTCGCCGGTACGGCCACGGCGGAGGAAGCTCCGGCCGAGACCGCCGAGGCGCCTGCAGACGAGGCTCCCGAGACCACCGAAGAGGCCTGAATCGCCACTGGCGATGACGCGTTCTTTCGGTCGTCGGTCCCGGATCGTCGATTTTAGATTTCAACACGAGCCCTGACCATTTCGGTCGGGGCTCGTTTTCTTTCCCGATCGAGCCTTCAAGTCGTGGCTGGGCCTGAAATTCAAAGGCACATGCCCGTACACTGCGCCCATGCTCGCTGAACTCGAAGAACTGCAGTCCGCCGCCCTCGCCGAACTCGCCGCCGCCGTCGACTCCGAGGCCGTCGAATCATGGCGAATCGCCTACCTCGGATCGAAGGGACGACTGAAGGGCATGATGCCGCAGTTGAAGACCGTTTCGAAGGAGGACAAGCCGGCCGTCGGGAAGCGCCTCAACGAGGTCAAGGTCGCCTTGGAGCAGGGGTTTGAGTCGAGGAAGGCCGAGGTGGCCGGCTCAGGGGTGACCAGCGGACCGCAGGTCGATGTGACTCAGCCCGGCGCGAACCTCCCAGAGGGCCGTCGACACGTCTTGAGCCGGACCATTGACGAGATCGTCGACATCTTCGGCCGGATGGGGTTCACCACCGCCGCCGGTCCTGAGGTCGAGGACGAGTGGCACAACTTCACAGCATTGAACATCCCCGCGGGGCATCCGGCCCGTGACCCGATCGACAACTTTTTTATGGGCGAGCAGGAGGGGAGTCGCACGCTTCTCCGCACCCAGACTTCGACGGTACAGATCCGAACGCTCGAGAAGCAGAAGCCACCGGTGCGGATCATCGCCTGCGGTCGGGTCTACCGCCCCGACACCCACGATGCGACGCATTACTCGATGTTCCATCAGGTCGAAGGCCTGTGCGTCGACCGCGGCATCAGCATGGTCGACCTGAAGACCACGTTGTTTCAATTCGCCCGGGCGTACTTCGGTCCCGAGGCGGAAGTCCGCATGCGACCGAGTTTCTTCCCGTTCACCGAGCCCAGCGCCGAGGTGGACATGAAGATGAAGATCAAGGGCGAGTGGCAGTGGATCGAGATTGGCGGCTGCGGCATGGTCGACCCGAACGTGCTCGAAGCGGTGGGGGTCGATCCCGAGGAGTTCACCGGCTTCGCCTTCGGTCTGGGTATCGAACGAGTCGCGATGCGGAAGTACGGCATCAGCGACATCCGCTGGCTCTACGAAAACGACGTCCGGTTCCTGAACCAATTCTGATTGGACTGGCTGAAAATCAGCGACGCATTTCCGCTTGGTTTCTCGTTCGGCCGGGTCAAGGTCACCGAAAATCCATGGGATTTGGTACATGTCAAGAATAATCGATCCTCCGCGTGGTTCCTTCGACTTGCTGCCCACCCCGCTGACCTCGGGCGAGTTGGAGGTCGTGGATTTTCTCGATCATTACCTGTCCGATGATTGGGAAATCTACGTCCAACCGTTTCTAAACGGGCTGCGACCAGACGTCGTCGTGCTGCATCCGCGGGTGGGCGTGGCCGTCTTCGAGGTGAAGGACTGGAACTTCTCTGCCATCTCCTACTCTGTGAGATCGTCGACGACCTCGAAACGGCCGACGTTGGTCGCCACCGATCGCGAAGGAAAAATGTTCCATCCGGAGGACCCAGTTCGTAAGGTCGACCACTATCAGAAGGAGATCTTTGAACTCTATTGCCCGCGCCTCGATCAGAAGTATGGGCTCGCCGCCATCACGGCAGGTGTGATCATGACCCGGGCCACCCGGGACCAGATCGAAGACAACCTTGAGTTGATTCGCAGAGACCTTGTGGCACAGAACCCGAAACGCGATCCCTATCTTGTGATCGCGACGCGTGAAGACTTGAAGTCTGGGAGTATCGCGAGGGTTTTTCCTTCAGCGGAGTATCCAGTCTCGAAACTGATGACACCGCGGATCGCCGATGACCTTCGTGGTTGGCTTCGCGAACCATCGCTCAGCCGCGACCAACGTGAGCCGCTCCAGCTCGACGCCGGGCAGCGGCAACTCGTCTCCTCGCGGACGGAGACGGGCTATCGAAGAATTCGTGGTCCGGCGGGATCTGGAAAGAGCGTCGTGATCGCCGCCCGCGCGTCTGAACTGGCCGCGAGCGGTCAGAACGTCTTGGTGGTGTCCTTCAACATCACCCTGGTCAATTACCTTCGTGATCTCGCAGTCCGCCATGTGGCATCTCGGCGGGGGATCCGGCAACAGGTCTGCTTTCTGAATTTTCATGCGTGGGGGAAACGACTCTGCATGGAGTCACAGAATGAATCGGCCTACGAAGCGATCTGGGGACGCCAGGGGTTTGGCGAGGTTATGAAGGATGGTCTTGCCGATCTGGTGGCGTCGATCTATCAGGATCCTGATAGATCGAATGCCGGCCAGCCGCTCCCTCGTTATGACGCGATCCTAGTTGACGAAGGGCAGGACTTCCGTCTCTCGTGGTGGAATGCGTTGCGGCTCGCCCTGGCTCCAGAAGGGGAGATGGTCTTGGCGGCGGACCGAACGCAGGACATTTATTCGACGGCATCCGCGTGGACGGATTCCGCGATGACGACGGCAGGATTCCGCGGGCCGTGGTCTGAGCTCAAGATCAGCTACCGGCTCCCGCCAAAGGGGGTCGAACTCGCGCGAGAGTTTGCGTCGTCCTTCCTCGGAGACCAGGCCATGCTTCCCGAGCCTGATCCGCAGATGGGGCTGGATGACTTATTCCCGTCCCACTTTCGATGGGTACAGGTAAATGGATCGTCCGATTACGTCGAGGTCTTCATCACCGAGTACCGGCGCATGATGATCTCGCTTGGCGAGGGGCAGGCAAACGCCGATATGACCCTCATCTCGGGTAAGGAAGCCGGGCGTAAACTCGTCGAGGCGCTCTTCGCTCGAGGCGTGAACGTTCTTCATACGTTCGGGAAGGTCGATGATCATGGGAAACCGGGCGAGACTGCGGAAGAAGGAGGCTGGCAATTGGAACGGCGTCAGAAGATGAGCTTCTTCCAGGGCGATGCGCGGCTGAAGGCGACCACGCTTCATAGTTTCAAGGGGTGGGAGAGTCGGAATCTTCTGGTCTTCCTTCCCGAGGTGAGGAGTCGCGAGGATTTGAGTCTCGTCTACATAGCGCTCACTCGGATCAAACGCGACGAGGCCGGCAGTCGTATCACCGTCATTTGCGGAAGTCCGGAATTGCGTGCGTACGGTAAGAAGTGGCCAGACCACTGTGAAGGGTTGGATCCGCTCGCATGATGACTACCCTTGGTGGTTCCATCGCGACCTGAACGCCGCCGCCCAATCTACGGTTGATGGAGGTAACTCGCTTCTACCGCGCCCTTGGTTCTTCATCAGGGAGGCGCTGTGACTGTAGAGCGGTCGATGAAGGTCGAGTTCGTGTGGACTGACATGTCTCAATCCCTTCTTCATCAGGGAGGCGCTGTGACTACGGGTGGCGGAATTCACCTTGCCTAAATCAAGTTCTCGTCTCAATCCCTTCTTCATCAGGGAGGCGCTGTGACCGCAGTTCGGATCATCCTCATGCTGGCCGAGCTGGGCATGTCTCAATCCCTTCTTCATCAGGGAGGCGCTGTGACCCCGACAGGTGGTGAACATGATCGAGCATCTCGGGATCACGTCTCAATCCCTTCTTCATCAGGGAGGCGCTGTGACGAGGCTTCATATCCTCTCATCGCCATCGCGGAGCGTAACGTCTCAATCCCTTCTTCATCAGGGAGGCGCTGTGACAAATCACATGTGAAATCGCAGAAACGGAGGTGCTCAAATGATGTCTCAATCCCTTCTTCATCAGGGAGGCGCTGTGACTGGTTTCGCCTGCGTCGCCTCTGGATGGTGCGTCGGATGAGTCTCAATCCCTTCTTCATCAGGGAGGCGCTGTGACAAATCTTCCAAGGGCTCCGTGTGCTTCAGGAGGCCGACCAAGTCTCAATCCCTTCTTCATCAGGGAGGCGCTGTGACATCGCTGAGATGGGCAACACGGCCGTCGTATTCTACCGCGAGTCTCAATCCCTTCTTCATCAGGGAGGCGCTGTGACCAACCCGGAGACCCGGAAGGTGGTCATCGTGAAGAGCCAGTCTCAATCCCTTCTTCATCAGGGAGGCGCTGTGACAGGCACAGGCCAAGGCTGACTGGGAAGCCGAGATGACCGAGTCTCAATCCCTTCTTCATCAGGGAGGCGCTGTGACGGCTCAGCGTATCTTCACGGCAGTTGAAGACGAAGTCCAAGTCTCAATCCCTTCTTCATCAGGGAGGCGCTGTGACATCCCGCGATTATACTTATGGTTGGTTCGCGGATAAGAAGTCTCAATCCCTTCTTCATCAGGGAGGCGCTGTGACTCGTCCTCTGCACCGTCGACAGCGTCGTGTCCTACAGCGTAGTCTCAATCCCTTCTTCATCAGGGAGGCGCTGTGACTGGTGGGGACACTCATCAAAGTCGACTCGGAAGTTGTCGAGTCTCAATCCCTTCTTCATCAGGGAGGCGCTGTGACGACGACGTGGATCCGCCAGAACTCCGAGGTCATCTCGCGGACGTCTCAATCCCTTCTTCATCAGGGAGGCGCTGTGACGCCAAGGGCATCGAGATCCTCGAAGTGGAAATGGAGGGGACCGTCTCAATCCCTTCTTCATCAGGGAGGCGCTGTGACGGCCATGGGTCGTGCAAACGACTGGTCCCCAGCCCACAAGTCTCAATCCCTTCTTCATCAGGGAGGCGCTGTGACACGTATTTAGCCGCCTACTTCGTGTGCCTTATGGCACTCAGTGTCTCAATCCCTTCTTCATCAGGGAGGCGCTGTGACGTTCACCGTTGGATGGTGCGTCGGATGATACGTTGGGTATGTCTCAATCCCTTCTTCATCAGGGAGGCGCTGTGACAGTCATCGACGTAAGCGTAGCAAAGGATCAAGTATCAATCGTCTCAATCCCTTCTTCATCAGGGAGGCGCTGTGACCTTCGACAGCGAAGAAGGAGTACTACATGAGTGGGAAAAGTCTCAATCCCTTCTTCATCAGGGAGGCGCTGTGACCGGCAGATCAGCCGGTATGGAACGCCGTACACTCGGTGGAAGGTCTCAATCCCTTCTTCATCAGGGAGGCGCTGTGACCGCCTCGGCGACCTCGGCGTCACCACCCAATGGGCGCACATGTCTCAATCCCTTCTTCATCAGGGAGGCGCTGTGACCGCTATCCTCCGAAGTCGCATCGACTCAATGGACGATAAGAGTCTCAATCCCTTCTTCATCAGGGAGGCGCTGTGACAGCCCGGTAGAAGAATACCGGGAAAACATCGTGTTGATCGCGTCTCAATCCCTTCTTCATCAGGGAGGCGCTGTGACAACGAGTACGTCGCCCTCATGACCGCCATCATGATCGAGGAGTCTCAATCCCTTCTTCATCAGGGAGGCGCTGTGACCCTCCGGGTCACGGTCCGCAATGGGGACATGGACGGTGAGACGTCTCAATCCCTTCTTCATCAGGGAGGCGCTGTGACGAACAAGCAATCGTCAACGACTGGCGCGCAATGAACCACATGTCTCAATCCCTTCTTCATCAGGGAGGCGCTGTGACCACATGGAAGACGTGCAATTTGACAGCGCTCATTTTTATGAGTCTCAATCCCTTCTTCATCAGGGAGGCGCTGTGACGACCAGAACTTCCTGAGCGCATCCTGGCATCAGGCACAGAAGGTCTCAATCCCTTCTTCATCAGGGAGGCGCTGTGACCAGTTCGTCATGCACCTCGGCGCACATTGCACAAATTGGATGTCTCAATCCCTTCTTCATCAGGGAGGCGCTGTGACTACGCAGACTCAGAAGAAGAACTCGCATACTGAATGACGAGGTCTCAATCCCTTCTTCATCAGGGAGGCGCTGTGACGGGGTCCCACAAAGGGCTGGTGGTGTACACCGACGCCTTGTCTCAATCCCTTCTTCATCAGGGAGGCGCTGTGACGTCATGCTCACGGGCTACGGCTCAGGGGCAAACGGCATCGCCGTCTCAATCCCTTCTTCATCAGGGAGGCGCTGTGACAGCATAGGCCGTAACCCTCGGATTTGCAGACACTTACAAGGGCCAAAACGCTAACCTCCCTTGGGCGGCCGTGATCTCGCTTTTTTTTTAGACGGCAAAAACCGTAAGGCCCGACAGTGCAATGACTTATGACGTTTCCTAACCCCCCCTGATTTTGGAGGGCAGTGGGGGTTAGGCGAGTCGGCCCAGGGCGAAGACCGCCGGGTGACTTAACGCGACGTTGACGAGGCGAATTCATGAGCGTGCATTGGGCGGTAGATGGATAGATCTCATGCGACGACCAGCCGTGGGGCGATGACCGGGATGGGCCTTCCAAGGGAGATCATGTCGGCGTTGGATGACCGAGCGAGAAGGAGGGTATCGAACTCCGGATCAATCGTGTCCAGAAGTCGGCGACGTGCTGATTCGAGGTCGGCGACGGATAACTCGGTCAGAAACACCGATTGCTGCGCACGATGACCCAGTCCTTCGGTGATCTTCGCGACTCTGCGGCGACGTCGATCGTCGGCGATGTCGTAGGCAACGACATACATCGAGCGAGGCGCATCACGCAGCCGACGGAGGCTCGATGGCGTCATCTGCGTATATCGTGGAATCATGGTCATGGAAATCTCCTTCGAGGTCGTGAGGTGATTTGAATTGGCGAGCGAATGCACTGGCGATGTCACGGGCATACTCGTGGAGCTCAAGGCGGGCCGGGCGATCTCCGCCATCCGCCGGTCGTTCCATGGCGGCTTCGAACGCCGAAACGTACCGACGCAGGGCCTCTGGGGTAAATCGAGTGCCGTCGCCGACTTGGTCAGAGTCGACTGGGCACGCGCCGGCGGTGGCTGACTCGAAGTGGTGATGAACGAATTGCCGCCGGTTGACCAGCGACGTCACCAGTTTGTCTACGATTCGATGCCGCCATGGCTCCATGAGGTCTAGGACCATGTTCGGTCTCTGGCCATGTGCGACGTGATGTACGCCCGTCCATGGATCGAGTCCGACACCGTCGAGGGCAGCCTGCACCTCGGTTCGAAGTAGGGCGTAACCAAACGAAAGCATACTGTTCACTGGATCCGTGGCCGGCCTCGATCGGCGGCCGTTGAACCCCATCTTGTGCTGCACCGTGTCGGCGAACGCCGCCCAGTAGAGCCGGGCTGCCGCGCCCTCGACTCCCATGAGGCTGGCCCGATCGACGCATGAATCGACTCGGGTGACGAATCGGCCAACATCTGAAGCTAATTTTCGGACGACACGATCATCATCATTGTGACCCCAGGCCGCGAGACGGCCGCGCATCGCCTCGATCTTGGCAGCCACGAGTCGGCGGGCCGCCGCCATCCGCCGTACTTCGCTCATCGCGACCAGAAACTGCCCCTGACGGACGCGACCCGCGGGCATGCTGGGTGGCGAGAGGGTTCCTACGATCCGACCGCCGCGGGTCAGGAACGTCGTGGGAACTCGATGCTCGAGCAGCAGTCTCACGGCGTCTGCCGTGATCTGTACCCTGCCCACCGTCACCAATCGCTCGAGATCGACCAACGGAAAAACCGCTTTCGTCACATCATCGACCGTGATAACGATCGCGGTGCTCCGGCGTCGAACGATGGAACCCGGCGTCGTGGCGTATCCAATGGTGAGTCACCTCCGTAGTCTGCTGGGGCGGATGAAATCGATGCCGTTGAGAGACACGCCCGATCGGGGTCACTGATCGAGTTCGTGTTGATTCCGGCGCATTTTGAAAGTTCGCTTGATTGCGGAGGTGGCAGTCAGGACGTGCAGGTGGATGTGTTGCACCTTGCAAGCCGGACTCCGCTGGTCATGTCGCCACGGATGCCACGCTCTAGGAACAATTCTCTCAAGACCTACCAAACCACGACAATCTCCTTCGACCCGGTGAAGTACGACTCGCTTTCGAGCGTCGGTCGTTTTATTGCGTCGATCGCCGTCGGAACGACGGTGGGGTGGGCGACGGCTGTCCTTTCCGATGTCGTCCTCGGTATGGAGACTCAAGACGCGGTCCTGATTGGTTGCGCCTTCGGTGCGCTGGCGACCATTCTCTGCCTCTTCTGGACAGGGCCGGTGCAGCGGGCCCGAGGTGGTCGAAGCGTGATCCGCTGGCGGCGGTCCCTCGGCCCGGAAAAACGCTCCGTCGACACACCAGGCCGTCGTCGCCCTCGGCCCGCGTTGAAAAACCGCCCGCATCACCAAGTTGCCTCCGGATCCGCTGCCGTACCGAGCGGAGTGAGGGGCCCGGTCCCGCCGATCCAACGATCATGGTTGGACCGAATGCGTGCCTGGTTCCGCCGGGTGTGCATCAAGACGAACCCTGTCGTTGCCGAACGAAGGCCCGTCATCGACCGGGGGGCTTCGGACCGCCAAGTGGCGTCCGGCAGCACGATTGGCCTTCGCCCGACGAACGAACGCGAGGTTGCGGATCAACTGCCGAATCGGTCGCCCAAGGTTGGGTCGGCTGCTCGTCGGTCGGCCATTCCCGGATCCACGGCGCTGAGACAAGGAGTTCGAATTGGAGCCATCGGTCCGCTCACGCCTCCGAATCGGCGGGAAGCTTCGGACCACGCAGATTCGCCGGAAGATTGGTGGGAAGCTGAAGCGAACGACGCCTCCGTCGAGCGTGGTCCTGATCCGTCCTTGGAGGTCAGCACGCATGCGGCGCCCCGCGAATTTCGGGGCTCGAGCGGTCTCGGTGAAAAATTACACGACGTATCCGGTCAGGGCGGCGGAGTGATGCTGTCGAAGGAGGTCGAAGGACCGATTCCCATGACGGCGATTCCTGGCCGCGTTCTGGATCCGTATCTCTTCGAAGGCAAGTTCATTCGAGTCCGAAACCCGGCCAGTCAGCGGCCCTGATCTCGATCGTACCGACCGCCTATTTTTCTGATCACCAACTGGAACACTCGCCCTCAAGAACCCAATCTCCGCTCGAGCCAAATCCAAAGCCAGCCACGGTCCACAGGAGACCCGTCCGATGCCCTCGAGCGCCGGTCGAAGGTCGCAGATGTTGCACCGCATGCTGAACCATGGGCCACTCCTCCTTGCGGCATTCCTGTGTGAAGTGGGTCTCCTCATCTATACCTTCGCCTACGAGCGGCAGATCGCCCCGGTCGGCGTGTTCTCATTGATGGGACTTGCCGGAACGGGGGGGCTCACGCTCCTGATCGAATTGCTCAAGCTCCCGCTCGCGGTTCATTCCAATGGGACACGAGGCCTCTATCGAATCGTCGTCATGGGATTCGTCCTGCTGCTCTGTGGGATGACCTTTATGACGGTCAAGGACCTGGTGAACAATCAGGCGATTCTGAGCTTGGCGCCGGCCAACGGCCTATTGGCCGACGCAAACCTCCTCGAAGCGGAGAACCGAAATCTCGAGATGCTCCGGGATCGTCGAACCGGCGACGCGGCGGCCGCCCGCGAGGAAATGGTAACGACTCAACGCACCGCGGAGTTGCGTCTGACGAGCCTTCGAGACGAGCGGGCCGCCGAAGCGACGATTCAGGAAGCGCGCCTCGCCGCAGCCCGGAAGAACATTGGTCTCGACCTTGCAGCGGTTTCGCAGATTCAGAGCTTCGCGGCGGCGCGAGATCAGGTTCTGAGTGATGCCGAGCTGGATTTCGCTCGGATTGATCAGCGACTGTCGGAGGAACGGCGGGCACACTCGGCCACGGTGGCGCAAGCGGCCCAGGATCATCTGGCGCAGCGTGCGGCGTGGGAACAGGCATGCGAGTCGATTCGAGCGAGGCGAGCGGCAGACCGCGACGCGGCGGCAGCATCCGTGGGGGCGCGAATGGCGGTCTTCGAGCGAACTCTGGCGGCCTACGAGGCGTCGGCGGGTCGACTTGCGATCGAGCGGGAGAAGATCACCGCGGAATTGGCGCGTCGTATCGCGGCGCATGAAGCCAGCGATGGCGCATTTTACAACCTTTCGGGAAAGATCAAAGGTGAGAAATCCTGGGCTGCGGCTGAGTTCGATCGCATCGATGCGGCAGGATCGCGACTTATTCGGCCCGCTTCGCCCACGTTGACCTCGGGCACGATGAAGGACCTCGACTTGCCGGCGCGACCCGTTCCGACTCGAGTGGAGAGTCCAGAAATTGACCGTCTGCTCGCCGAACGGCGTACACGAATGGAACGCCGAGACACACAGCTTGTCGAAATCGACGCTCGAGTTGCGGCGATCCGAGACGCGGCCAATCGTGCGAATGCGGATCAGGCCCAATCAACGTCGGCGACTATCGCCACGATCGCCGAAGGGCGAGACAGACAGCTCGTCCAATTTGACGATGCGATCGCCAATGAGAGTCGACGTCTCACGCTGGACCTTGAATCGTTGCGAAGTACCGCGGCGACGCCGGCGGAAGTACAGGCGTACATCCAATCGTCAACCGAGACGATCGATGGCAATCTGGTGGAAATCGAACGCCTTCGGCACGAGGCAGTAAAGTTGCGCGAAAAGACGGAAATGCATCGACTTGCTGACTTTCTCCGTCCATTCATGCCTCAGGCCACCTGGGAAGCGCGTGCGGAAGTTGCCCAAGCCGGCCAGTCCATCGTTCTCGCATTCATCGCGGCGATTGCGCCAGCGTTTCTCTTGAAGATGGCGATGTACCACCTCATGGTCTCAAGCCATGATGCGCCGCGGCGCGGCCGGCGGCAGATCCGGACCGGGCGCATCGCGAGGCTGCGTCGTCGGCAGGCTGAGGAACTGAACCGCCGCGATGCCGACGCCACCGAAAAAATTCGGCAGGAATCGTTTCGCAACGAAGCGGTTGAGGCGGAAGGCCGGAGAATCGCCGAATTGGGTGCGTGCGAGATCGCAGAAATACGTGCGGGATCCGAGCGACGGTTGCTGGAGATGGAACTTCTCCGGGATACTAATCTGTCCCAAATCGGTATCGAGAAGGACCAGGTGATCGCGGCGGGGCGGTCGGAGGTAGACGCATTGAAAGTTGAAATCGAAGGTATTTCCCATGACCGGGATGCCGCGATCGAACTCGCGTCAAAGGCGGCCGCGGAGGTTTCCCGCCGTCACGAGGAGCTTGAGGCAACGGCGATTCGCCGCCAGCAGCTTCGAGACCAGCAATTGCAGGATGCCGTCGAGCATGCCGAACGACGTGCGAAAAGTAGCGCGGATCGCAGAATTCGCGAAGACGTCGCAACACTGCGGGCCAGAATCGAGTGCCTCGAGGAGGAAGGCGGCGATCTTCGGAAGGACCGTGCGGACCTGATCAACGACAATCAGGGGCAGACCGCGCTGATCCGGCGGCACGTTCGTACCATTTGCGAAATGCGCGAGGAACTCGAGCGGCTCGGTCGGACGCTCATCGACGTGACCGAAGGAAACTCTGGCGGATCAGTGCCGCCGAAAGACGATGCCTCGCCCGGCCCCGATATCGAATTCGATTTCGACGACGACGACGACGTTCCTTTCTGAGGCCAGCGCGGAAAAATCGCCAGCACTCAGGTGATTGCTCGCGGACCCTTAAGAATCGGTTTGTCCTTGTACGAGGCCGTTCCATCCCGCGAACTCAGCGGCATGTAGGACGTGGCGGCATTGGCCGGCCGATTTTCGTAAGAGGTCATTCTTCGGAACTCGGCGATTTCCGGTTGCGATTCGTAGAGTCCGGGTTCAATGTCTAGACGCGCCGCGATCGCCCGTTCGAAGGCCGACCGCGCAGCCTCCCGATCGAACGACTCCTTCCCCGCCACCAGTCGCTCGGCCAGCGACGTGTAACGCCGCTCGTCGCAAAGGACCTTCGAGTCGATGATCTCGATTCGAACACTTCCCATTCCGAATGGCTTGCCGCCGCCTAATCGATGGGCGTGGCCTTCGGGGAACTCAAGGGCGTGTATGAGGCCCCCGAGTTCGGCCAGGGAGACACTTTCCACCATCACTTCGAAGGTGAATCGAGTTCCCTTGGGCATCGGGCGATACTGAACTTGGACGTTCATGTTCGCGTTGGGTGGTGGCGGGTACTCGGGGTCACGGTGCCAGTAGAACTTCCGACCACGCGGTTGATTCCCGCGGTGTC
>Ga0222662_1000938_pt1 | contig 17280 bp, 14 predicted proteins | sample AntAcemetagen600_FD_179821 | JGI IMG/M metagenome (GOLD analysis project Ga0222662, IMG submission 179821) | Saline water microbial communities from Ace Lake, Antarctica - #600 | ecosystem: Environmental > Aquatic > Non-marine Saline and Alkaline > Saline | place: Antarctica: Ace Lake...
CCGTCGCACGCTGGGTAGCGCAGAGCGCAGCCTGCTCAACCTCGCGGACCAGCGCGGGGTTCCTATCCTGGTCGCTGACGAGGGGGACGCGCCGCCGGCGGTCTCGGAGGGAGCGCGGGCTGAGATCCTCCATCCGCTGGGTCGCGCCGGCAGGGATGTCTCGTCGAACGACGGCTCCGTCGTGCTGCGGGTGGGTCTGGGAGCAGTCTGGATGCTGCTCACCGGGGACCTGGAGGCCCCGGGAGAACGCTTGCTCGGGGCGTCGGGAACGGACCTCTCGGCTCAAGTGCTCAAGGTCGGCCACCACGGGAGCCGCACGTCGACGACCCAGGAGTTCTTGGACGTGGTGGACCCCTTGGTGGCGGTGACGGGCGCGGGTGCTGGCAATCGCTTTGGGTTTCCCCACGCGGCGGTCAGCGCCCGGTTGAGGACGCAGGGTGCGCCGCTGCTGTGGACGGGGCGGGACGGTGAGGTGCGGACCTGCACGGATGGTGCGCGGATCGATGTACACACGCGGCCCGATGGCCGGTGGGTGTCGCGGGGGGAGCACGACCCGGAGACCGTGCAGGGCTGGGTCGCCCAGGACGCCGAGCGAGGAGAGCGGCGGGCGCGCTGGGCAGCGAGCGTCACTGCGTCCTGGACTGAGGAGGCCGACCACGCGGGCCGGGCTGGCCCGCGCAGAAGCAAGAAGTCCAGGGGCAAGAAGGCGAAGAGAAAGGGGGCGACGACCTCGCGGACGCGGAAGCGCAGCCGAGCGAAGAAGGAGCCGGCGACCCCCGCCCCGCCTACGCTCATGAACGAGCGCGAGTGGCGGCGAAGCCGGCAGGATCGACGCCGACCGAAGCCTCCATGGCGGAGTCGACGGTGAGCCTGCACTACTTGTTCACTTTCCTTGGTCGCCTCGCTTGCCCGTGCCCCACGTCGCCACGTTGCTCCTCTTCGCGTGTCCCGACACGCTTCATCGTCGCGCCTCGCGCCGCGGCCCACGGCTCGGTCGTCGAAGTAAACAAGTAGCGCTAGAGAGGTGAACCGCTTACGCCCGACGCGTTCCTGGTTCTCACCTACGCGGCGAGGGCTTGCTCGACCCGCCGACGCAGGCGGGCGTCGTGAGCCGCGCGCGGGGTCAGTCCCAGGGTGCCCTCGCGTTCGGCGCTGCGGCGGGCGAGGACCATCAGGACCGCGCCGGCTGCAAAGACGGGCAGGGAGAGCGCCTGCGATGTGGAGATCGTCTTGCCGAACAGGTCGGGGAGCAGGAAGCCCCGCTCCAGATCGAGCCGGAACAACTCATTGAGCGATCGAAGCACCGGGTAGCCCATCAACAGGGCCGCGAACGCCTGTCCGTCGAAGCGCTGGCGCGAGCGAAGCGCGCGAAGGGCGAGAAACAGCGCGATGCCGGCGACCGCTGCGTACACCTGAGTCGGGTGCAGCGCGACGCCGCGCAGCGGCTCCGGCACGACGCCTGCCAGGAAGACCGTGCCCCAGGGCCACTCGACGCCGGTCCCCCAGTCGATGGGGCGGCCGTAGCAGCAGCCTGCTGACAGGCAGCCCACCCGCCCCAGGGCGATCCCCAGCGCCAGCGCAGGGGCCGCGGCGTCGGCGACTCGCAGGAACCGCAGTCCCCGATGCCGGATCCACAGCGCGCACCCGGCCACCCCCAGCACCAGTCCGCCGTACAGGACCATCCCGCCCTCCCAGAACCGGAGCAGTGCGAGGGGGTCGGCGACGTACACGTCGCGACTCGCGGTGAAGAGATGCCCGAGCCTCGCCCCAACCACCCCCGCCACCGTCCCGATCATCGCGACCCTCAGCAGCTCCAGCGGGGAGTCGCCGGCCCGCCGTGCTTCCTGGGTGGCGACGTAGGAACCCACGAGAATCGCCACAACCAACCACGTGAACCATGCAGACAGCGCGACCTGACCGATCAGCGGGACATGGGTGTGCATCAGCCAGGGACTCAAGAGATAGATCCGTTGTTGGGGAGGGGAGCGAGGCCCGGTGGGATGACTCGGCCACGCACGGCGAGCGCAAAGAAGAGGACGAGCCCGAAGGTGATGGACACATCTGCGATGTTGAACACCGCCCACGAGGAGCTGCCGATGAGCCTCTCGGTCAGAGGCGCGAGGGGGCCGGGCGCGCTCAGCTGCACGAAGTCGGTCACCTGGCGGTACAGCAGTCTGTCGATGAAGTTGCCCGCCGCGCCAGCCACGACGAGCGCGAGGCTCCAGGCCAGGGCCCGCTCGTCAGCATGGAGCCGCCAATACCACCCGAGGAGGACGAGGAGCGTGGCCAACGACAGGAACGTCACGAGCGGCAAGCGCAGGGGGTGCCCGGTGAACACTCCCCAGGCGACGCCGGTGTTCTTGACATGCAGTAGATCGAGCAGCCCGGGCAGGACGGAGATGCGCTCGCCCACGGTGAGGGTCTCGCGGACCAGCGCTTTGCTGGCCTGGTCCACGACACAGACGCCGAACACGACGAAGGCGAGGAGTCGGGAGTGAGGGTGCGGAGCCGGCTTCACGTCGCTCAGTGCATCCCTTGACTAGTTGACGGACTCGTCCAGCGGGGGCGGTTCGAGGTCCAGCAGCGCGGCGATGGTCGCTTCGTCTGCGCCAGGGAAGGTGTACTGCGCGAACTCGTGGGGCGCCACCCAGCGCACGTCGTGCACGCGCAAGGCCTCGATGTCCTGGTCCATCGGGACTTCGCAGTGATAGACCTGCATGTCCACGGTGTAGTGGTCGTACTCGTGCACGACCTCCATGACCAGCTCTCCCACGTGCACCCGCACCCCGATCCGCTCCTCGAGGAGCTCCCGGAGCACCGACTCGGCCGAGCGCCCGTCGGGCACCTTGCCGCCGGGGAACTCCCACAGCAGCGGCAGCGTGCTGCTGGGCAGGCGTTGGGTGATCAGGTACGCGCCTTGCCGCCGAATCTCGGCGGTGACGACCCTGATCTTTTGACCGGCGTACTTCCCCATGTTCATCCCTCGTGCGCCCACGGGCGGGCCTGTTCTGCGGCGCGGAAACGTACCACACAGGCCACACCGCAAACCCCGGTGCCGTCGGGGGCGATGGAACGGCCTGATTCCAGTATCCTCGCGCCGCTGGGTTTCCTAGCTGCCCCGGAGGCCTCATGTTCCGCCGCTCTCTGCTCGCCGTAGCTGCCACCACCGCCCTCTTCGCCGGCCCCGCGCTGGCGCAGGAGGCGTCGATCGACATCCAGCAGTTCAAGCCGGTGAGCGATATCGACGGGTTCATCACGGTGCACGACGCCTCCCTGCTGCCGCAGTTCAAGTTCGGGGTGGGTCTGAATCTCAACTACGCGATCAACCCGCTGGAGGTGAACGGCCCGGGCTTCGGGCGGCAGTTCGGCCTGATTGACGGGATCATCGGTGGCGATCTGATCGGCGCGTTCTCGATCTTCGACTTCTGGGACGTCGGCCTGCGCTTCCCGGTGGTCCAGATTCCCGTGGCCACCGACTTCGTGGGCAGCCCAGCTTTCCCGGGGGCGAAGGTTCCATTCGGGATCGGCGACCTCCTCATCGAGAGCCGTATCCGCATCATCGACCCGGAAGAGAAGGCCATCGGCCTGGCGATCAACCCCTGGGTGACCTTGCCCACCGGCACGGCGAAGGCTGGCCTGGGCCGCGGTCTGCCGGGCACCGGCATCAAGCTCATCGCGAGCAAGCGCTGGTCTCGATTCCACTTCGCGGCCAATGCAGGGTTCGCGTTCTTCGGGCGGGCGAGCGAGTTCCTCGGTGGCGGGGCGATCACCAACGTCACCACCGGCAACGAGTTCACCTATGGGCTGGGAGTCGGTGTCTCCCCGGTGGTGGACCATCTCGAGATCAACCTCGAGCTCGATGGCAGCCTCATCGCGGGTCCCAACGAGCGGGACGCGTCCGAGCGCTTCTTCAACCAGGCCCACTCTCCCGCGGAGGTTCTCTTGAGTCTGCGTGGCACGCTGGACATGGGGCTCACGTTTCACGCAGGCGTGGGCAAGGGCATCTCGGGCGGCTACGGCACGCCGGATCTCCGGGTGTTCGCCGGTGTCGGCTGGGCGAACCGGGTGCGTGACCGCGACAAGGATGGCCTGAACGACAAGGTGGACCCTTGCCCCGACGATCCCGAAGACTTCGACGAGTTCGAGGATGAGGACGGCTGTCCGGATCTGGACAACGACGCGGACGGCGTGGCCGATGAGCTCGACGGCTGTCCGCTGGACGCCGAGGACGCCGACGGCTTCGAGGACGCGGACGGCTGCCCGGACCTGGACAACGACGCCGATGGCATCCCGGACACCGCGGACGCCTGTCCCAACGATCCCGAAGACATGGACGGGTTCGCCGACGAGGACGGCTGCATCGATCCCGACAACGACGAGGACGGACTGCTCGATACTGTCGATACCTGCCCCATGGCCCCCGAAGACGTGGATGGCTTCCAGGACGACGACGGCTGTCCTGACCCCGACAACGACGGGGACGGCATCCTCGACGTGGACGATCTGTGCCCCGACGAGCCCGAAGATCTCAACGGCGTCAAGGACACCGATGGCTGCCCGGACGACACCCTCGCGGTGAAGTCGGGTGACTCCATCGTGATCCTCGAAAAGGTCTACTTCGCCACCGGTCGCGACACCGTGCTTCGGCGCTCTCAGCCGGTGCTGCGCGCGGTCTCCGACGTGCTGACCGAGTACCCGGACATCCTCAAGGTGCGGGTCGAGGGACACACCGACGATGTGGGAGCCGACGCGTTCAACCTCGACCTCTCTCAGAGGCGGGCTGAGTCCGTGCAGCGCGGGCTCGTGAAGCTCGGCGTGGATGCGACCCGCCTCGAGGCGGTGGGCTACGGAGAGACCCGGCCCATCGACACCAACAAGACGGAGAAGGGCCGCGAGCGGAACCGTCGAGTGGAGTTCACCATCCTCGAGACCGAAGGGCGGGCGAAGCCGACCCCCATGCCGGCGACCTCGCCGGCCCCCGCGACCGAGTCCGGGCCTTCCACGTCGCCGACGAACCCCTGGGGACTGCCCGAGCCGAGCAAGCCGGCTCCGGTGGCGCCTGCGGAGGAAGGGAAGGTGGACCCCGCGGCGATCTGGGGTGTCGAGCCCGCGGCGGCGGACCCGGTGACTGAGGAGGCTCCCGCTGAGGAGACTCCCGCTGAGGAGACTCCTGCCGAAGAGCCGCCCGCAGACGACGAGGAGCCCGAGCCGAAGATCGAGCAGCCAGCGGGACCTATCTGGTGGAAGTAGCTGCCGCTCGGTGAGCGGCTCGTCGGGCCGAGGTCAGTCGAGCAGTCCGTCGAAGCGCTCGATCAGGCGGCTCGAGACCAGGACTCCCCGGCCGTCGATCGCGATGGCCGCGGTTCCTTCGGCTTCCGAATAGACAGAGATCTCTCGCTCGCCGTCGGGGTCGGTCAGCACGAGACGCGCCACCGGCTCGCCGGTGACTACTGCCTCTCCGGGCAACGCACGGAGGGGGGAGAGCAGACTCAGCGCGAGGGCCACCTCGGGGACGTCGCCGTCTCCGGCGTTCAGCGTCACTTCCCGATCGTCCCGGCTCCAGCGCAGGCTGCGCCCCTCGGTGAGCTCGAAATGGAGCACCACCAGATCCTTGATCTGGTCTGGGCTCACGTCGAGCCGGGCGAGCATCGGGGGTTCGGCCATCTGGAGCGTCTCCTCGCCGCCTTCGCGGTCCACGAACACGCCCCGCCCGTCGGGCGCGTCACCCGCGAAGTGCCATGTGGTGGTTGTGTCTCCACGGCGGGTCCACACGCTCAGCCGCGGCCGGTCCAGGCCCTGAGCCCGCGCCGCGATCGAGGCGTTTACCCCCACTTCAGGGAGCGCAGCGAGCAAGCCGATCTCGTCGAGCAGCCGTCCTACGGCCCGCGGGTCCGCCGTGAGTTCGCTCGGCTCAGTCACTAGCCACGAGTCCCCAGCTCGCTCGAACTCCAGCCTGCCGGCGCTGTTCAGCAGCCCAAACGCATCGAGAGAGCGGGTGCTCGCTCTCAGCGCCTCCCGATCGGTCCAGGCGGCCACGTCGGTGCGTAGAAGATCTTCCCGCGGCACATCCAGTACGTAGATCGCCCGGTCGCCTTCCCGCATGACATAGCGACCGCCGTCCGGCGCGCTCTCCCCGATCTCCAGCGAGACGATCTCGTCGTCCGGGGAACGCTCGAACCGCACCTCGACCGTGGACTGGCTCATCGTGCCGAACTCCGGCGCCGGCGAGCCGGTCACCTCGGCCGCGACCTTGTATCGGGTTCGCCGCCCGCCCTGCCACGCCGTCATCAACTCCGCGATCCGCGCCTGGTCCACCGGGGTCGTGTTGCTGCCGTCCTTCCACCCCCACCGCCCATCCCGCAGCTCGAACGCCGCACAGCGGGCCGGCGCGCACACCGACAGCAGCGCCACATCGCCTGGCTCGAAGGCTGGCAGCGCAAAGCCAGGCGGGTCCACCGTCGCTTGTTGACCCAGCCGCATCAGCAGCAGCGCCGCCAGCACCAGCCCCGTCACGAGCAGCGCCCGATTCGTGCGATTGAGCATCACGCCTCCCTCCGGCCGAGCCCGCCAACGGCCACCAAGAGGGGCCCCAGCAGGCACAGCACGAGCAGCATGGGCAGGGGTCGAGCGGGTGGCGTTCCCCGTGTCCCCCGCAGCGGAGCGAGCACCGCTTCATCGAGCACCCAGTCCATGGCCCGCGCGACCAGGCTGGGGTTCTCCCTCGCCAGCGCAGCCGACGCCAGGAACACCCGCGCCGCACCGTCCGACTGGGCCCGCGGCCCGTCGGGGAACCCCGAGGGCACCGATCCGATCATCGCCATCGCTACGTTGTCCCCCCCCAGCGTAGCCACGGCCTCGCCGAGCCCATCGGGTCCGGTGACCGAAGGCGCGTCCAATGGCACGCGGAGGCCGTCGAAGCCGGCCAAGAGCCACTCTCCAGAAGCGACGGCCCGTCCCTGGAAGCCTGAGCCTTGGGCATGAAAACCCCACGGATTGGTCAACGGGACGCCGCGTCGTGGGCCGTCGGGCAGCGGCTCGCCGTACAACACCAGCAGCCCTCCTCCTCCCATCACGTGGGCGTCGAGCCTCGCCAGCCCGGCGGGGGAGATGCCCTGCTCACTGGGGAGCACGACGATGGCGCGTGCACCCTCCGCGACAGGCTCGTCGTCGGGACGGAAGCCGTCGCCGTCTCGCCCAAGATCGAGTCCTGGCATCGGCTCGCCCGCCACCAGCACTGGGCCCCCGGTCTCCTCCGGTGCGAGGCTCCACAGAGCGGTGGCGACGCGCGCCTGCAGACCCTCGGCGCTCACCAGCGGCACCATGACGGACCGATCGAGCGCGCGGATCGCCAGGGCGTGGGGGCCGATCGGTTCCGGTGCCACACCCTGACTCTGCAGGTACTCCTGCGTCTTTTTAGGGTCGCGGCGCTCGACGGACACCGGCCTCATGGACGTGCGGGTCAGGCCGGAGACGAGCCGCTCAAACCGCCGCGCAGCGGCACGCGCATCGAGGCCTGCAGGAGCCTGGTGCAGGCTCGAAAACAGGATCGGCCGGTCGAGGCGATGCAGCGCCAACACGGTGTTGGGGTGCAGGTTCGCGGTCTTGGCCGCCGTGCCATCCCACGGCGCGGGCAGGGGTTCGCTAGCGAACCCACCGAGCAGGAGGAGGCCGGGAGCGAGCAGCGCCGTAGCCCACGCGTTCGCCAGCGAGCCCCCCACGCGCCGCGCCTCGAGTACCCCCGCTCCGGCCCATCCGATCACTCCGGGCAACGCCAGGGTGGCCACGGATCCCAGGGAGGCCGAGCCGTGCAGCGCCTCGCGCAGAGCGACTGATGGCGCAACCGCATCGAGCACCGACCCCGCCGCGCCCGTCAGCCGCTGGGCGCCCACGTCCGCCGCGATCAAGACCGCCACCGCCGCCGCGCCAGCAACCGCCCGGGCCATCCGGTGCTCCACGAGCGCTCCAGCGAACCCACCGAGCCGGGCGAGGCTGGTCGCCCAGATCAGCCCACAGGCGACCAGCGCGACCGAGGCTCCCACCGCGGCTGCGCTCGCCGCGACGAGGCCGACGGCCGCCAGGACCGCGCTCCGTCGCCAGGCATCGGGCCACTGCGCGCTTGCTGCGCCGACACCGAGCCACGCCGCCCAGCTGAGCGGCTCTCCAAAGACTGCTGGCGCGAACACGACCGGATCCATGCGCGAACTCTATCCGGCCGCGCGCGAGCCACGGCCGATCGGCGCGCTCACCGCCGCTGCTCCGACCACCGCCGACAGCGCGAAGTGCACGCCGGCCGCGTACACCGCGAAGCCCAGCCCCTCCCGCCGCGCGACAAAGCCCAAGAACGGCGCGCTCGCTCCCAACCACACTGCCTGTGCGGGCAACGCCAGGGGCAGCAGGGGAGGGAACACCACGCCGGCCGCCCCCCCCAGCGCCGCCATCGCTGCGATCCCCGCCCTCCGGTTCGCCTGACCCGAGCTGAAGCCGCGCCGCTGAGGCGCAAGCCGCACCCACATGCGCGTGCGGTCCCAGTAGTTCCTCGCCACCGTCCCCATCCCAGGGAAGTGGTGTCGCCCAGCGATCCCGTCGTCAAAACGGATGGCGATGCCTCGCGCCTTGAGCCGATCCGACAGCTCGTAGTCCTCGACGCTGCCGCCCTCGTAGCTCGTATCGAAGCCGCCCACCGCCAACAGGTCGTCCCGCCGCACCGCCGCCAGAGCGCCCTGCAGGTGCCCCGACTCCCCCGTCGCCGCCCCGGTGGTCTCCCACGAGTGCCACGTCCACAGGGCCTTGTAGCGAGCGAATCGAGTGTCGTTGGCCGGCACGGGCTCGTAGCGCCCCGTCGCCGCGCGCACAGACGGATCCTCGAAGAGGTCCAGCGTCGCCTGCACCAACCCCGGCGCCGGGACGACGTCGGAGTCCACGAACAGGACGACCCCGCCGAGAGCTGCATCCGCGCCGGTGTTTCGTGCGGCGGCGGCCCCTTGGTTCACGGCGTGGCGGAGCACCCGCACTCCGAAGCGCTCTGCGACCGCCGCCGTGCCGTCGGGGGAGCAGTCGTCCACCACCAGCACCTCGTACCGCCCGCGCTGCGCCGTCTGACCGGCAAACCCTGTCAGGCACGCGCCGAGGTGCCCTTGCGCCTTGTAGGCCGGCACCACCACGGAGACCTGCACCATCGCTACATCGTGCCGGGGTCGAGCGTGCCGCCGCGATCGGTCCAGTAGTTCGCAGTCAGCGGGATGAGCCGCATCATGTCCGCGAAGTCGATCTGCCCCGTCTTGACCAGCCCTGCTGCGTAGTGCGCCTTGAAGATCAGCTCAAACCCGGCGTTCGCCGGCAGCCGAATCGCGCGCTTCACCAGCGGACGCATCCACGGGTAGCTCACCAGCACTGGCAGGAGCTTCTGCAGGTTGCACATCTCCTCCTTGCGCTCGATCTGCAGGGGAGTGTCGATGAAGTAGCTGTACTGGAAGTCCTTGTCGCCGCCGTTCTCATCGAGGTAGCCGTTGTCGATGCTCCAGGTCTCCAGCGTCGTGCCCGGATACGGCTGGCAGATCGACGCCCACGCGTGGTCCGCGCCCATGGCGATGTTGAGGTCCGCCGTCTCAAACGCCATGTCCACCGTCTCGCCAGGGATGCCCACGATGTTAAAGGTGTACAGCTTGATGCCGGCTTCCTTGATGAGCTGCCCTGCGATGCGCATGCCCTCGTTGTCGAGGCGGCCCTTCTTGAGCACGCCGACCCGCAGGTCTTCCACCCCGCTCTCCAGACCGATCTTGATGAGCTTGCAGTTCGCATCCTTGAGGCACTGCACGAGCTCTTTGGTCACCAGATCGGGGCGCAGCAGGCAGCTGAACGGCAGCCCGATCTCCTCGGCGTATCGCTTCAGGAATGGCTTGCCCCACTTGCGGAAGTTCAAGACGAAGATGTCGTCCGCGAACCCGACCTGACGCACCCAGGGGTACTTCTCCAGCGTGTCCTTGAGCTCGGCGATCTGATAGTCCACCGACTTCTGTCGCACGTACTTGCCCTTGCCCCGATACATCTCCTGCATCGTGACGTTGAAGCAGAACGTGCACTTGTAGGGACAGCCCCGGGCGGACATCACCGAGATGGTGCGACGCTTGCGCACGAACTCGTAGTGGTCGTAGACCGAGCGGTCGGGGAACGGCCACTGGTCGGGTTCCTGCTCGAGGCCTCGCAGCGGGTTGTAGACCGGCGTGCCGTCGTCGTCCCGCCATCCGAGGTTGGGGATCGAGGCCGGGTCCTCGCCGCGCTCCAGCGCGTTGGCCAGCTCCACGATGCAGTCCTCGCCCTCGCCCAGGCAGACGTAGTCGAGGCAGTCGTTCTCTTCGAGGACCTTGGGATAGAAGGTCGGGTGTGGGCCGCCCATCAGGACGATGGGGTTGAAGCGTTCCTTCGCGGCCCGGGCCACCGCGAGCTGCCACACGTGCTGGCCGGTGGTCGCGGAGAAGCACAGCACGTCGGGGTCCTGGCGGCGGATCGACCGGACGATGTCGGTCTCGGCAGGATCGATGAGCACATGGGTGGTGTGCCCGTGTTGCTTGAGGATCGCCGACAGACACATGGTCGCCAGGTTGCTGATGGGGTCCTTCTGGACGAAGACGAAGTGCAGTCCCATGTCAGTCCCAGAGCATCCGGCCGGACGCCAGGTTCGACGCCGCGCGCAGGGCCTGCTTTGGGCGGAGACCCAACAACAGGTTGAGCTCTTGGGGCCCCTTGAACCAGCACGCCTGGCAGCCTGATCGGTCGGGGAGCGCGCCGAACGCACGCTCCCACCCCACGGTCGGCCCGTGCCGGTCGGCGGCGATGTACTCCTCCTCGGAGCAGCACGGCACCACGTAGCCCTCGGGCGTCACCTCGCAGAACAGCCGCCCCGCCCAGCACTTCACTCCGAACGGCTTGTCGGGCCACGACGCGGAGATCGCCTCCAGATACGCCTGGCTGCATGAGACAGGCCGTCCGGCCACCTTCTCGCTCATGAGCCAGTCCACCGCCTCCGCCATGGCCTGCTGTCGCGGCACCAGCGAGGAGTCGATGCTCGCGCCGCCGAGGCGCGTCTCCACCACCGGCTGAAAGGCCACGCTGGCGCCCAACTCCTCGCCCAGGGCAAGCATCTCCTCCATCTGCAAGCGGTTGTTGTCGTTCAGCACGCACAGCAAGCAGATGTCCACGCCCCGACCCTTGAGCAGTCGCAGCCCCCGCAGCGCGGCCGCATAGCTGCCCTGGCGTCCGACCACGCGGTCATGCTCGGTCTCATCGCCGTGGATCGAGCAGATGACGAGATCGAGGGCGGCGAGGTCGTCGAGGCGATGCTCAATGCGGGTGCCGTTGGTCACCATCGAGAGATTGAACCCCAGTCGACGGCCGGTCTGGATGTATTCGCCCAACGCGTTCACGAGCGTCGGCTCGCCTCCGTTGAACACCCACCAGCGCGTCCCCATCCGAGCGAAGCTCGTCATCATCGCGACGACCTGCTCGGAGCCCATGTGGTCGGACGGGATGTGGATGCGGGTGCAGAAGCCACACTCGACGTTGCAGTGATACGTCAGCAGGTGCGTGACCTTGAGCGGCACGTGCCGCCCCAGCCGTGCACGGGCGAGCGATCCGGCGATGCGCAGGGGATGGGCGGGGAGAGCCACGCACGCACAATAGCCAGCCGTCCGCGGGGTCGCCGACGAACGCGCGATCCTCAGGGCTGCGCCTGCTCCGAGGCGTCCTCTGCGGTCAGCCGATCGCGCACCGTCCAGATCCGCCGCTGGTCGGCCCGCTCCGCTTCGGACCCCAGCCGCTCGATCGCACCCAGCGCGATGGTCAACAGCCCCGTCGCGAACAGGGCAAGAGCCGACAGCCCGGTCTCCCACAGTTGCCCCGCGCGCCCGGTGGCCAGCATCCACACGAGCGCCACTGCGCAGCCGGCAGACATCAGCATGGCCGCCAGTCCGAGCGGCGCGAGCGCGGGAGCGAGCACCCCCAGGATGCGCGGCAGCAGGATGACGCTCACCAGATCGTTCAGGCCGCGCAGGTACCGCAGCCAGCCATAGCGGCTGCGACCAAACGCCCGATGGGCATGGCGCACCGGCACCTCGCCGACGCGATACCCCATGCGCCACGCGAGCACCGGCAGAAAGCGGTGCAGCCCACGCGAGAGCCGGATGCGGCGCGCGACGTCCCGAGTCATCGCCTTGTAGCCACAGTTCACATCGTGGACCCGCAGACCGCTCGCCGCGGTGCACAGCCCGTTGAAGATCGTGGACGCGAGACGCTTGAACGCGGTGTCCTGCCGGTCAGTGCGCCAGCCCTGCGCAAGCTCGAGCTCACCGGAGAGCACAGGCGCGAGCAGCGCGGGCATCTCCTCGGGGAGGTCTTGCAGGTCGGCGTCCATCAAGACCACCACCGCGCCGCTGCACTCCGCGATCCCGCAGGCCATGGCAGAGCTCTTTCCGTGGGGGCCCGCGAGGAGGATCGGTCGCACCCGGTCGCTGGCCAGCCCCTGCAACACCGCCGCACTGTCGTCGGTGGAACCGTCGTCCACGATGACCAACTCCCAGTCGAGTCCGTGCCCATTGAGCGCGGTCCGCACGCGATCGGCGAGCAAGGCCAGAGAAGGGGACTCGTTGCGGGCTGGGACGACCACGCTCACGGCGCGGCCTGGCACATCACGGCCGCCGAGGAGCAGGGTGGGGCCCATCAGACCCTCCCCGCCAGGGCGACGTAGCTCCAGTTGGCGACCACGAACACCACGAGCGCGACCCGAGCGAAGCGGCGCTCCCTCGGGGTGGACTGGACCCGCACCGCCGGCGCGCCGAGCTGTCGGGCGCCGGCGTAGAGCGCTCCAGCCAGAGTCAGCACACACAGCAGGGCGCCGGCTGGATTCCACGCGAGGGCCTGGGCGAGGTCTCCGTGGGTCAGGGCGACCCAGGACCGAGTCATGCCGCAGGTGAGGCAAGGCAGGTCGGTCAGCAGCAGGAACGCACACAGCTTCGGCAGCGCCGAGAACGGGAACCACAGCGCAGCGCCGATCAACCCCAGCGAGCTCACAGCAAGGCCCCAGCCGATGATCGGCTCGAGTCGGCGGGTCTGGGGAGCGAGGGTGAGGCGCATCAGCGAACCGTACATCCTCGCGGTCCGACACAGCGCGTAGGGTTGCGGGCCTTGTCACCGCCATCCCCACGACTGCAGCGCCTCGCGGCGACGCTCTCCGAGCGCGTCCCGGATCCTCGTCGCTGGCCTCGCCTCAAGCGCGAGGCGGCGGTGGCGCTCGTGCTTCGGCCCGCTGGAGACGATCTCGAGGTGCTGCTGATGCGCCGAGTCGAGCGCCCCGGCGATCGTTGGTCCGGCGACATCGCTTGTCCTGGTGGGTTCTGTGGGCCGACCGAGGCCCCGCTGGACGCCGCGATCCGCGAGACGCGCGAAGAGGTGGGACTGGGCTTGAGCCGGTCCGCGCTGCTCGGACAGCTGGGACTGCGCCCCGCGGCTCCCTGGCATCGGTTCGCGGACTTTGCCGTGACGCCGTTTGTGTTCCTCGCCCCCGCCTCTACGGAGCTCGTCCTGGAGGCGAGCGAGGTCAGCTCAGCCCGGTGGGTCTCGCTGGCAGCCCTGGGTGATCGAGCCCAGCGGGAGCGTTTTCTGTGGTGGTGGCGGTTCGCGAAGCCCGTCGCCATCCCGTTCCTGGTGCCCAGGGTCTGGGTCGATGACTACGACGTGTGGGGACTCACCCTGCGGATGCTCGACGAGCTCGCTGGCCAGCTCGACTGAGCGCCGGCGATCGCTGTCACTGGCCGCTGGCGAAGCTCGCGCCGAGAATGGCGACCATCGCGGTCGTGCCCATCACACAGAAGCAGCAGGTCAGCGCCGGTGCCCACGCCGCGAGCTGGCCCTTCCATCCCTGCGTCTTGTGGATGGCGCCGAAGCCGACCCCCTGCACGAAGAGCACCCACAGCCCGGCGAAGATGGCCACCGGCGGGATGACCTCCCAAAAGCGCACCGCCGCTCCGTAGAACGCCGCCTTCAGGGTCGCTTCGAAGCCTTCCTTGCCGCCGCCGAGGAGCATGAGGGCGACGTGCTGCACGACACCCAGGAACGCGAGCAGGACCAGCGCGAAGGGGAGTCCGAGGCCGATGGCGCTGAAGAGCCCACCGATGAGACCTGCGGGGGTGACCACGAACAGCGACTCGATCTGGCTCATGGTGTCGGCGGGGAGGTCCGATAGCGCGCCGCTCTGCTCAATCAGGCTCTGGAATGCGTCGAACAGGGCGGGCCCAAACATGGCCTTGACCGCGGTCTGGCTCGCGAACCCGACGAGCAGCGCGGGCAGCAGGCTGAGAGACGCGAAGCCCAGCGCTTCCCCGAGTCCGCCCTGGGGCGACAGCGAGCGGAAGAACGTGCTGGGCGACATGGTGATCTGCATGACGGTGCGCCACCAGGCGACCGGGATCCCCAGCGTGTCGCGCTGCTGCCAGGGGTTGGTCTCGATGGTCACCCGGCCTCGCTCGATGCAGGTGGCGCAGATCTGCTTACCCCGGTGAAGCGTGACGCAGTCGGGGCAGGCAAACGTGCCGCAGTGATCGCAGGTCGCCACGGCCGCGACGGTGGGGTGAATCGCGCAAAACGCGCCATGTGGATTCGACACGACATCCCCCAAACAGTCCGCCATTCAGCGACGGACGAGGCGAGGCGACACAGTACCTTTTCTCATCGGGGAGCCCCGCGTCAGCCCAACCGGCGACCCCAAGATCCTGCTGCTAGTCTGCCGCAAATGCGGATCCTGCTTATTAATCCCGCCATGAATCTCGAGACGCTGGGCAAGTTCCAGGGCCTCCTCGAGCCCATGCCTGTCATCGGCCTTGCCTACATCGCAGCGGTGTTGGAGCAGGAGGGTCATCGCGTCCAGGCGATCGACCAGTTTACCTACAACATGTCCGTCGCAGCGATGATGGAGCAGGTGGTCGCGTTCCGACCCGACGTGCTCGGTATCGGCATGCTCACTCCGTCGGCGCCTGTGTCGTTGGAGATCGCCGATCAGACCCGCCGGCTGGTGCCCGAGTGCCGCATCGTGGTGGGGAACGTGCACGCGGACATCTTCTACACCGACATCCTGACGAAGTCGGCCGTCGACTTCGTGGTGCACGGCGAGGGCGAATACACGATCCGCGACCTGGTGCGGGCGCTCGAGAGCGGCGACACCGACTTCGCGAGCATCCAAGGCATCAGCTACGTCGGAAGCGACGGCGAGGTCCACAAGACCGCCGCGCGCCCGGTCATCGAGGACCTGGACGCTCTGCCCTATCCCGCATGGCACTTGTTCCCCTACACGCGCTACGGGCTGTTGCCGTTCGCGGATGTGGCCCGGCCTGTCCTGTCGATGACGGGCTCCCGCGGGTGTCCCTACCGGTGTGAGTTCTGTTCGCTGCTTTACACCGGGAGCAACTACCGCAAGCGCGACCCCATCAAGATCGTCGATGAGTACGAGTACCTGCACGAGCGCTATGGCGTGAAGCAGATCGGATTCGTGGACCCCATCTTCCCGCTCAACAAGAAGATCCTCTTCCAGTTCTGCGAGGAGATCATGCGCCGCGGCTTGCAGAAGAAGCTCGTGTGGCTCAGCGAGACCCGGGTGGACCGGCTCGACCGCGAGTCCCTGCGGATCATGCGGGCGTCCGGCTGTCGCCGCATCCTGCTCGGGATCGAGTCCGGCGTGGACCTCCTGCTCGAGAACGTGAACAAGACGTTCACCACCGAGACCACCCGCCAGGCGGTGCGCCTGATGAGGGAAGAGGGCATCGAGTCCGTGGGTCTCTTCATGATCGGGCTCCCGGGCGAGACCGAGGAGATGACCCGGCAGACCATCGACTTTGCGAAGTCGCTGGACCTGGACTTCGCAAAGTTCGCCATCACGGTGCCGTTCCCCGGCAGCCAGATGTTCGAAGACCTGCGTCGTGAAGGTCGCCTCGACCGTGAAGACTGGGAGAACTGGACGACGTTCCAGCCGGACCCAGCCAAGATGATCTTCGTGCCCCGTGACACCTCGCCCGAGTTCCTCATCAAGATGCAGCGCCAGGCCCTGCGGGAGTTCTTCCTGCGGCCGAAGATGATCTACCGACATCTCTTCGAGATCCGGACGATCAACGCGCGACAGCTGGGCCACGGCATCAAGGGCATGTTCCTCTAGTTCCGCCAAGGGCACCTGAGCCGCGTCGCCCACCGAGGGCGTTCTCTCCTCTAGAATGCAGGTTCGGGGAGTACTGCGATCAGCGACTTGCGTGCCGAGAGAACCGCCTTGGGAGCGCTGCTTCTCCTCGCCTTGACGGGCTGCTCGTCGGGGCTGGCCACCGTGCAGTCCGAGGTGGTCCCCGCTGAGGGAGGCGTGCGGCTCACGGTGTCGACCGAGGGCAAGAACACGTTCTCCGCGCTCGGCGTCTCGTGCGAAGCCAAGGGCGACGCGAGCTGCTCCATGCTGGTGCCCGCGAGGTTGGTCCAGGGGGGCTGGAACACGCTGCCTTTGCAGACCGACCGTCGCAGCGACGGACCCGTCGAGGCGCGGTTCTATGTGGGTGAGGAGCTGTTCGGCGCGGACTGCGAGGTGGTCGCCTCTCGTCTGTCCCCGGACCCGGGCGAGCTGCTCTTTGACGTGAGCTGCCGGTTCGAGGAGGGCTTCCATGGCGAGATCGCCGGCAAGGCGCTCGCCGACGGAAAGGGAACTGTCGCGGCCATCGACTGCCTCGGAGATGTGCAAGCGCTGCAGGTCGACCTGAGTCGTCCGCTGTTGCGGGGCGCGGTCCCGCTCGTGGTGGTGAACGAAGGCGGAGGACGCCTCGCGCGGCCGCTCGCGGTGGCGGTACCGGCCCCGGTGGTGCAGGTCGCGCTCGATGACTGGGCGAGCCCGTGGTTCGAGGAGACGCTGCCGCTGCGCCTTCGCGCGGAGCCCGGCGCGACTCTGCACGTCGACGGATCCCAGGTTGAAGCCGGCGATGGCATGAGCGTGACCGTGCCCATCAAGATTCAGCGCGGCGCGAACATGATCAAGGTGGAGGCCCGCCGGGCCGGCCACGCGACCGCCGTGCACATGCTCGAAGTGGAGGGCCGCTTTCCGGACACCCCGCTGCTTCTGGACCAGACGTTCGACGGGCCCGTCCGTACGACCTCGGACACGCTGCGCATCAGCGGGCGCACCGACCCCAATGCGAAGCTGTATCTCGACGGTCGCGTGATGGATCACCGGCGGGGAGTCTTCGATCTCCAGGCGCGTCTGGAGGAGGG
>Ga0222662_1000939_pt1 | contig 17277 bp, 13 predicted proteins | sample AntAcemetagen600_FD_179821 | JGI IMG/M metagenome (GOLD analysis project Ga0222662, IMG submission 179821) | Saline water microbial communities from Ace Lake, Antarctica - #600 | ecosystem: Environmental > Aquatic > Non-marine Saline and Alkaline > Saline | place: Antarctica: Ace Lake...
GCCGTGGTCACCGCCATCTCGATGCCCGACGGTTCGCGGCACCCCGGGCGTCGGGACACCGAGAACAGCACCAGGTCTTCTTGGGCCGAGTCCGACAACACCGCGAGGCGGTGGACGGTCTCCACCCGAAGCGTGTCGGCGTCCGGCATGGAGAACGTAATGTGTCGGTCGAGGTAGACGGCGTCCGCGTCTGGCCACCGCGCCCGGGTTGCGTCGAGATCGAACGGTGCCTCGGACTGAGCGATGGCAGGCAGGGTCATCATCAGACAGACCAGCGCGCGGACAACCCGCCACGCCCCGCTCACGGGGCCTCCTCGGGGAAGCGCAGCACCACCGACTGGTCCTGCCAGCTCGCCACTGTGGTGTAGAAGCGTGCGCGGTCTGCTTCCTCCTCGATCTCCATCCATCCGGGCGTGGACTGAACGTCCAGGGTCAGCGCGATCTCGCTCTTCGTCTGGTGCACCGCGATGGAGCCGAGCAGCCGCTCACCCACCGAGCCCACCGCAGGATCGGGCGCGCGTACGACCTCGACACCGGCAGGTAGATAGACCCGCACCGTGCTGCGGAACCAGGACCCCTGGACTACCCGAGGGTGTCGGCGCCCGTCGCCAGCGATGTCCCGGCTCCACCGCACGATCCACGGCGGCACCACCACGCCGAGCCGCCCCGTGCGCTGGACGAAACCTCCGCTGCGCAGCGTCACTTCGAGCCGCCAGACCTGATCGTCCTTGGGGTGCGGGTGCTGCACGATCGTGCTCACCGTCGCCTCGGGGTAGGTCGCGGCCAGCCGCTCCCTCAGCGCCCGCTCCCACAGCACCCGATTCGGCCCCGCGTGCATCTCCTTGCGGTTCGAGGCCTCCTGGCCGTGCCAGTGCCGCACCAAGAACACCTCGGCGCTTCCGTCCGGCTGCACGCTCACGAACGCCTCATCCTCCTCCAGCCAGTGCTCCCGCAACGCATCGGGCACGGCGCGGAGACCGGGCTCGCTGCCGAGCACGAGCGCCTGGCGGCCCGAGAGCGACTCGCGCAGCAGATCCGCGCCGATGCCCGAGTCCACTGAGTCCAGGTACATGGCGCCCCCGCCGTCGCCCGGATCCACGTGCACGATCGCGTGATTGGCGATGATCACGGGCACGTCGGGCGCCCGGAACGGCGCGCCGCTCCAGATGATCGTGGGGTCCGCGCGAATGCCCTGGCTGCGCATCAGCGCGACCATGAGCGCCGTGCGGTCCTTGCAGTCGCCGAGGCGGGCTCCGTAGCAAGCGCGCGCCGAGTGAGGGATCCAGCCAGACTCGCCGGGGTAGAAGCCCAGGTAGCCCCAGCCATCGGCCACCGCGTCGTGGATGGCCCGAGCCTTGCTGCGCACGTCGTCGCCGGCGTCCGCCACCAGCTCGGCGGCCCAGGCATCCATTGCAGGATCACTGCTCAGGTGGGGCTCCCACGCGGCACGCACGATGGCGGCCAGGGCCTCCCAGCTCGGCTGGTTCGAGTAGAGGATGGAGGGGAACGCGTCGAGCGACGGCGGCATCGCATCGGCGGCGAAGAACGGCAGGGTGTGCCGAAACACGAACTCGTATTCGCGAACGCCCGCTCGGACCCGCTGCCGGGGGCGCACATCCACAAAGCGGGTCTCGAACGCGAGGGTCTGGTGCGCTGGCACGCGTAGGCGCACCACGCGCCGCTCGCACGCGGAGTTGAGCTGCACGAACTGCACGCCCCCGAAGTACTGCTCGAACCCCTCGTGTGGCTCGGAGAGGGTCTCGAGGTGGATGGTGAGCCGACCGGGACGCTCCCGGGGCGCGATGAGGGACAGCACGGTGTCGCCATCGAAGTACATGGCGTGCTGCGACGCGGCCCGCTCCACGAGTCGCCGCCGATCGAGCACCGATGGCGCCTCCCCAGGGACGAGGAACCGCGCCTCGAACGCGACCACCCGGGTGTTGCGCGCCGCCGAGAGGGAGTCGAGCTCGAGGAGCTGGGGGACGACGCTGGGGTCCTCGATGTCGATGACCGCGTCCCAGATGAAGCGCAGGGAGCCGTCGGCCTGATGCTCGAGAGTGGTCACCGCCTCCCGGGTGATGTAGCCGAACAGCTTGAGTTCGTCGTAGCTGCCCCAGTCCCGGTGGCGGTAGTCGAGCATCCGCGGGTGCAGCCACGGGTGCTCCCACGGAGTGCCGGCCTGAGCCAGCGGGGGCAGGAGCAGCGAGCACGCCAGCGCGCAGAGAACGAGACGGGTTCCTACGTGGCCCATCGTCGCCGCCTCCCGGCGACGAGCAGCCCGAGCAGCACGAACGCCGACAGTGGTGACAGTGGTGAGACTCCCGAGTTCACGGCGCAGCCGCATCCTCCCGCCGTCTGTTCCAGGCGCAGAGCGCTCTCGCCGCGAGTGAGCCGCGCCGACCAGCTCCAACCGGGCGGGCCCGCGCTCGACGCGGTGACCGGAGAGGCGATGAGCCAGACACCATCCACGCCGCGTGCGCCGTGGACCAGCACCCGGGCATCGTCGCCGGGCGCGACCTGCACCGAGAGTCGATCGACCAGCGCCCCGGCGCGCGCCGCGACCACCTCGAGCGCCCACTGCACCGGCTCCCCGCCGGGGGCCTGGGGATCCAGCTGCACATCGAGGCGGAGCGCCTGATCGGGCTCCGCGTCGGTGGTCCCGAACCAGACGTAGTTCGCGCCCCGCTCCTGGGGTCCCCGGGGGTCTCCCGCCTCCATCGCGCCGCTCACCGGCAGCTCCACCGCGGTGTAGCGAGCGGCCATGCCCCCGTCCACGCCGTTAAACGCGTCCAGATCCCGCGGGCCAACCAGGTAGTCCACCCGCGGCAGATCCATCTCGGACGCCCGGGCGAGATACTCGGCAAAGAGCCCATCGAAGCCGATCTCACCAGCCTGCGCGCCTAGCTCATCCAGGGGCGACCACCCCGTCCGGCCATCCACCGACTCCCACAGCGCCTGGTGCCACGCCCGAGTCTCCAGCGCTGCTTCCACCGCGAGCAGCAGCACGAACGACTCGTACTCGCGCCGGCCGTCAAACGTCTCCAACGCCACCCAGGGCTGCTCGCTCCACAACCCCGACCGCGCCGCCGTCAGCGCCGTCCGCTGGGGGAACACCAGGCTCTCCTCGTACACGGCCGATGCCTCGGCGAACCAGCGCGCACCTGACTCCTCCCAGCCGGTGACCAGCTCGTCCCAGGCGTAGCGCCGCTGAATCGTGTGAAACAGCTCATGGGCGACCAGCGACGCGGCGCGCTCGTCGTCTCGGGCCCAGTCTTCGTTCAGCACGAGCCAGTCCACAAACCCACCGGGGACGTCGTCGCACGGGCTCACCCAGGTGTAGCCACCCAGCGTCGGTGGCCGGGCGTCGAGGAACACCATCATCTGGAACGAATCGAGCCCCGCCGGCTCCCGCCACCCCCGCTCCCCGAACGAGCTGAGGCCTTGCTCCAACAACGCGAGCGTCTCGCTGACCGTCTCCGCCATGGGCGCCGCGCCGGACTGCCGAAACACCACGAAGTGCTCGGAGGTCGCCGCCTCCTCGTAGCTGGCGAAACCGGCGATGTCCTCGGGGAGCAGGCACGCGGTTCGGGTCTGGGCACCATCCAGCCACGACGGCTCCCCAGCCAGCACCGCAGAGCGATACAGCGGAGAGCTCGCGAGCTCCACTCGATGCCGGTCTTCGGGACTCAGCGCGTCCCACGCGGCGTGCACTGAGCTGAGCGCGCCGGTTCCGCAGTCACTGGACTCCTCCCCGGAGAACACAGCGTCGAACTGCGCCAACGCGCGATCCCTCCGCTCACCGGCCTGCGCCGAGGCGGGGCTCAGTGCGACGGCGAACCCGACTAGAGCACCGAACAGATAGTCGCTCGGTCGGCTCGCTGGCCGAGCCACCCTCTCGCTGCCTCGACTCCTCGTCGTGTGTCGCGACACACTTCCTCGTCGCTCGTCGCGAGACGACGCCTCGTCGTCGCGATCCTCGGTCGGACTATCTGTTCGGTGCTCTAGCAGTGGCAGTAGTGCGGACCCCATGCCTGCCCAGTGTAGCGAGCCCGGTCTACGCGACGGAGCCCACCGGTGCGCGGTGACGGAACATCAGGCAGATGCGCGGCCCCGCGACGTCCTCGGTCTTGGGCACGCTGTGCTCCCAGGTGCGCTGGCATGTGCCGCCCATGACGATGAGGTCGCCCCATCCCGCGCTCATGCGCAGCGAGGTCCCGCCGCCCTTGGGGCGCATGACGAACGGACGGGGCTCCCCCACGGAGACGATGGCGGTCAACGACTCCTCGCGGTTGCGGCCGTCTCGATCGGTGTGCCACGCCACGCTGTCCCGGCCGTCTCGGTAGTAGGCGAGGCCCAGCTGCGTCAGGTCCGTGGCGTAGTGGCGGGACAGCACCGCGGCGATGCTGGCGACGATCGGTGGCACGGCGTCGAGCGGCGTCCTCATGGCGACCAGCCGGGGCGTGGCCACCATCTGGTCGTACATCGCTACGTCAGGGCACTCCCAGGGGACCGAGTCTCGCAACTGCTCAAAGAGCACCGAGTGCCCGCGCAGCCAACCGGCGAGCCGGTCAACCCACGCGCCTTCGGCGAGGTGAAGCCGGCGCAAGGCAGGCAGGGACGGGTCAATGGAGGGTTCCTCGCGACCGAGAAAGGAGAGCTGAAGTGCGGCAGACATGTGCGAATACTACTGAACGGATGTTCGGTGTCGAGTCGAAAGTTCCGGTGCGCATCAGAGCAGGCCGCGACCGTAGAATCCGAGCCATCCCGCGGCGTACACGGTGACAACGAGCAGCAAGCAGCCTCTGGCCACGCGGCTTGCCAGAGTTGGCCACAAGAACCGCGCCGCCGCAGCGACCACGGCCAGCTCGATGGCCGAGATCCACGCGCCGTGGTGGGCGGGATCCCAGTACGACACCGGGCTCGCGTAGATCCAGTCGCTGAGCGGGAAGAAGTGGCGGTGGCCGTCGTCGTGGTGAATGGGCAGATCACAGAGGCAGTGCAGGATCGCGCTGCCCGCCACCAGCGCGCCGACGCGATGTTCACGCCACCAGCACAGCGCGAGGACGGCCGCGAGGATGGGAAACGAGTTGAAGCCGTCGAACAGCGCCCGCCAGCCTGCCGACTCGAAGTACAGCTGCTCCCAGATCACCGCCTCGGGCATCCCCAGGACACCGCGATTCCATGCGTAGAAGACAAACATCGGCGCATCGGGCAGGAGCGCGCCGACGGCCACCGCCCACCGCTCGGCCGAGCTCCTCGCCACCCGGGTCCCGACAGCGAGGTTGAGGATGAGGTGGCTCGGCGTGTTCATGGCAGCCAGCCTTCCACGGTCATCATCAGGAGCAGCGCCCACGCCGGCGCGAGTCCGAGGAACACCCCCTCGCGGAGCCTCAACCCATGCTCCCGGGCGAGGAAGCGGCCAAAGCGCGCGAGCACCCACAACCACAGCAGACCCTGGGTCGCGACCCACCCCTTCATTGCGGGGTACGCCAGCTCCCACAGCGCCGGTTCGCCGGCCCAGCCCGGACTGGCAAACCAGACGTACCCGGCGACCCCGCCCACGGCCGCCGCGGCGACCGGGCCCCACGCGAGCACCCGCGCGGCTCGCCCCATGGAAGCCACCACGCCCCGCCACGGCAGGCGCGCGCCGAGCAGCACCCAGGCCAGCAGCCAGACCAGCCCCGCCAGCACCAGCAGCCGCGCGACGCCGCCGACGGCCGCGTCCACTGGCTGCAGGGCGAGGTGCAGCCGGGAGCTGCTCCCCAGCGACAGGAGCGCCGCGAGCTCGCCTGCCCTGCCCAGCGCGCGCCCGAGCGCCACCTGCCCCGCCACGGACGGCGCTGCGAACGCCAGCGATGCTAGCCCTCCCCAGGCGAGCTCACGCCGCCATCGCTGTGCCAGCTCGTTCATGGCTGACTCGCGGTGAAGGTGACGTGCACGTGGTCGTCGTGGGGCAGAGATGCGTCCGCCAGCCGCGTCCGGCAGCCGCTGCGCATGCGCCCGCGGATGCGGCCCTGCCACGGCTCCCACACCACGAACCGCCGCGCCACGAGCCCGTGCTTTGGCGCCTGCGTGCACAGCGCGTCGAACAGCTTGGCGAGCCGCTCGAAGTCCACGCTGCGCCCCTCGTAGATCCCCGCAGGATCGAGCTGCACGCCGTAGCCGAGCTGGCTCGCCGGGGACGACGGGAGCCGCGAGGTGGTCAGCGGGGTCACGATGTCCACCGACAGCCCCGATTGGTGCGTGAGGTGAGGCGGGAACCACCCGCCGGTGCGCCAGCCGGTCTCCGCCACCCTCCATCGGGTCATGCTCATCCCACGACGGCGGGCGAGCGCGCTGCGCTCCTCGGCGAACGCGCCGGCGAGGCTCTGGGCCAGGGACGGATGCACATACTGGCGCCCCACCGCAGCCAGCGCGTAGGACTGGGTGCGGCTGTCGTCCGAGCCCGGCGGGAACGCCGCACCGCCGCTGAGCCCCCCGGCCACCGCCAGCCCGTGCGACTGGCCCCACAGAGCCGCTGGGAGAAGGCTGAGGCCCACCCGAGCCCAGGCGACGCCGGCCACCAGCAGCACGGCGGCGGCGGCGGTGAGGAGCCAGCGCGCCGGTGGGGCTTGCGTGTGCACGAAGCCACGGTAGTCCGAGGGCGACGCGCGCGCAGGGCGAGGCGTCTACCATCGCGCGGTGGGTCTAGCGACGGTCAGGCAGGACGGCGACGAGTTCCCGGCGGATGTCGAGGATCTGCGCGAGGACGTGCGGCGGGGGCAAGTCACCGCTGAGGTCTTGGTGCGCTACGCCCCTTGGACCGGCGAGGCGTTTGTGGAGGTGGGAGAGATCCCCGAGCTCGCCGAGGAGCGATCCGCTCCCGGGGCGCTCCTTGCCGCGCGGCTCGGCCGGTTCGCGGTGCCCTGGGTCTCGGTCAGCGTCACCCTGGGCATCATCGTCGCCGCCATCGCCCAGTTCAGCGGCTGGATGCCGCAGGCGGTGTACGGCGCGGACTCCACGGACCGGGTGGCCATCGGCTTTGAGGCCATCCTTTTTGGGCAGGCGTGGTGGTCACCGGTCACGTCGCAGCTTGTGCACGGCGATCCCTTCCACGTGCTGGGAAACCTCGCCGCCATCGCGGTGTCTGGCTGGCGGGTCGAGCGGGCCCTGGGACCGACGGCGTACGCCGTGGTGGCCGCCGCGTCGGTGATCGTGGGGGCGGCGCTGGTGGTGGCGGTGTGCCCGCTGCCGGTGATCGGCAGCTCGACGCTGGGCTTTGGGCTGCTCGCTGCCCACGTCGCCCTCGGCTTTCGCTTTGGAGACAACCTGCCCCGCAGCGCCCGCGGCAAGTACGGCTTCGGGGTCCTGCCCATCTTCCTCATCTTGGCGCTGCCCACCCTGTCGTTCCCGGCCGTCGCCCACTCGGCACACCTGGGCGGCCTCATCGGCGGGGGCCTCGCCGCCATGTGGGTCAGCTCGGAGGCCACCTCGCGACCCGAACGCCGGAGATCGGTCCAGCTCCGCAACGCCGTGCTCGCCGTAGCGATTCTGGCTCTGCCGCTGCTGCTCACGCCGCTGGTCGTGAAGCAGCCGCACCTCGTGCTCGGCCGGGGCGCCTCGGTGGAGGTCCAGGGAACAGGCGTCAAGTTGATGCTCCCGTGGCGCATGGCCCGGAACGAAGGGACGCTGCTCGGCGCGGCGGCGTGGTCTACGTCACCGGGCTCTCCCGACGCGCTGTTCGGCGGACTCAACCGCTCCAGGGCCCTGCTGGACCCCGAGGATCTGGCCGGGACGTGGGAGCGCGGCGCCGAGCTGACGTTACTGCCCACCCCCGAGCCGCTGGGGCCGGGGTGGGTCGCCACTGCGTTCCGGCGCACCACCGATCGCGGAGGCGAATACATCGTCGAGCACCAGCAGCTGCGCGGGACCACCCTGGTGCGGCTGGGCTACATGGTCGCGGAGACCCACGGCGCGCCGGGGCTCCGGGCGGGGCTCTTCGAGCGGATCTTGCGCACCGCCGAGCTGGGCGACCCGCCGAAGCTGGCCACCGCCCGTCGCAAGTTCGCCGACTTCCCCGAGATCGGCAGCAACCGCGAGGAGCTCGGCCGCCAGCTGTACCTGGTCGGGCAATACGCCCAGGCCGAGGAGATCCTCGCCCCGCTCGTGGACCCCAACGATCTGCGCGGCGGCGACGCGCTGCGCATGCGCCTGGATCTGTGGGCGCATCACCCCGAGGCTGTGCGGGCGGTGTACGGCGAGGATGAGCTAGACCCGTCCTGGCTGGAGGCGGTCCTCTTCGCCTCAGTCTCCCAGCGCTTCTATCAGGACCGCGGGATCCGGGCGCTGGTGGGCTTTGGGCTGTGCGTCGAGGCGGCGGATGCCCTCGCGCGCTTCGGCGAGCGGCGCCCCGACGCCCCCGAGGTCGTCGAGCTCGGCCCTGTCGTCCGCGCGTGCGGCGATCGCCCGGCCATCGAGTCCGTGCCCGAGTAGGCAGGCCTGGGCGGCACCGCAGCCTTGAACGCGGTCATCCTTCGGGCAGCGGCTCGAGGTCCGGCGGGACCCAGCCGGCTCGCGCGCCGGCGCTCGTCATCGTGGGCCGGCTCCAGTGCCGCAGTAGGTAGCGCTTGTCGGCGAACGCGAGCTGCGCGCGAATCACGGCCAGCGCGAACGGATCGGCGGGGTTCTCCCTTCGCTGGGCCGCGATCACGCTGAGGAACCCGCGCGTCAGGGTCTCGTGGTAGCCCTGGTCCGCGGTGGTCTGCACGCCGTTTGCCGCCAGCAGCGCCACCAAGATGCCCCGGAGGCGGTTCACCGCTCTCCCGAGGTCGCCCCCGCAGTCCCGCAGCACGCACACCGCGCCCCACAGGTGATCGGCGTGGCCCCACTTGCTCAGCGGCAGCTCTGCGGTCTGCAATGCCGCCCAGCGCGCCTCGATCTCGGCCACTGGCAGCGGCGCCTTCATGGACCACGACCACATCGTGGAGACCGGGACGAAGCCCAGCCGCTCGTAGATCCGGGCGGCTTGGCTGCCCGCAGTCGCGTTGATCCACAAGGGCCCCCCCCGATTCCCCGCCCGGGCCGCCAAGGTACCCACCAGCGAGGTGGCGACGCCGCGACCCCGGACCTCGGGGTGCACCGCCACCTCCTGGTAGCGAGCCTCGTGGGCGTCCCAGTGCAGCGCGGCGGCGCCCACGAGGCGGTCCCCGTCAAACGCGCCGAGATGCTCCCCTCCCCCGCCCTCAAAGACGGCGCGCCGCGACGCTCGAGACCAGCGCACGTACTCCAGGGCGTCCGGCGCGTCGCCCCAGCCATGCACCTGCATGTCGAGGTTCACCAGCTGTGCGGCGTCGCGCTCGCCCGAGAGCAGGCGCACGGGCAGCGGCGTGTCGAACGACGCGAGCTGCTCCAGGCGGCTGGTCGTGAGCACCTCCAGCGCAGCGCCAGGAGCCGACAGCGTCGCCGGCGCATCCGGCGACAGCGCTTCGAAGCAGACGTGTGCTTGCTGCACGCCTTTGCCCGCGTGGTGATCGGCCCATCGCGCGAAGCACTCGGCCAGACCGATCTCCCAGGACGGCGAGGCGCTCACCAGACGATGCCCCCAGTTCGTTTGGCGGCAGCGCGGGGTGTCCGCGACGCCAAAGCCGTCGGACCAGCAAAACGACACCTCGGGCGAGTCCGCCAGGCGGTCCGTGCGGTGTCCGGGTGTGTTCAAGGGATCCATCGCCCGCGAGCATGCCGCCTCGGACCCCGAACTGTCATGCTCGGCCCCATGTCCGTCCTGAGCAGCAACTTCATCGACGCTGGCGGCGTCCGCCTGCACTACCTCGACGGCGGCGAGGGCGCGCCGGTCCTGCTGCTGCACGGCTGGCCGACCAGCTCCTTTCTCTACCGCAACGTCGCTCCTCACATCGTCGCGGCAGGACGCCGAGTCATCGCCGTGGACCTGCCCGGCTTCGGCCAGTCAGACAAGCCGCTCGATGCGTCCTACAGCTTCAAGTACTTCGGTGGCGTGCTGACCGCCTTCCTCGATGCCCTCGCGCTCCCCCAGGTTGGGCTGGTCGTGCACGATCTGGGCGGCCCCATCGGGCTGCACTGGATGGTGAGCAATCCGGGCCGGGTCACCGAGTTGGCCTTGCTCAACACCCTGGTGTACCCCCGCCCCTCGTGGGCCGTGGTCGCCTTCATCGCGGCCACGTACATCCCGCTGGTCAAGGGGCGGCTGGTCAGCCCGTGGGGACTGGAGCTCGCCATGAAGGTGGGCACGTCCCGAGCGGGGGCCGTCACCCCAGAGCTGGTCGCAGGGGTGCAGGCGCCGTTCGTGGACTCAGCGGCCCGCAAGGCGCTGCTCAAGACCGCGCAGAACTTGCACCCAGGCGGGTTGGGCGACATCGCCGAGGGCCTCCCGGCGTTCGAGGGGCCGGCGCGCATCATCTACGGCACGCAGGACCGCATCCTCCCCGACGTCGCCCGCACGATGTCTCGCGTCGCCGCCGACATGAAGCTCGACCCGACGCAGGTCACGGCGCTGCCGGGCTGCGGACACTTCCTCCAGGAGGACCGCCCCGACGAGATCGGTCAGATGCTGGCTGAGTTCTTCGGCGGCGAGCCGTAGCGCTCAGGGCGCGACGTCGCTGACCCGCCCCGCCGCCGCCAGCAGCTCCGCGGCGGCGACCTGCTCGTCGGCCCGAGCCTGCACCAACGACAGCTCGGCGAACGCCAGCTGGGTCTGCGCATCGAGGATCTCCACCTGACGTGCGCCGCCGGTCTTGTATCGGACCTGCACCAGCCGATGCGCCTCGGCCGCCAGCTCCCGCTCCAGCTCGGTGATCGACACCGCCCCGCGCTTGGTCTCGTATGCGTCCCATGCGTTCTCCACCTCGAGCGCCACCTGCTGTCGCACCGCCTCGATGTTGGCCAGCGCCTGGCGCTTGCGCGACGCGGCCGCGCGGGTGTTGTGGATCTTGACGCCGCCATCCCAGATCGGAAGGCTCACCCCGAGCCCGATCCACCACGACGTGCGCTGGTTGTCGAAGCCCGCGGCCTGATCCGACCAGTTGAACTGACCCGTGACCGCGAGCTGCGGCATGAACTGCAGCGCCGAGTCGGCGAGCATCGCGCGAGCTCCGGCCTCGTCGGCGAGCGCAGCGGCCACCTCCGGCCGGTTGGCGCTGGCTTCGGCGGCGAGACCGTCGGGACCGGCGCGCTCGATGGTCACCTCGGGCAGGGGAGCGAGCGTGCCCAGCTCCATTGCGGGGCGGCCCATGGCCATCTTCAAGCCCCGCTGGGCGGTGCGCGCGCCCTGCTCGGCGTCCCGCATCGTGCGGCGTGAGCGCTCGACCTCGAGCTGGGCCCGCAGCAGCACGTCCTTCGTGATCATCCCCGCATTCGACAGCGCCAGGGTGTCCGCGAGGTGCGCCTCGGCCAGAGCGATCTGATCGGCGAGGAGCTTCACCATCTCCTGGGCCTGCCAGGCGCCGGCGTAACCCTGGATGACGCCGAGCATCAGTTGGTCGCGGGCCTGCCGCAGTCGAGCCCGGGTGCCCTCGACGTTGCGCTGCCCCGCCTGGTGCATCGTGATCGCCCGTGGCGACAGCGGCCACTGCACCTGCAGGTTGAGGAACTGCTGGGTCTTCGGCTGCACCACCAGCGGATCCGCGGCGGGCGCGTCATCGTCGTCACCGCCGAGCGAGCCGCCGTTGAGGAACGCGTCGGTCAGCCCTGCGCAGTCATCAAAGCCGTTGAGGGTGGCGAGCTCTTCGCAGTCGTCCCCGTCGATCCAGCCCGCCTGGAACATCTCGCCGTAGATGAACCCAAGGTTGCCGAAGATCGGCTCAAACGCGCCGGTGAGCGCGCTGGTGTCGAACGAGTCGGCGGCGTCGAACGCGATCTGCCGGTCATTGACGCGGAACTGGTAGCCGGCGCTGACGGTGGGCTGGATGAACGCCCATGCCTGGTCACGCTGGGTGCGAGCCTGCACCTCGAGCTCGGCGGCGGCCCTCAGGTTCGGGTTGTGCTTCGCGGCGAGCTGCAGGGCCTCCTTGAGGTCCAACGCCGCGGCGGGACACGGAACCAGGGAGATCGCGCCGCACAACAGCGCCCCCATCGAACCAAGCAAACGACTCATGTCTCGCTCCCGTGTAGCGCCCGAGTGAACTTGCCCGACACCCAGGCGCCCGCGCTGTCCACCAACTCGTACACGACCGGCAGGATGACCAGGGTGAGGAATGTCGCCGCTGCCAGCCCGCCGGCGACGGTCTTGGCCATGTCGGCGGTCAGCTCAGCGCCGTTGCCGGGGATGAGCGCCATCGGCAACAAGCCCGCGATGGTGGTGCCCGACGTGATCAGCACAGCCCGCAAGCGGGTGGTCCCGCCAAGGATGACCGCGTCGCGACGCTCCATTCCGTCCCGGCGCAGCTGATTGATGTAGTCCACCAGGACGATCCCGTTGTTGACCACGATCCCGGCCAACATGATGACGCCGACGAACGTCACGACCGAGATAGGGGTCCGGGTGACGAGCAGCACGGCGACCACGCCGACCCACGCCAGCGGCATCGTCGTCATGATCACGAGGGGGTGGGCGAACGCTTCGAACTGGCTCGCCATCACCATGTAGACGAGCAGCACGGCGAGCAGCAGCGCCCCGAACAAGATGATGAAGGCGTCCTTCATCTCTTCGAACTGCCCTCCGAACTCGATGCGGTAGCCCGACGGCAAGGAAGCACGGAGCGGGTCGAGCGCCGTGTCCACCTCCGCGATCACCGAGGCGATGTCTCGGCCCGCGAGGTTCGCGCGCACCGCCACTTTGCGCATCTGGTCCGCCCGCTGAATCTGCACCGGCCCCGCGCCCGTCACGAAGGAGGCGACCTGACGGAGCGGCAGCGCGAAGCCCATCTGGGTCGGCACCACGATGTGATCGAGGTCCTCGAAGCCGCCCCGATCTCGGGCGCCGTAGCGCACGCGAATGGGGTACTCCTCGCCGCCCTCGCGATAGAGCCCGGCGATCATCCCTCGGGTCGCCACGTCCACGCTGCGCGCGATCTCGGCCACGCTCAGCCCGTACGTCGCGGCCCGCTCCCGGTCCACCTTGAGGTGCCGCTCGGGCTTGCGGGGCTTGACCGATGTGTCGATCTCCGTCAACCCCTCGATCTCCTGCACTGTGGCCTTGACCCGCTCCGCGAGCTGCTCGAGCGCGAGCAGATCGGTGCCGAAGATCTCGATCTGCACGGGCTTGTTGCCGCCGCCGCCCATCATCGCGGCGCCCATGTCCATGAACTCGACCGACATCCCTTCGGTCTTGGGCACGTCACGGCGCATCTGGGCCAACAGTTCGGCCTGGGGGCGGCTCTGGTTGGGCTTGAGACGCACGATCACCTGCGCCTCGTGGACCCCCGAGGGAGACATCTCGGACAGGCCAGCGCCCACGTCGTCTTCGTTGGCGCCGATGGCGAGCCCGGCCGTCTCCACCTCGGGCAGCCCCCGGGTGTACTCCTCGACGCGAAGCAGCGCCCGCTGCACTTCGGGCAGCGGGGTCCCCACAGGGAACGACGCCATGCCCATGACCAGCGGCTGCTCCGAGGCGGGCATGAACGTGGCGCCGGTCTGGGTCGCGAGGCCGAGGGACGCGAGCATCAGCGCCGCTGCAGACGACAGCGTGGTCTTGCGATGCACCAGACACCAACGCAGCACGCGCTCGTAGCGAGCGGCGAGCCGCTCGAACGCCTTGCTGGATGCGGACGCTCTCTTGGCGTCCCGCTCGTCGAACAGCACGCTGGCCAGCATCGGCACGATGGTCAGCGCGACGAGGAGCGAGGCGGCGAGCGCAAAGGCGACGACCATGGCGAGCCCCCGCACCAGCTCACCGGCGAGGCCACCGCCGAAGAACAGCGGCAAGAACACCGCGATCGTGGTCAGGGTGGACGCGGTGATCGCCATGCCCACTTCCCGGGCGCCCCTGCGGGCCGCCTCCTTGCGCTCCACCCCGGCCTCGAGGTGACGAAAGATGTTCTCGATGACGACCACGGCGTTGTCGACGAGCATGCCGATGCCGAGCATCAGGCCGCCCATCGTCATCAGGTTCAGCGTCTCGCCGACCGCGAAGATGGGCAGGAACGTGGCCAGCAGAGAGAGCGGGATGGCTACGGCGATGGCGAACGTGGGCCGCACGCTTCGCAGGAAGAGGAACATGAACACAATGGCCAGCAGCCCGCCGATCAGGCCCGACCGCGACACGTTCTTCGACATGTTCTCGATCTGACTGCTCGTGTCCATCAGCAGCGAGAACTGGATGTCGCCCGGGAGCTCCTCTTGGATCTTGGCCAGCTCGGCCTTGATCCTCCGGCCGACCTGCAGGGGGTTTGCGCCCGACTGCTTGTTTGCCATCAGGTAAAGCGCCTCTGCGCCGTTGGTGCGGAAGACGTTGCGCACGTCCTGTCTGGCGCGCCGGACCGTCGCCACATCCTTGATGCGCACCACGGCGCCGCTCGAACCCACCCCGACCACGGTCTCTTCCATGTCGGCCAGGCTGCGGAAGGCGCCGAGCGTGCGCACCAGGTACTCGCTGCGCTCCTCCACGACGCGTCCGCCCGGGAGGTCGACGTTCTGGGTCCCGATGGCTCGAGCCACCTGCTCGATCGGGAGGCCAAGGACCTCCAGCGTCGTGCGGTCCACCTCGATGTGGACCTCTTGTGTGGGGCCCCCCATCATCACCACCTGAGCCACGCCATCGAGGCGCTCCAGGCGCTGCACGATGGAGTCGTCGAGGAACCGTCCCAGCGCGACCACGTCGCCGCCCATCCCAGTGACGGTGTACGACAGCACCGGCAATGCGGTCAGGGAGAACTTCACCACGAGGGGCGAGTCCGCATCTTCGGGCATCAGGGGGCCGATGAGCCCGAGCGCCTCACGCAGGTCCTGGGCGGCGGCGTCCAGATCGGTGCCGAAGTCGAACTCCACCATCACGAAGCTGACGTCTTCGCGCGAGACCGAATTGAGGCCCACGACACCGTTGACCGAGGCGATGGCCCCCTCCAGCGGACGGGTGATGAGCTTCTCGATGTCCTCGCTGCTCGCGCCGTCGTACCGGGTCATCACCGAGACGGTGGGGAAGTCCACGTCGGGCATGAGATCGAGGCCGAGCCGACTCAGCGCGACCGATCCGAGCACCACGATGATCATCGCGATCATCGTCATCGTGACCGGGCGGTCGACGGAGAGGTCGGACAGGCTCATGGCGCGCTCCGCTGGATGAGCCGCACCCGGGCGCCCTCGGGCAAACCGAACTGCCCTTCCACGACGACGTCTTCCCCGATCTCCACGCCGTCCAGCGCCCACAGGGCGTCGCCTCGCAACCCCAGCGTGACCGGCCGACGCCGCGCCACGCCGTCGTTCACCACCACCACATAGCTGCCGTCCGCCTCGCGGGTCACGGCCTCCGCGGGCACGGCGACGACGCCCTCGGCGCGGTCCACCATCAGGCTCGCCCGCAGGAACATGCCCGGCCGCAGCACCCCGTCGTCATTGGGTACCTTGATGCGCACCATGAACGTGCGCGCCCCGGGGGTGGCGGCCGCGTTCACCAGCGTGACCTCACCCAGGAACGCTCGGTCCGCGAACGCGTCGGAGCGCAAGGTCACCTGCATCCCTTCGTTCACCCGTGGCAGATCGGTCTCGGGGATGGCGACGTCCACTTTGATGACATCGAGCGCCTGGATCTCCACCAGCATTGGCGGGCCTCCCATGGACGCCATCGAGGTGAAGAACTCGCCTTGCTCGATGGACAGCGCGGTGACGCGCCCCGCGAACGGCGCCACGACCTGGGCGAGGCGAATCTGCCCGTCGAGGGCCGCGGACTGAGCCCTCGCCTGCGCGATCTGGGCGTTGGCGAGGTCGAGCCCCATCTCGGCCTTCTGCAGGTCCCGCGGCGTGATGGCACCCGACGGGGCCAGCTCGCGGGCCCGCGCGGCCTCCAGCTTCGCGTCGTTGAGCTGGATCTGCGCGAGGTCCACGCTGCGGTTCGCAGACTCGCGCTGCAATCGCAGGGCGCTCGTGTCGATGGACGCCAGCAGCTTGCCCCGGGGCACGGTGTCGCCGAGCTGCACCGCGAGCGTCTCCACCACCCCTTGGGCCGATGGAGCGAGGCGCGCGGCGCGCCATGCCTGGGCTAGACCGCCGAGAGACAGCGTGCGCACCACGTCGCCCTGCACGGCGGGGGTGACGCTGACGGGGATGGCGTCGACATCCCTGCCGGCGACCGGCTGTGCCGACTCGGACACGCTGGGCTCCGCGGACGACGGGCACCCGGCGAGGACGAGCCCGGCAGAGAGGAGGCACAGGGAGAGAAAGGGGCGAGTCATGAGGAGGCTCCAGCAGCGAGGGCCCCGACGGCGGCGGGGAAGCCCGCGAGGAACAAAGAACGGGCGGCGGCGAGCCCGGAGTCGAGCTGCACTACGCCGTCGAGCCAGCCTTCCGACACGCCATGCAGCACGCTGGTCAACAGGGTGAGCAGGGGCGCGGTGTCGGTGCCGCTCGGCACGAGACCCTGCGACGCTGCTCGCTCGACGAGCGGCGACAGGAGCTGGAAGTAGGCGGCCCGGAGCGCCGAGATCTGTTCGCCAGCCGGCTGGGGCCCGGCGCTACCGGACCGCAGCGCCGCGTGCATGACCCGAAGAAAGTCCCGGCGCGGCACCGCAAACGCGAGAAAGTGGTCGAAGTAGGCGTGGACCCCGCCGTCAAAGCCCTCACTGTCAGCGATGGCGGCCTGCACTCCGGCCATGTACGCGCCAAACAGGTCCTCGAGCACCCGCGTGAACAGCTCCTCTTTCGACGCGAAGTACCCATAAAGCGTCGCGGTGGCGCAGCCCGTCGTGCGCGCCACCTCTTCCATAGAGGCACCGTGGTAGCCCGCCCGGCCGAAGACATTCGCCGCAGCGGCGACGATCAGACCGATGGTGTGCTCGCGCTGGCTTTCCCGAAGACCCATACACCTCCCCGAATAAAGATTCGGTAGAGGAACCTAACGATTGAGGAACCGACTCACAAGCCCAACCTCGCCCCCAGATCCGGAACGAGAACACCCCCGCTGAGCAAGCTCAACGGGGGTGTTCGGTCAGTGCTCTCGAGTTCGGAATCGAGGCTTCGCGAGGTCCACCCTGGCGGGGCGGTTCGCACAAGCTCGTGACTTCCTCTTCAGAGGTTCGAGGGTGCGAGGAGCCATCCTCGCTACGCCTGCTCTGCCTCGTCGGTCGCCCGATGAGGCTCCTCTCATGAAGTTGATGTGTTCTTCAGGGTCTCACG
>Ga0222662_1000941_pt1 | contig 17226 bp, 10 predicted proteins | sample AntAcemetagen600_FD_179821 | JGI IMG/M metagenome (GOLD analysis project Ga0222662, IMG submission 179821) | Saline water microbial communities from Ace Lake, Antarctica - #600 | ecosystem: Environmental > Aquatic > Non-marine Saline and Alkaline > Saline | place: Antarctica: Ace Lake...
CGATGTGCTGACGGCGAAGAGCTCTCTGAGCCAGGTGGAGGACGCCGACTCGTTTCGCGGCGACGCGGCCCATGAGCTGCGGACCACCGCGGCGATCTATCGGGTGGAGCTGGCGGTGCGCACCGGGCGGGGGACCGAGGCGGCGGCGGCACTTCAGGACGCAGAGATCCTCCAACAGCAGTCGCCGCTTGCAGACCCAGGGCTCCAATGGAGCCTCGAGCGGGCGATGGCGGCGACCCCGGACAAGAGCCTGCGCAAGCGGCTGCGAAGCCTCTCTGACTCGATGGAGCACGCGATGGAGCGGGGCTCGGATCCGTCTCGTCACCGGGCGCGCCGCTGAACGGCACTGGGGGCGGCCTGCTAGAATTCGACTCGCCGTGCCCGGACTTTGGGTCGGCGTGAACTCTGCTGGAGCCGCCGCTTGCGCCGTCAGGACGCGTTCGAAGCCCCCATCCCCGTTATCGCCGGACTCAGCGACCTCGTACTCGTCGGGGTCGGTGGCATGGGCGCCGTCTACCGCTGCGTGGACGACGACACCGGCGCGCTGCGGGCGGTCAAGCTGCTGCGGATGCAGGCGGGATCGGCCTCTCCGACCCGTCGTTTCCGTCGTGAGTTCAACGCGGTCGCGCGCTTGCGCCACCCGGGCATCGTCGCGGTCTACAAGTACGGGGTGTGCGACCAGGGCGAGTACATCGTCATGGAGTGGGTCCCCGGCGGCGATCTGTGGCACGTCGCGGGTCGGCGTACTCGGCGCGAGGAGAAGAACCGCGCCTTGCCGCTCGCCTGGGTCCCGGCGGTCTTGGCGGTGTCGGCGCAGATCTGCGAGGCGATGTCGTATCTGCACGCCCACCGGATCCTGCACCGCGACCTCAAGCCCGAGAACATCCTCGTGGATGACGCGGGCCGTGCGCGCCTCGTGGACTTCGGCATCGCCAAGCCGCTGGCGATGGATCCCGTCGCCCCGCTGACGGCGGCGGGTGAGACCGTAGGGACCGCCCGGTACATGAGCCCCGAACAGGCGCGCAGCCTCGATCTCGACGGCCGATCGGACATGTATTCGCTGGGCGTGATCCTGTTCGAGATCTTCTCGGGACAGCCGCCGTTCACGGCACCGTCGCTGTTCGATCTCCTCATGGCCCACGTCACGGAGCCGGCTCCGCGGCTGGCCGACCTGTGCCCGATGCTGCCGCACTCGCTGTGTGAGCTGGTGAACCGCTTGTTGGAGAAGGACCGGAGTGACCGGTACCCCGACGCCGGCGCGCTTCGTCAAGAGCTGCTCATGCACCTGTCGCCCAACGTGACGCTGCAGGAGCGCAACGAGGACTGCGCGGACCCGCGGGATCTGCCGCTCGCGGTGGTGGCGGCGCTGGAGGCGGCGGAGCGCGCCAAGAAGATCCTCGAAGCCCAGGACCCGAAGCCGAAGGGGGGCGGAGCTCAGCTCATCCCCGGCGGCATGGTCCCCACACCCGAGCGCACGGCGGCGAACATCTTCGCGGCGAAGGCCGGAGGCGCCGCCGACAGGAACAAGGGCAAGAAGAAGCGCCCGTGGCGGCTGCTCGGCGGTGGCCGAACCAAAGAAGCCGACGAGAAGGTCACCCGCGCGCAGCCGGCGGCGAAGCCGGGCAGCGGGCCGAACAGCGACGCGGCGATCACGCCGCACAACACCGACGAGTTCGCGGCGTCCACCACGTTCTTCGCCGAGGATGACGAGATCCTCGAGCTGAGTGACATCCCGGAGCTGTTCGCGCCGGCGTTCCGGGGCCGCGATGCCCTGGTGACCAATGCGGTCGCTGGCTTCGTGCTCGACGACATCAAGCCCAGCGTGCACTGGTTCGTTGGCGGGCCCGGCTCGGGGCGTACCCGGCTCGTCGCGGAGCTGCGGGACATGCTCCGCTTCGAGATGGGCGCCTTGGTGCTCACCGCCCGCGGCAACGATCCGGCGGTCGGCCTCTCGGCGGCGCGTCTGCTTCTCGACCCCGCCGCCTGGTATCTGCAGGCCATGCCCGCCGAGGAGCTGCGGTATGGGCTCGGTCACGCGCTGTCGGCGGCGGTGGAGCTGTGCCCCGGCCTCGCCGATCGCATGGGCAGGTTCCTCGAGGAGGATGCGCCGATCTCGGATCCCGCTTCGCGGCGCCTGATGTTCTACAGCGCGGCGGAGCGCATCATCAGCCTGCTCTCCGAGTCGGCCCCGGTGGCGTTGCTCATCGACGACTCCCAGGACATGGATCCGGACTCCCTGGACCTGCTGCGTTACCTCTCGACCACCCCGGTGGACGCGAACACCCAGCGTGGGCGGCCCCGGTTGATCTCGCTGGCTGGCTCCATGGAGGCTGCGGCCTGGGCACCGGCGGGCATCGAAGTGCCGAAGCTCGACGGGAACGACGTGGCGGTGACGCTTCAGACGGCCATGGGGTGGGCAGTGCCGCCAATCCGGCTCGGCAAGCGGGCGGTGCAGGAAGGCGTCAACGCGACCCCGCGCGGCCTGCTGGAGTGGGCTCGCTCCTTGCTGCATGAGGCGGGACGGTCGTCGGGCCGGGACGTGCGCGAGGAGGATCTGCTCGCGGTGGCGTCCGGCGATCCCCGAGAGCGCTGGAAGGCGCGCCTGTCCGGTCTGGGCGCTGTGCCTCTGGAAGCCGCGGCGTTGCTCGGGCTCGTGAATCGGCCCGTCGTGCTGGAGTGGCTGCTGTCGGCGTCGCGCTGGGACGAAGACACGTTCATCGATGCCATCAACAGCTTGATTCGCCGCGGGCTGGCCCACGAGCGCCCGGCCGGCGCGACCTGGGGGCTGGAGCTGACGGACCGCGAAGCGGGCGAGGTCGCCTGGGAGATGGTGCCCGAGGCCGTGAGGCGCGCGGCGGCGGAGCACTTCGCCACGGTCGTGGGTGACGCCCACCCCGACCATCCTGTCGCGATGGATGAGCGACCGGCCCTGAGCGCACGCGCGTGGCTTCGGGCGAGCATGCCCGAGACCGCGCTGCCGCTCCTCGCGACGGCGGTGAAGCTCGAGCAGGCGGCGGGTCGGACGGCCACGGGGCTCGCGGTGGCGGACCTGTGGGTGAACACCGCGCGGCTGGTGGGGCGGGAGCATCTTCCCGAGGCGCTCGCAGCGCGGGTGTCGCTGGCCTCGGCGGCGTGCGAGTGGGCTCGGGCGGAGGAAGACCTCGATGAGATGTCGATCCTCGCTGGCGACTCCGCGCAGGCAAAGCTGCAGGTGCTGACCGCGCGGGCCACCCTGTTCCAGCACGCCCAAGATCTCGACAGCGCCATCGAGACCGCAGAGGACGCGTTCCGCACGGCGCTGCTGGTGGATGCGCCCCGGGACACGCTGTTCAGGCTGTCGGATCTGCTGGCGGATGTGGACCTGCGGCAGGGGCACCTCGGCACTGCTCGGGACCGTTGGATGAGCATCGCCATCGAGGCGAGCCGGTCGGCGAGCCCGTACTGGGAGATGGTGGGTCGCATGGGCGCGGCGAGCGGCGACATGCAGCTCGGCAGCTTCGACGCAGCGTTGGACGGGCTGACCAAGGCGGCGCTTCTGGCAGACGACCAGTGCGACCAGCTGAACACGTTGTTGGTGGCGCTGCGCAGGGCCTACCTCAAGTCGTTGCGCGGGGACCTGTCCGGCGCACGGGGCGACCTGGAGGTCGTGATCGACCGCTCGTCGGTGCTCGGGGCGGTGTTGGTGACGGGCCCTGCGGTGACGTACTGCGGCGAGGTGTGTCGCCGCTTGGAGCTGTGGGAGGACGCGGAGACGCACCTCGAGCGCGGCGAGCGGATCCTGCGGGCGACGGAGCAGCGACTGACGCTGGGGATCTGCCTGTCGGAGCGCGCCCTGGTGGCCCTAGCCCGAGACGACCTCCCGGCGGCCCACGCTCACGCGGCGGGGGCGGGCATGGCGGCGACGCTGACCGAGGGCGTGATCTTGGAGCGCGAGCGCATTCACTGCGCGATCGGGCGCGTAGCCGAGGTGGCGGGCGATCGCACCGCGCTGGCTGCGTGCAAGCGCCACACCGCGTCGGTTCTAGAGACTCAGGCGAGCCGCTTGCAGCCCCAGCAGGTGGGCCGTTGGATGTCGGTGGGGCCTCGGATGGAGGTCGTGAACTGGGCTGGGTGGACGCCCTCGCAGCGCAGCTGAGTCGCCTTGGATCAGGCCCCCGTGACTTCCCGTAGCTCGCTGACCGAGTTCTTCTATGCGCTGACGCCCGAGCGGGTGATGGACGCGGTGGAGGTGGACGGCCGCACGTGCACCGGGCGCTTCCTCGTCCTGAACTCCTACGAGAACCGGGTGTATCAGCTCGAGCTGCGTGGGGCCGAGGGTGAGCCGCCGAGCTTCGTCGTCGGCAAGTTCTATCGGCCTGGCCGGTGGACGGACGATGCGCTGTACGACGAGCACGACTTCACCGACGACCTCGATGATCTGGAGATCCCGGTGGTCAGCGCGCTGGAGCTCGACGACGGTGAAGTGCTCGGCACCGTGGATGGGATTCGGTTCTGCCTGTATCCGAGGGTCGGCGGGCGGGCGGTCGAGGAGCCCAACGATGAGCAGCTCCGGCGCCTGGGGTTCCTCATCGCGCGCATCCACGCCGGCGGCCGGGTCGATGACGCGCCGAACCGCATGGAGCTCACGCCGGAGACGTACGGGTGGAACAACCTGGCGTTCCTCCTCGACAATGAGCTGATCCTGCCGGCGTTCCGCGACCTGTACGCGAGCACCGCTGAGACCCTCATCCAAACCATCGAGCCCCTTTGGGATGGAATCCCCCTGCAGCGTGTGCACGGAGACTGCCATCTGGGGAACATCCTGTGGACGGACTCGGGTCCGACGTTTCTCGACTTCGACGACATGGTCCGCGGACCGGTGGCCCAGGATCTGTGGCTGCTGTTTGGCGGCACGGACGCCTGGGGAATGAGGCGCCGTCAGATCGTCATCGAGGGCTACGACAGCTTCGCGCCGTTTCCGCGGGACCAACTCAAGCTCTTCGAGCCGCTGCGCGCCCTGCGCTTCATGCACTTCACTGCGTGGCTCGCCCGGCGCCACGAGGACCCGGCGTTCCAGGTGGCGTTCCCTCACTACGGCACGGAGCCCTACTGGAACCGGAGCATCGGCGACCTGCGCGAGCAGATCGCGAGGATCAAGGCGCCACCACCGTAGTCGTCCAGATGTTGCTGAACTCGCCGAGCGAGTCGAGGACCTGGAACGTAAAGGTGACCGAAGCTGGCGGAGTGGTGCCGCCCACGAAGAAGTAGATGGTGCCCAGACACGTCAGCGACGCCCCGCTCAGCACTTGGGGGGTCTGGGACGCGCCGTTGTAGGTCCAGAGCAGCGTGGGGTTGCCGAGGTTGCAGTCGGGATCGGTCATCGCGACCTCGAACTCGAACTCGCCAGTGCTGGCGTTCCACCCGTCGATGACGTTCACGATCACCGGGGCGGTGGAGCCCGTCGCGTCGTCGTCGTCGCCGGTAGCGTCGTCATCGTCGGCCGTGGTGTCGTCGTCATCGGCGGTGGCGTCGTCGTCGTCCATCGTCGCGTCGTCGTCGTTGGCGGTGGCGTCGTCATCGTCGGCGGTGGCGTCGTCGTCGTCGCCCTGGCAGGCCGGCGCCCCGAAGCAGTTGGGGTCGTCGCAGTCGAACAGGCCGTCTTGGTCGTTGTCCGCGCCGTCGCTGCACTCGCCTGGATCGTCGCCCTCGTACTCGCCGGTGGCGTCGTCGTCGTCGGCCGTGGCGTCGTCGTCGTTGGCCGTGGCGTCGTCGTCGTTGGCCGTGACGTCGTCATCGTTGGCCGTGACGTCGTCATCGTCAGTGACATCGTCATCGTCACCGAACACGCCCGTGGCGTCATCGTCGTCCAGCGTGGTCTGGGTGAAGCCCGGCCCGCAGGCAGCGAGGCTTGCAGCCAGCAACCCGAGCGCGACGCTCGCGAACCAGCGGTCGGCCAGGCGGCTCACCGTCACCTCACGTCTCTAGAACTGGACGACGGCGGCGACGCGCACGTTGATGAGGAACTGCAGCGGGTTCCAGTCGGGGTGCACGTTCTCCTTCACCTTGCTCGCGTATGCGAGGCCAGCCTTTACGCCGGCGCTCACGCCGAAGTTGCGGGTGAACATGAAGTCAGCGCCGCCCTTCACTTCGAAGGCCACGCCCATGAGCGGCCGACGGGTGATCTGGCCCGCCGCGTCGGTCAACGTGCCGATGGCGTACACCACCGTGCCGACGTCACCGCCGACATAGGGCTGCACGACCTTGAGGTTGGTGAAGCGGTAGCTGCCACCCAGGTAGAAGCTGGGCAGGGTGCGGTACTGCTGCTCGCAGTCGGGGCACTCGCGAATGGAGAGCGTCCAGAAGTCCGCCTGGAAGTCCACCGATACCCGGGGTACGGGGAAGAACCCGAGGTCGACCCCGTACTGGGCGAAGTGCAGGTAGTAGTTGGTGTATCCACCGGAGACCCGCGCCGAGAACCACGGCCGGTTGCCTGAGGCCGTGTCCGAGCGGCTGACCTTGCTCTTCGCCGTCGTCCCCCGACCGGCGCGGTAGGCCCGAGAAGTCTCATCGCTGTAGTCGTCGGCCAGGTAGCGGTCGTCCCGCGAAGCGACGCGCTCGCTGCCATAGCTGCGCTCGTCGTAGGACCGGTCGTCGTAGTCACGGTCGCCGTCGCGCTCGTCTTCGTCGAGATCGATGAGGTCCTCGTCGTCGCTGCTCGCGGTTGCGTCGTCGTCCCGCGCGTAGTCGTCGTCGCGGTCGCTACGGGCCGAACCGCTGCGCGAGGACGAGCCACCGAACGTGCGGGCACGGGAGTAGCGATCGCTCGACCCCTCCTGGGACTCGCGGCTCTCCTCAGCCTCGCGGTTCTCCTCGGCCTCGCGACGGCGACGCACGCTGGGGTTCTCCGGCTCGTCGTCATCGCCGATGATCATTCCCTCGCGTGGCTCGTCATCCTCGACTTCGTAGTCGTCGTACTCATCGTCGTCCGCCGCGCCGATGACGATCCCGCCGGTGTACTCGTCGTCGTCGTCGTCGTCCCCGCCGATGAGGATGCCGCTCGCCGGACCGAGCGCCAGCGCCGATCCCAACACGATCTCGTCGTCCGGCTCCGGCTCCGGCTCGCGGCGCCGCTCGTCCCGCGCACGCTCCTCGCGCTCCCGCTGCTCGCGATCCGCGCGCGCCTGTCGCTCGTCCTCGTCGCGCTGACGGTTGGACCGCTCCCGGTCCGCGCTGGCGCGTCGCTCGCGCTCCTCTCGGTCCGCTCGGGCCTGTCGCTCGCGCTCCTCCCGCTCGCGCTCCTCGCGCTGGGCCCGCGCCTGCTCGCGCTCCTCCCGCTCGCGCTCCTCCTTCGCCCGCGCCCGGCGCTCGCGCTCGTCGCGCCGCTCCGCCTCGGCCCGCGCCTCCTGCTCGCGCTCCTCGCGCTCAGCTCGCGCCTGGGCCCGCTCCTTGCGCTCGCGCTCATCGGCGAGCCGTCGCTGACGCTCTTCCTCGGCGCGCGCTCGGGCCTGCTGCTCTTCTTCTTCCTGCCGAATCCGGTCGAGCTCTGCCTGACGGGCCCGGTCCTTCTTCTTCTTCTCGATCTGCTCCGCGCTCATGTCGAGCGCGTCGAGCTCATCGATGCCAAAGGGGTCTTCGTCGTCGTCGAGGTCCAACTCCCGGTCGTCCCGATCCGGGTTGCTCGGCGCGGCGCGGCTGCGCTTTCGCTTCGACGGCGCCGAGGCGACCTCCTGGTCGGCCTCGTCGAGCAGCTCATCGAAGTCCACGTCGTCGAACAGCGGTCCGTCGCTGGACGCGGCCCCGTCGCCGTCATCGTCCGGGGCGTCGCCAGTGACGAGCTCCACGACCACGCCGGTGACCGCACCGGCCAGGGCGAGCGCCGACGACGGCACTGTGCGCTTGACCTCACGGATCACCGAGGCGGTGCTGCCGTTGTGGAGCGTAAGGGTGAGGGAGTATTCGTCGTCGCTGAGCGACTCGACGCGGCCGGCGACGACCGCTTCGTGCTTGTTGGCTTTGCCAAACTCCTTGATGCACGACGTGCTCGCGCCGCAGTCGCCACCCTCGAAGTCCTCAGCCGGGGCGGCGATCACGAGCTCGTAGCCGCCTCGGATGTCCAACTCGCTGGAGACCAGCGCCGTGATGTTTGGGGCCGCGCCCCGGTTGACTCCCTCGCCCGCCGAGAACGGCAGAACGCCACACGTGCCAGCGAACGCGGCGGCTGGGAGGCCACACAACGCAAGCAGCACAACGATCATCGGGGTCTTCAAAACAACTCGGGACATACGGTCCGTTCCTTCCGCCTGAGCGAGCGCGCAGTGCCCTCACGTGTGCGCGCGTCACTCAGAGAGCCATGAACCCTCCAGGGCCGGCGGATTCTATGCCTCCCGACCCAAACGGATCCATCGAATTGTCCGATCACACCGGCCAGATCTGTGGAAAACCCCAATGCCGCAACAACTTCTCAATGTATGACCGGACACCAGGGCGTCTCGGGGCACCTCGGGCGTTACGCGGCGGAGGCTTCGGGCTCGGGCCCGGAGAAGCGGGCGACCACCACCGCGCCGGCCGTGTCACCCATCACGTTGACGGTGGTGCGGAACATGTCGAGGAATCGGTCCACCGCGAGGATGAGCCCGATGCCCTCCAGCGGGAGTCCCACCGCGGTGAACACCATGGCCATGGTCACGAGCCCGGCGGACGGGATCCCCGCCGCGCCAATGGAGGCGGCGGCTGCGGTGAGGAAGATGATGATCTGCTGTCCCAGGCCGAGCTCGATCCCGTACGCCTGGGCCACGAACATCGCCGCGACGGCTTCGTAGAGCGCGGTGCCGTCCATGTTCATCGTGGCCCCGAGGGGAAGCACGAACGACGCGACGGGCGCGGGCACATCGAGGTTCTCCTCGCAGACATCCATCGTCACCGGGAGCGTGGCTGCGGACGACGCCGTCGAGAACGCCACCGCCAGCGCCGGACGGATGCCTCGCAGCCAGGTCAGCGGCGACATCCCGCCGAGGACGCGCACGATGATGGGCAAGGCCACCAGGCCGTGGATCGCGAGCGCAGCGGTGACGGTGCCCGAGTAGGCAGCGAGCGCCTTGAGCGCGCCGAGACCGCCGTCCGCCAAGGACTTCTGCAGCAGGACGAAGACGCCGAGCGGCGCGAGCCACATGACCCAGTCGATGACCTTCATCACGGCGGCATCGAGGGAGCGGAAGAAGGCCAGCAGAGGCTTGCCCTTCTCTCCGATCGACGTGATGGCGCCGCCAAGGAGCAGCGCGAACAAGATGATGCCGAGCACGTTGCCGCTGGCCAGGGCATCGAACGGGTTGCGGATGGCCCCGCGGTCCTTGCTGACGAGGAAGTCTCGCAGCAGCGTGTCCACGGTGAGGTCCGAGCCCATCTCGGCCTGGGTGGTCATCTTGGCCCCGCTCAGGTCCGCGCCGACGCCGGGCTCGATGACGTTGACGAGCACCAGGCCGATGGCGATCGCGATGCAGGCAGTGAGCATGTAGTACGCCGCAGCCCGGCCTCCGAGCCGTCCGACCTTGCTCATGTCGCCGATGCTGGTGGTGCCCACCACCAGCGAGCTGAGGATCACGGGGACCACGAGCATCTTGAGCGCCGCGACGAAGACGTCTCCGACGATGTGGAGCCAGGAGAACGCCTCCGCGACACCGGGCATCACCGAGGAGGTGAGTCCCGCCACGAGGCCGAGCACGATCGCGACGCCAATCCAGGCGGTGAGGTTCTTCGGCATGGGATTCAGCCTACCCTTGCGCGATGCGCGTGCTGATCGTCAGCGACCGGAAGGCCCCCGAACACGTCTGTGGCGCCACGAGCGTGCTCTCGGAGCTGGTGAGCCGCCTCCGAGAGTCCCACGACGTGCGTGAGATCGTTGGCGCCCGCGGTGGGGCGAGGGCGCGGGTCTCGCTGGAGCTGGCCGTGAGACGGGCCGTGAGTCAGTTCAAGCCCGACGTGGCGTTCAGCCTGGGGCCATCGCTGAGCGGGACGGACTGCCCGGTGCTCAGTTTCGCAGGCCTGCCCGACGAGGCCGAGCCGGCGTCGGCCTTGGCTTCGCTTCGGCGCAGCGTGCGGCGCAGTCGGGAGCCCGGCGCGGACTGCCTGGTGCCCACCGAGCCGTCCGCCGTGCTGCTCGCTGGAGGCCGGGGCCACAGGGTGGTGCCGGTGGGGATCGACGCCCAGCGCTTCTCTCCGCCCGATCATCGCGAGGGGCCCTTGCGGCTCGTGTTCCTGGGACGGCTGGTCCCCGAACGCGGCGCGCACATCGCCCTCGAAGCGCTCAACGGATTGCCCACGTGGGCGCGGGAGAGCTGCCACCTCGATGTGGTGGGTGTGGCCAGTGACGCCCGCTATCTGCAGGGTCTGCGCCGCAAGGCCGAGGGGCTGCCGTGCACGCTGCACACCGACGTGCCCGACGTACTGCCCTACCTGCGTCGCGCGTCGGTCGCGGTGCTGCCGGCGACGTCCGAGGACGGGTGGGGGCGCTCGGTCATCGAAGCGATGGCCTGCGGGGTGCCGGTACTCACCAGCAAGGGCGGCGTGCTCGACGCGATCACCGGCGGACACGCCCTGAGCGTGCCGGCGGGGAACCTCAAGGCGGTCGGTGACGCGCTGCGAGAGCTGATCCGGAGCGAAGCGCGCCGTCAGGAACTCGGGCGCGCCGGGCGAGCCCACGTGGAGCGCGAGCACGCGTGGGAGGTCGCGCTGCCGCGCTGGATCGCGGCGCTGCAGGGGCGATCTCGTCTCTAGGACTCATCCGGCAAAGCCGGAAGTGGACTGGCGGTCGTTCCCAGTTCGAGGATGGCCGAGGCGCCCGAGGTCAAGGAGAACGAGGGACCACGCGGAGGCGCACTCCGGTGCGCCGCACAAGCAGGGACCGAAGTTCGACGCTGAGATCGGGTGGATCGGCCATTCCCGGACGGGAACTAGTCTCTAGGCAGCGCCTCGAGCACGAGATCGAGCAGCTCCGATGCGCTGCTGCGGGCGCCGAACGCGCCGCGGGCGGTCAAGGTGATATCGAGCACGTCGCCGATCCGGTGCACGTGCAGCGCGACCCCGTCCGCGTGGGGACCGCCGGGCGGAGTCGACCCCGAGTACACGCGGAAGTCCGCGTCGCGCCGGGTGGGTAGCTCGCTGTAGCTGACCTCTCCGAGCCCGGTGAGCGCGGCGCTGGGTCCGTCGAGCTGGGCGGCACGATCGAGGGCGGCGAGCAGGTGATGGTGGGCGGCGGGATGGATCGGCTGGCGGGCCAGACGGCGCTGCCACTCGGTGAGCAAGCCGTATCCAGACTCCTCGCGGACCCTGAGCGCGTTCAGCCGTGCCTGGAACGTCGGGAAGCTCTCGGGCACGCCGCCCTCGATGCGCACAGCGGTGAGCACGTCTCGGTCGCGGTGCCCGAGGCGAAACGCGGGCGACAGCGCCGCGTCGAGGGTGCCGCGGGACCGGTGCAGCGCGACGCCCAGGGCGTAGGCGAAGGCGTCGAGCGTGCCGGGGTTGTCGGGCCCGGACGTGCTCCGCGCGACGTACTCCTCGCGGCCGTCCACCCGGGGCGGCTGACGCCAGGAGCGACGGGGTCGCCACAGGTCGCCATAGCTGCGGGTGAGCTCCCGGGCGATCGCGCGAGGCGCGTCTTCGTCCACCGAGCCGATCAGTTGGTCCGCGAGCACATGGATTCGACGCATCAGCGCGGCGAGGTCGCCCACCTCCATGTCGAGGCGCGACGCAGCCACCAGCTCGAGCGGAGGGGCCTGGTGGGTCCGGTTGCCGATGGCGATGCCGAGCCAGGGGCCTTGCAGCCCGCCGCTCCGATGGGCGTGGCGGGCTCCGCGGATCGAGCGGCGATCCAGCGCGATCACCGCGGCGAGCTCGGCTCGGCCGATGCCTCCGGGCCCGATCGGCTCGAACTTGCGCAGCGAGAGCGCCCAGCCGATGTCCATCCCGATGTCGACGAGCGGCCGCTGCGCCGGCGACTCGGCGACCCACAGCTGGTCGCCGTCGAGGATGCCGATGTGCGGCGCGGCAGCGCCGGTGGGGAGCGGAACGCGGGTCCATCGCCCGTCGACGCGCTGGTGGGATACGAGAGCGTGGCCCTCCCGCACTCGCGCGGCGAGCACCTCGGACGTCGCCCGGGCCCAGGCGGCGACCTGCAAGAGACGCTCCGACGGGGTCGCCCCGGGAGGGCCAGCCACCCGCGCGCTGAACGCATCGATCCGCTCGCCATCACGAAGAGAGGCCAGCTCGGAGCGCGGCGACTCCCCCGTGCGCGCCTCGCCGTTCGCCAGCCGCGCTCCGAGCGCTTCGGGGATGCCGCCGGCCAGACGCCAGCCCAGCCCCCCGTGGTCACCCGAGACGTCGTGCAGCCATTCGTGCAGGTCGCTCGAAGCGACGAGCGGCGGCTCAGGAGGTGTGCTGGGTCGGCTTCCCAGGGGCAGGCGGGCGAGGAGTGTGGCGATTGGGTTCACGAGACCCGGGAAGGTAGCAGCCCTCGGCCTCGTCCCGCCACGAGCGCGCCGCGCTGCTAGCGTCCCGGCATGCGCTGTTTGCTCCTGGGCCTGTCATGGGTCGGCGTTCTCGCCGTCCTTCTTCCGTGCTTCGCTTTCGCCGACACCTTGTATGTCGACCCGAGCGGCGTCACTCCGTATACCCAGGTCCAGGATGCGATCGACGCGGCATCCGACGGCGATGCCATCCTCGTCTTTCCCGGCACCTACGGGCCTATCGACTTTGACGGCAAGGACCTCGTCGTCCGGTCCATTGGCGGACCGACCCTGACCACCATCGACGCGACCGGCGCGGGGGTGCCGGCCGCTCGGTTCCTCGATGCGGAGCCGGCGACCGCGCTGCTGCATGGCTTCACGCTCACCGGCGGCGAGGGGCTCCCCGACGACTCGATCGCCATCGAGGTCGGCGGGGGGATCTACATCGCCCGGTCGGCGAGCCCCCGCATCAGCGGCAACATCATCACCGGGAACACGGCCGCCTCGGGTGCGGGGATCGCGGTGACCGGCGGCGAGCCCCACATCTACGGCAACGAGGTGCGCAGCAACACCGCCACGAGCGGAGCGGGCGGGGTGCTGATCTTCACCCCGGCGGGGGTGGCTCTTCAGACCACGCTGGTCTGCAACGACATCCGCGGGAACACCGGCGGGACCGTGGGCGGCGTGCTCATCGATGGCGATGCGCTCCTGCGCAACAACGTCGTGCACGGGAACACCGGCGACCGCGGGGGGCTGCTGTTTGCGCTCGCGGCGGAGGGCGTCTTCTACAACAACACCGTCACCGCAAACACGTCGTCGGTGGGCAACGCGGCCGGCGTGGAGATCGCCAGCCTGTCGGTGCTGGCGGTCGGCAACCTCGTCGCCCACAACGAGGTCGGCTTCGGGGTCACCCACAGCGACCCCGCTGCTGCCTGGACGTTCTCCAACATCTATGGGAACGCGGGCGGAGCATGGTCGGGTGCGTCGGCGAACCCCGCTGGATCCGATGGGAACCTCGAGCTCGAGCCATTCTTCACCAACTACACGCCCACCAACCCCCTCGATGACGACTTGGCGCTGCTCTCCATCGACCCCCTGCTCGACCTCGGGGCGTCCCTACCGTCGTTCTTGGACCAGGACGGCAGCATCGGTGCCATCGGCGCCGACGGAGGCCCGAAAGAGGACTGTGACGGGGACGGCGATGGGGTGCGCACCATCGATGTGCCCACGGACTGCCGGCCTGGCGAGGCGGAGTTCTTCCCCGGGGCCTACGAGCTCGAAGGCGGTACCGACAACGACTGCGATGGCTACGGCACGCTGAGCTTGCTGGAGTTCGTCGCGGACGACGGCGGGCTCACGGCGACGGGCGCGTGGGAGTTCGATGAGCCGCAGGCGCTTCCCGGCGTGGGCTGGCAGAGCGTCAACGCCTGGTGCACCGACTGCGCGGCGGGCGCGGGCGGGTCCCGGAGCGATCAACTGGAGATGACCGTGGACCTGTCATCGCTTCCTGTCGCGACCGAGGCGCGGCTCGCGTTGGTCCATGCCTACGACGCCGGGGCAGGAGATGGCGCGATCGTGCAGGAGTTTGACGGGGTCTCCTGGGTCACTCTGTCGCCGGCCGGCGGCTACCCGGGCGGGGCGCTCCCTGCGTTTCCGGGGGGCGCGGGGGCGGCAGGAGTCTGGACCGGGGACTCGCAGGGGTACCGCACCGACGATGTGGACCTCACGGCGCAGGCCGGCGGCAGCGTGGATCTGCGCTTCTGGTACCTGTCGGACGCGGCGTCGGTGGCTGCGGGCTGGGCGGTGGCGAGGCTGGCCGTGCAGGTGGTGGACGCCGATGGAGACGGGCGGGCGGCGAGCCTGGTGGACTGCGACGACGCAGACGCGAGCACATATGTTGGGGCGCCTGAGGTCCCGTACGACGGGATCGATCAGGACTGCGATGGCAGCGATCTCGTAGACGCGGACGGCGATGGCTTCGACGGCTCCGCGGCCGGTGGGGACGACTGCGACGACGCGGACCCCGCCACGAACCCCGCGGGGGTAGAGGTGCCCTACGACGGGATCGACCAGGACTGCGACGGTGGCGACTTCGTGGACGTCGATGGTGACGGTGCGGACTCGTGGGAGGTCGGAGGCCCCGACTGTGACGACGGCGACGCTGGAATCGGGCCGGGCATGGAGGACATTCCGTACGACGGGATCGACCAGGACTGCGACGGCGACGACCTCGTGGACGTAGACGGCGACGGGTTCCGCGGCGACCAGTCCCCTCCGTTCGGCGACTGCGATGACACCGACGCCAGCGTGTTTCCCGGTGCGGTAGAGGTCTGCGACGACGGCGTGGACAACGACTGCAACGATCTCGTGGACCTGGAGATCGACTTCGACGGCGACGGTTACGACCGCTGCGCCGGTGACTGCGACGAGGACGATCCGCTGGTGAACCCCAGCCAGGAGGAGACCTGCAGCGGCGTCGACGACAACTGCGACTCGGTCTTGCTCGACGGCGAGGTGGACTCGGACGGCGATGGCGAGCTGGTCTGCGCGGGCGACTGCAACGACCTGAACGCGGACGTGGGCCTGCTCCACCCCGAGGTCTGCGACGGCTTCGACAACGACTGCGATCTCGGCATCGACGAGGACCTCGACGAAGACGGGGACGGGTACTCCGGCTGCACGTCAGACTGCGATGACCTGCGCAGCACCGTCTATCCCGGTGGCCCCCTCGACTGCGCCGACAACCTCGATCATGACTGCAACGGAGTGCGCGACTTCGAACAGGAGGAGTGCACCAATCCGCCGAGCTCCTGCTCGGTCGTGCAGGGGGGCGGAACTCGCTGGGGCTGGCTCGTACTGGCGGGGATCCTCGGCCTGCGCCGCCGTCGGTCGGTGCCTTAACGGTCCCTGAGGACCCAGCCTGCTCCGGCCAGCGCGGCGCCCGAGTCCACCGGGCCGGGGGCGCCGTGGCGGGCGGGCCATGCCTTGTAGGCCCTGACCGGCCCGAGCACCGGCATCTCGGCGTAGCGCACTGGCGTGAAGCGGTAGCCGATGCTGCCCAGGGCGTCGTGCAGCCAGGGGGTGGCGTCCCGATCGGGGAAGGGGAACATCAGCCGCCCGCCACGACGCAGCCGGGGTAGCAGTCCCTTGAGGACCCGAGTGATGCGGGCTCGATCGCCGATCACGTGCCGCTGGGCGCGGGGCGCGGAAGCCGAGGGTCCGTCCAAGGCCGGGGGAATCCAGATCACCAGATCGAACGTCTCCCCATCGCGCAGGGGGTCGAGGCTGTCGCCGATGCGAATGTCGGGATCACCGAGCCCCGCGACGAGCGACGATCGCCGCAGACAGTGGGCCGCCGCTGGGTCCGGGTCGATCGAGACCACGTCGGCGCCCGCGCGCTGGGCCGTCAGAGACAACCAACCCGCGCCGCAGTTCAGGACCAGCACCCGCTCGCCAGGGCGCACATCGAGGGCGTCGAGGAGGAAGCCGCTCGGGGAGTACCCGAGGGTTGAGCGCGGATCGGGCAGGCTCGGCTCAAACATCAAGCTGAACCCGTCCACCTCCACGGTGGAGGGCGTGGGGCGCCCGAGCCACGCGGCGAGCAGCACACGGCGCCGGGCGGCTGCGAGAATGGCGGGCAGCGGACCGCGATAGTTGGGTGCTCTCACGATGGCCTCCCAGGAACGCCCATGGCCTTGAGCTGTTCACGGATGGTGGACGGAGCGCGGGTCGGGCGCCCGGTTCCATCCACGAACGCCAAGGTGAGCGTCGCCTCACACAAGGCGACATCGCCCCGCGCGACGCGATACACCAGCTCGATCCGCGAGGCGCCCGCTCTGGCGCAGCCCTGCTGGACGATGAGCTCGTCGAGGAACCGCGCTGAGGAGAGGAAGCGCACATCGGCGCGAGCCACGATGAGGCCCAGCTCCGAGCCGTCCAGCGCACCGGCCCCCACACCGAGCTCCCGCATGAGCTGTACGCGGCCGCGCTCCATGAAGAGCAGATACCGCGGGTGGTGCACGATCCCGTACTGGTCGACGTCCTCGAACTGCACGGTCACAGCGGTGTGGTGGAGCCATCCCTCGGCTCGCTGGGTGCCGCTCAAAACAGGAACGCGATCCGGCTCTGCAGGGTCCCGATGTTGGCGAGCCGCCGCGCGATCTGGTCGTACTGGGCCTTTGTGTACGGCGTGGGCGACAGGGCATCGGCGGGGTCGGCGTACTGGCTCATTCGCCCAAGGCGAGGACCCGCGCGCATGTAGCCGCCCTCGAAGCTGAGCATCACGTGCTCGTTCGCCCACTTGAAGTGCACGCCCACATCGACCTCAAAGCCGAGGAACTTGCTCTCCGTGATGTTCCCGTCGTCCCGCTCGTTGGTGCCGTCCTCGCGGTCCAGCGTGGGGATCACGGCGCCGTCCACCTCGTCGGCCCAGGCCGCCAGGAAGCCCAGCCGGAACTCCGTGATGTCGCCCGAGCGGAACTTGAAGCGCGGGTTGATGTAGGTGCTGTTGTAGACGCCGCCGTTGCTCCACAGGCCCTGGGTGTCGGGGTCGCCGACGAACTTCTCGACCGTGCGCTGAGCCAACATCTGCTCATAGAGGATGAGGCCCACGTTGTAGTCGCTGTGGAACGGACGCCCGGTGAAGATGTCGTTGTCGGACGTGATGATCACGTCGTCGCCCGAGGCGTGTCCCACCTCGAGCAGGCCTGTAAACGCTGCGTTCTCGTAGCCGGCGCGCCAGGTGGTCCCA
>Ga0222662_1000942_pt1 | contig 17226 bp, 13 predicted proteins | sample AntAcemetagen600_FD_179821 | JGI IMG/M metagenome (GOLD analysis project Ga0222662, IMG submission 179821) | Saline water microbial communities from Ace Lake, Antarctica - #600 | ecosystem: Environmental > Aquatic > Non-marine Saline and Alkaline > Saline | place: Antarctica: Ace Lake...
GGCGAGACGCCCGATCTCTTCGTCGCTTCCTCGTCGCGCATCCCGATGCGCTTCCTCATCACTCCTCGACCTCGAGCGCCTCGCCCCCACTGCGCTCGCTCGCCTACGCGCTCCAGGCTCCTAGTTCAGTCTTTCGGCTGCATAGAGCGACAGGGCCGCGATCGTCAGGCTCGGGTTCGCGGCGGCTCCCGTGGGGAAGGCGCTCCCTCCGAGCACCAATAGGTTGCGCACCGTGTGGTGCCGCAGCCCCGCATCCACGACCGAATCCGATGGCTCCAGCCCCATGCGGGCAGTCCCCAGGATGTGGCCTTCGGTGCGGCGCCGGTGCCGCGCGATGAACCTCTCGACCGGCACGCCCACGAAGCACGTCTGCAGGTCCTTCATGAACCGCTTCAGGCCGCGCTCTGCGTAGTCGGAGTGCCCCGCGTAGCGCGTCCGAGGCCGGGTCGGGTCCGCAGGGTCCAGCGTGACCCGGCTCTCGGCGTTGGGCAGGTCCTCGAAGACCCCGGCGACGCGGATCCGCTGGCGATAGCGCCCCGGCTTCATGCGAATGACTGGGTCGCTGTAGGTCTCCAGAAGGAACCCCGCTCGCTCGGCGCGGTGCGCTCCGGTGCTGAAGAGGTGATGGTGCCCCGTACACGCGGTGCTGCCCTGGTAGCTGTCGATGCCGTCCAGATCGATGTACGCGGAGAACCCGACCTGTTCATGCAGGTAGCGACCCACCGCCGGCCCCTCCAGACCCGAGCGCAGCAGGATGTGCGGGTTGAACAAGGCGTTGGCGCCGAGGGCGACGAGATCGCCGCGGGCCTCTACCTCCCGCCCGTCGGCCAGATACATCACGCCCCGCGCGGCCGTTCCCTGCACGTTCACCGCCTGCACGGTGGCGCCGAGCAGCAGCGTCACCCGGGGGTCGGCGTAGGTGCTCGCCAGCGTGTTGGCGATGGTGAACTTCGCGTCCACCGGGCAGAAGTTGCATTTGTAGTTCGCGCAGCAGATCCCTCGCCCGCCGGGCGCCTGCTGCGTCGCTCGCGCCGTCGCGATCGGGAAGAAGTGCTCGGGGTGCGCCTGAGCGAGCAGCTTCTCGGGGTCGCTCAGCTGATGGGCTCGCTGGGGGTAGGGCCGGCTTCGCGGCACCGGCGACCGCTCCGGTCCCGAGACCCCCATCATCTCTTCGGCGTCGCAGTACGACTCCTCCAGATCGTCGTAGCCAATGGGCCAGTCCACCCCGACCCCATGGGTCGAACGCAGCGCGAAGTCTTCTTCGAACATCCGGGGCGTGTTGCCGTACCACATGTTCGAGGTGCCGCCGAACGCCGGCGCGTACCACCAGTTCTTGCTGTCCTTGCGAACAAACGTGCGGTTCCCGGCCTTTCGAAGCGCCCAACGCTCGCGGAGCAAGTCGCCGTGCCCGTGCTTGCTGCCTCGCTCCAGCACCAGCACCCGCGCGGTGCTCGGCGCCCTGGCGAGGTACCGGTGCAGAAAGAAGGTCGATGCGAAGCTCGAGCCCACCACGATGAGATCGTAGGTCTCACTCACCCCGCGACTCCCACTGGCTGCGGTCGAGCCGGAACCGTCCCGGGCCCAGCGCTGTCCACTCGAGCCCATACCTGCGCAGCAACGGGAGCACCTCCTGCGCCTCCTCGGCGGTCGATGGCCGGGGCTGGTAGCCGACCTGGGTGTTGTCGGTGCGGATGGCCTGGACCTCGATCGCGGTGAGCTCGCCGTCCGCGATGTGCAGCTTGGCGATGAGAGAGCTGCGCAGGTCCGGGGACTGCTTGCCGTACAGCCCGCGACTCCCAAACACGTGATTGCCCAGGCCATACACCACCGGGACTCCGTCGATCACCTCCACCCCCTGAGCCAGGTGGCCGCCGTGGCCCAGGATCACGTCCGCGCCCGCGCCGACGAGCTTGCGGGCCATTGCGCGCTGCGCGCGGTTCTCCTGCCGGTAGTTGTTCCCCCAGTGCACCGAAGCCACCACGATGTCCACTCCCTGGGCCTTGAGTCCGTCCACATCGACCCGGGTGCAGGCAGTGTTGATGACGTTCACCCCCGGCCGGTCGTCGGTCGCGTAGAAGCCGATCCGGCGGTAGCTCCTCGCCGATTGGTACGAGCCGAGGATCCCGATCCGAGCCCCTCCCCCCTGCACCACCACCGCGCGCCGTGCCTCGTCTCGGTCCAGCCCCGCGCCGATGTGCGCGATGCCCGCTGCGTCGAGGTGCCCCATCATCTCCGCGAGCTTGCCGGGGCCCTGGTCCATCGCGTGGTTGTTGCCCAGCGTCACCAGCCCGATCCCGTGATTCTTCAGCGCATCGAGATATCTGGGCTTCATGAGGTGAATCGATGACTTCTCTGGCGGGCACTCCGTTGCCACGTTCGCGACCGCGGTCTCGAGGTTGCCCAGCGTCAGGTCAACTCCGTCCAGCGTCCCCTGCAGTGCCGCGAACACCCAGTCACCGCCGTGCTTCTTGAGCCGCCCCGAGGCGTTCTCTCCCAGGTTGATGTCGCCCACCGCTCCGAGCACGATCGGATCGGCGCCGAGGTCGATGACCACGGGCGCGGGGGTCGGTCCGCAGGCGACCGCAGGCTCATCGGCCCACTCCTTCCGGTTGTGGAGGCAGGAGAACGCCGCGTACCGCTCCGGGTCGTCGTTGTGGTTGAAGTAGTAGTACTCGAGGAAGGTGAAGGTCTCTCGGGCGGCCAGTGGGCTGTGCTTTCCCGCCTTGAGGCCCGCGATGTACTTGTCCAGCCACTTCTCGAGGTCCACGAAGGTGAGCTCCGGCGTCGCCTCGCGGACCTTTGCGAGCAGGTCGCGGTCGTATCTGGCGAGGGCCCAGTCGTCGTCGATGCCTCGTCCCAGGTCGAGTCGGGTGAGCTTGCGGAAGCGCTTGGGGTGGTATTTGCGCTGTCCCGCGCGGAGACGGAGGAAGTCCACCCCGCGCTCGCGGATGTAGCTGCGCGGCGCGACCTTCTCGTGGCCGGGCCTGGTGCGCTTCTTGAGCGGCTGGTGGGCGACGGTGCGGTCGGTCAGCCCGCGCATGTCGATGACCTCGAGCTGGCTGTGGTAGCCGACCATCCCGACCCCGCCGGTGCCGAGAACCACCGGCAGCCCCGCGTCGTGCAGCTTCGCCAGCCGCCGCCCGACCCGGTCGTGGCGATGCTTGACCGCCGGGGGCCACCAGCGTCGCAGTTGGTAGATCTCGTGCTCGCGCAGGATCCCCCAGCGCTCCTCCCCGCGGAAGAGATCGACCGTCGCTGTGGACGCCATGAGCGCAGCCCCGGCGAGGCCGACCAGCACCATCCGCCGGGCGTCAGGCCTCGTCCGCGCTCTCTGGGCGAGCTGCTCGAAGCCCAGCGCGGCGCCCACCGCGAGCATGGGCAGCGCCACGACGAAGAAGCGGCCGTGCATGAAGTCCCCGCCGACCTTCGCCACGTACACGCCATGCAGCGGGATCCACAGCAGGGCGAGGGTTCCGAAGCGTCGGCGCGCCGGGCTGGAGACCCCGGTCAGTCCGCCGAGCGACGTCAGCGCGAGGAACAGCGCGCCCTCGCCGAGGCCAAACGCGGCGACGTAGACCCAGCCCTGCTGGAACCACGAGCTCCCCGCAGACTTCGCGTAGTAGGTGTTCGGCAACAGGTCGCCGTAGAAGTTGACCTTCCACAGAAGGTACGCGCCGTACAGCAGGAACGGGGAGGCGTACGCGAGACACGCGATGAACGCGGCCTTGCGGTTCCCCCCTTTGCGCAGCGACGAGAGGAACTCCAGGGCGATCACCGCAGAGCCGCAGGCGTACAGCAACGCGTGGTCCGGCCTGGTGAAGGTGGCGAGGATGAACGCGAGCCCCGCGAGGAACGCCGAGCGGGCGGTGCGCTCGGTGACCAGCGCGAGGGTGCCGAGCGCAGCGAGCAGCGCGCCCAGCCCGGTCTCCATCCCCGTGGTGCCGTACGCGACGAACACGGCGCTGCCCGCGAGCAGCCCCGCGGCGATGGGGAGCCGGGCGTCCGGCTTTGGTGACAGCGCCGCCGACGTCCGATCCACCACCAGCAGCGTCGCCAGGAAGATCACGGGCCCCCCGAACAGCGCCCAGACCGGCGGCTCCAACCCCGTCAGCCGGTACATGAGCCCCAGCAGCACGGTCCAGAGCGGGTTGGTGTAGCCCTCGACCCGCTCCCCGGCGTTGAACACGAGCCCAGCGCCGTCGGCGAAGTTTCGGGCGTACCGGAAGCTGATGTACGCGTCATCGAACAGCGAGGCGTCGTCGATGACGGCGACGAGTCCGGCCAGCGTCAGCGCCGCGAGCAGCGCCCGATGCAGCCAGGGCGGCCGGGAGTCCGCACGCGCGATGGCGACTCCGAGCCCCGCTCCGGCCACCGCCAGCGCGAGGAGGCCGGGCTGGCTCAGGGCCACCTTCGTCCAGGCACTGAACACATCGACCATGGAGGCAATCATCGCGCGCGAGGCTATCAGTCGGTCCCGGACGGGGCGGTCTTCAGGCGGCGGATGGGTAGACTGCGCAGATGAGCGCAACGGACATCACGACTCGATGGAGCGACAAGGGCTGGACCGCCGAGGTGGTCCTCAACGAGGACGGTGGCGGCTGGGCCGTCGCGATGACGAAGGACGGGCACGACGAGCCGGTCCTCGTGGTCCCTTGGGTGATGGGCCGAAACAAGAGGGATCCCAAGCCGCTGAACGCGACCGACTTCGCCACGCAGCTCAAGGCGGCCCAGGACTTCCTGACGCGCCGCGAAGACCAGATCCGCCGGGCGTATCGCAAGATCGTGCACGTGAACGGCGAGGACGGAGACCGGGTCAAGGTCGTGTTCGACGTCATCCCCGACGAGTACGAGCCCGAAGGCGAGCTGGTGGCCTGGAGCAGCGCCGGCCACGAGATCGGTCGCGCGTCAGCGCCCGCCCAGCTCGCCCTCACCCGCGAGGTCGCCCAAGGCTGGGTGGATGGGGGCATGCAGGCCGTGCGAGGCGGGGACGACTGGTAGGGGACCCTTCAGTCGGCGGGACTGTGCATCGCCGCTTGCACCGCGGTGACCAGGGCTTCGGGCACGAACGGCTTCCACAGCACGGGCACGTCCAGATCCGCGAGAAACCTTGTGCTGAGCTCCTTGCTCCCCAGCCCGCTGGAGAAGAGGATCGGCAACTGCGGGCGCAGCTCGCGAATCTTGCTGTACGCGGCTCGGCCAGCCACGTTCGGCATGACGGCGTCCAGCACCGCCAGGTCGAAGGCGTGGTCCGCCACCGCCGCCACCGCCTCGGCCCCGTCGCTCACGGCCGTGACGGAATAGCCTCGGCGCTCGAGCACGCGCGCCATCGCGTGGCGCACATGGGGCTCGCTGTCCGCGATCAGGATGCGCCCGGTCACCGCTTCAGGTGTGGGGGTGGGGGTCTCGATGGATGGCACGGGGGTCGCGGCCCGCAGGTGCAGCGTGAAGGTCGATCCGGTGCCTAGCTCGGTCTGGACCGACAGCTTCCCGCCGTGCTGCTCCAGGATCGCGGCGCAGATAGCGAGGCCCAGTCCGGTCCCTCTGCGTCCCTTCGTCGTGAAGTACGGCTCGAAGATGGACTCCAGGGACTCAGCGTCGATCCCTGTCCCTGTATCCGACACCGTCACGATCAGGTCATAGTCCGCGGCTGGATCGGCGCACGCAGTCTCGATGTGCAGAGTCCCACCGCTGGGCATCGCATCGGCCGCGTTGATGCACAGATTGAGCATCACCCGATGGAGCTCGGAGGCATCGGCGGCGGCGATCGGCAGTGCGTCGTCGGTGACCAGCTCGAGGCGAATCCCTGGCGGCACGATGGTGCTGACCGTCTCCACGATCTGGGTGAGCTGGAGATTGACGTCGGTCGGGACCAACTGCAGCGGTCTGTCGTCGCTCAGGGTGGTGAGCCGGTCCGTGAGGTTCGTGGCCTGGGTGGCGGCCTCGATGATCTGACTCAGCTCGACACACGGTCCACTCGCCCGAAGGAGGTCAGCGTTCCCGATGATGACGCTGAGCAGGTTCCTGAAGTCGTGCGCAAACCCTCCGGCGAGGACCACCAGATCGTCAAAGCGGCGGCGGCGCGCCTCGAGGGCAGCGGAGTTCGATTCGTCTTCGTTGAGCCGAATCCGGGCACTCGCGGCAGCGAGATGCAGAGCGACGTTCGCGAGGTGCTCGAGCCCGGACGGCGAGGGCAGGTGGACGCCCTCGTCTCCAAAGGTCCCGGCGCCCACCACGCCGAACGGGGTGCCCATCAGGCGCATCGGCACGTTGACGATGGTCCGGTTCCCGAGCGCGGTGACCACCTCGCGATTCACGTCGGGGTGGGTCTGGGCGTCCTCGATGACGATCGGGCCAGGCGCCGTGAGCATGCCCTGCAGATAGACGTCATCGGCGTAGGAGTAGCTCTGACTCGACATCTGAGCCGACTTCAGCCCGGTGACGGTGGACACGGTCACCTGCTGGGTGGGGACATCGACTCGGCACACCCATGCGGTTTGGTAGCCGAGGGCGCCCCGGATCTCCTCGCACACGAAGTGGACGAGCTCGGTCCAGCGATGAATGGACTGCAGCTCGCGAGCGAAGACCTCCAAACGCTCGCTGAAGTCGTCCATCCGCTGTCTCCCCTTCGGCCCCCCGGGAGAGTACGTCCTCGACCAACTAAGGACTAGCGGATCCTCCCTAGGGTCGAACCCACCCTGCCGCGGAGGCGTCACCGCCCAGATCGACGTAGCTGTCGTAGAGCAGCTGGGCCATGTAGTCGAAGTTGTGGGCCCAGCCGCCCGGGTCCTTCGCCCAGACCTGATAGTTGTACGAGGCCTTGAGGGTGGCGGGAGTCCACGCGTTGTGCCGGTTGGCCGAGCTGACGTCGCCCGCGACGCACTGCCCGCTGGGGGCGACCCCGTTGAAGAAGTACGGGTAGTCAGACGGGCTGTAGCAGAGCCCCGAGACCGTGTTCATCTGCACCAGCAATGACGCTGCCATCGTCGACAGCTCTCCAGCGAGGGTCTCGCTCGCGCTGCCGTCTCCGTCGTAGTCCGCGGCGTGTCCGGCGCCCCGGATGTTGCCGACCGCGCCTGCGGCCGTGTGGCACGGCGCGCACTCGCCGGCCGCATAGGCGTCGGCAGCCTCAAAGCTGTGGTCGGTGGCGACCGGGTCGTGGCAGAAGGTGCAGGCGTCGGCGGACAGGTGGTTGTTGGGCATCGAGGCGTACGTCAGGCCCGCGTACTCGTAGCCGAGGTGTCCGTCGCCGCCGCGGCGCGTCCCCGCCGCAGGCAGGTAGTGCACGTTCTGGAAGCTCAAGGGGCCTCCACCATCGATCTTGGCCTGCACGTCGGCGCCCGTCTTGCGGCCAGAGTGGCATGTGGCGCAGGTATTGGATGTGGAGTCGGGCTCGCTGAAGCTCTCCCCCGAGGCGAGCTGGAAACTAGGCACGTCCAACACCTCGAACGGCGGGTTCCCGTCGCCGAAGCTCTCGTGGCAGGTCTCGCACTCCAGGCCGTTGGCCTGCTCCGGGACCTCGAGCCCCACCCCGTGCTCGAGGTAGAAGCGCAGGCCTTCAGAGCCGCCGTGGCACTTGCTGCAGTTGGCCGAGACGTCCTCGTCCTCGTCCCAGTTGCGGGCGGCCTCGCTGGAGCCGTTGAAGTGCGAGGGGTCGTTGCGGGACAGCCCGGTCAGGTCCGCCGGCGCGGAGAGCGCCTCGTTCACGTCGTTGGCCGAGTCGTAGAGCAGCTCGATGAGGTACTTGGCGTTGTGCGCGAAGGCGCCGGGGTCCTTCGTGGCCACCTGCACGTTGTACGCGGCGCGCAGCAGGCGCGGAGTCCACGAGGTGTAGCGGGTCGCGAAGGTCGCCTCGGACGCGGAGCAAGCCCCGTCGCCGTCCCCGTCGGCGAAGAAGTAGGGGTAGGCGTCGCCCGAGTAGCAGATGGGCGCGCCCTTCTCGGTTCCGTAGGCCTGCACGGCGGTCATCGCGACGTCCCGCAGCCCGAGCAGCTCGCCCTTGATGCCCTCGCTGAGGTCGCCGTCGCCGTCGAAGTCCACCGAGGCCGACGCCATCATGCGAATGTCGTAGGTGTCCTCCACGGTCGCGACGCCCTCGTGGCACTCGGCGCAGCGCTCGACCTGCACCTCGAGGCTGTGAGCGGAGTGGCACTCGGTGCAGGTGTTCTGGTCGTCCACGTGGCGGAAGCGCACGTCGTAGATGCTGCCCTCGTACTGGTACCCGCCCCGGGCGAGCCCGGCCATGATCGTGGCGCCCGCTGCGTAGTAGTGAATGTTCTGGAAGCCCAGGTCGGGGCTGGGGGTGTCGTCATCGGCGAGCCCAGCGTCCGTGATCGCGGTGTTCACCGAGTCGGTGGACGAGCGGCCCTGATGGCAGGTCATGCAGCGCGCCTCGGCGCCGAGGCCGTCGATGGTCGCGCCCGACGGGAAGGTGACGGAGTCGAGCTCGGAGGCGGCTTCGGAGTGACAGGTCGCGCACCCGATCACCGTGCCGGTGGCGGCCTCAGCGTCGACTGTGCCTGCGGCGGAGCCGTCCGCTCCGATGTAGTCGTCGAACCCACCCGCGCTGTGGCAGCGGGCGCACGATGTCGGCACGGCTCCGTCTTCGTCCCAGTTCGTGAAGGCGGCAGCGGTGTGGTCGGCGTGGGCCGATGCACCCCACTCGGCGAGGTGCGGCACCTCGGTGGCCACGACCACCCCCAGGGCACCCGAGGCTCCGGTGTCGTTCCCGGTGGCGGTGACCGAGACGGTGCCCGGGGTGGCGCCCGTGAGGTTCCCGTCCTGGTCAATGCTGGCCACGGTCGCGTCGTCCACCTGCCAGGTGTATCCGGTGTCGTCCCCGTTCGCGGTCGTGACGGTGAGGGTCACCACCTCACCGATGCCGATGAAGAACGCCCCGCCGACCGAGACGGTGGGTTCTGCGACCGTGCCCTCGCTCGTGGCGACGACCGGGTGGGTCCCCGCGACGCCCGAGTCGTCGCCCGTGGCGGTCACTACGGCCTCGCCGGTGACGATGCCGGTGACGAGTCCGCTCGACGTGACGCTGACCACGCCGGGATCCGAGGAGGACCAGGAGTAGCCGGCGTCGGTGGCCCCGGTCGTCGTCGCGGTCAGTTGCAGCGTGTCACCGAGCCCGACCGAGTACGCACCGCCAACCGAGACCGAGACCTCAGCCGGGGCTGGCGTCTCGCTGGGGCAAGCGGCGAGCAAGCCCACAGCGAGGAGGAGGGGGAGGGCGCGGAGTACGGACGGTCGGGGCATGGGGGTCTCCATGCGCGGCACCGTAGTGGGGGGCGGGGCGCGCCACATGATGATTGTCATCCCGTCCTGCATTCAGGGCGCGGCGAAGAACCCCGGGCCGTGGCACTGGCGGCAGGGCAGTCCCGCGACCGTCTCGGCCTCGTGCTCTTCGTGGCATCGGGTGCACGCCTCCCGGCTGGTCTCGAACCGGTGCGGATCGTCTACGCGGCCGCCGTGGCAGTCCTCGCACACGACGCGCTCGTCCTCGGTGCTCTCGCCCCCGGGGCGCGCGTGGTCAGCGTTGAGGTGGGCCGAGTGCAGCGGGCTGTTGTCCACCTTGACGATCGAGTCGCACAGCTCCGCGCTCATCGGGCCGCTGATCTCGTGGGGATCGCACTGCCCGATGTGGCACTGGGTACAGATGAGGACCGGGACCTCAGGGTGCGGGATGTCCTGGGGCGTCTTGGGAGGGCGGGTGATCGTCACCCAGAGGTTGCGCGGGTAGTGACGAATGGGCACGCGGTGGCAGTCGTGGCACGTGGTGAGGTCGGCGTGGCCGGAGCGCGCCCATGCCTCGTCTGCGTAGTCGTGGGCGTGGCAGTCGCTGCAGAATCGGGCATCGCTCCACTGGTAGGCGTAGATGCGCTCGCCCAGAGGGAGCCCGGCGGCCGCGCCGAGGGTCAGCGCGACGAGCAAGGTGACGATCAGCACGGCCCAGGCGCGAGACGAGTTGAGTTCGGTTGTCATCTCAGAGCCCCGCGTGCACGAAGGACACCCACAAGAAGCGGACCTGCGGGATGGCGAGCCCCGTGGCCGCGAACCCGACGGCGAACGCGAGGGCCGCCCGCGCCGGGAGGCTGCGTGGCAGGAGACGAAGGAGCAGGGCAGTGAGGCGGGACATCATGGGCTCGACCCAGGGAGGCCTCGAGCGCGCCGCTCGGGGTCGTGGTACCAACGAAACAGGGGGAGGGAGTCGGGGCCGTGGCATGCCGCACAGGGCTGCATTCCTCCGCGGCGGACCAGGGCGAGCGTGTCGCCGGGCTCGGGGCCGTGCACGCGGTGGCACGACTGGCAGGTGAGGTCGCCGTTCTCGCCGAGGGGCGCGGGCTCGCCCTGGGGCGTGAAGAGCGGAAGGGCGGCGAGGGCCGTCCAGCGGCTCCCGTCGGGCTGGAACACGTCCCGCGGGTGCTCGTAGGCGGCCACGCGGCGGGCGTCGCCGCGGGCGTCGGGTCCGTGGCAGGCGAGGCAGGGGCGAGAGGCGGGGTTCTTGGCCGTGGCCGAAACCGGGACCGGTCGCGGGTCGGAGTGCGCCGGGTGGCAGCTGACGCAGGATGCACCGCCGTGGCCACCGCGCGCGGCGGCGGCGCCCTGGGAGGCGTGGCAGTCGGCGCAGGGCGTGGGGGTGGCGGGGTCGTGGGGGTCATGGCAGCTCTTGCAGGACTGCACCGCCCGGGGCCCGTCGCCGACGTCGCGGACCGGGTGGCCCCGGGTTCCCGGCGCGATCGACGCGACGAACGCAGACCCCTTGGGTCCGTGGCAGCTCATGCACCCGGCGAGGCCGCCGGTGGTGCGGGCCGGGAGATGCGCGGCGCGGTCGCTGCCGTGTGGGTCGTGGCAAGCGAGGCAGGAGGGACCACCACGGCTGGCGAGGTTCGCGTGGGCGCCATTGGCCTTGCGCTTGCTGTGGCAGGCCACGCAGACGGCGCCGCCGCGCGCGCCGGGTCGCATCAGGGCCTTCCCCCGGCCATCGAGCACGTCGTGGCAGGTGCCGCAGCCGATGCCGGCCTGGGAGTCGAGCTCGAGCCGGGCTGAGGGGCCGGGGCGTGGCGTGCCCGACGTGAACGCCGCCCCCAGGGGATGGTTCCGCGTCGGCTGCGCGTAGTCCTCGTGGCAGCCCAGGCAGGTGCCGCCCAGGTCGTCCGCGCGCAGGAGCGTCTCGCTGCCGGCGGCATGGGCGACGTGGCAATCCAGGCAGTCGCCCCGGGGGCCCGCGGGGCCTCCGTCGGGGCGGCGGGCCAGGGCGGCGGCGAGCGCAGCGCCCACGGGGTGGCCCCGCGCCGCGCCTCCTGCGACGACCGCGGCCGGTTCGCCGTGGGCTGTGTCCCCATGGCATTCGACGCACAGCGCCGAGCGGTCGGCCCGGGTGAGGTACGCGGTGTCCCCGTGGGGGATGCGCGGGAAGGGCGGCGCGGAGTCGCTCGCGCCGGTCGGGAGCGCGCTGTGCGGGGCGTGGCAGGAGCCACAGACGAGGCGCGCTTGCTCCAGGTGCGCCGACTCCGGGAGGGGGCGCTCGGGCTCAAAGTCGACGCGGTGCGCGAAGCGGGCGGGGTCCTCGTGTACGCGGCCGTCCTGCACGAAGCCGTCGTGGCACTGCCGACACCGCGACCGCTCGCTCCCCGCCGGCTCGGGCAGGGGCACCCGCAGGCGCCGCAGATCCGAGACTGCCCGGGACGCGGCGATGTCGGGCGCGGTCAGGGTGAAGAGGGTGACGGAGGGGCCGGCGGCGTCGAGCACGGCGAATCGGTCCCCCCCCAGCGCGCGGACCGCCAGTGGGTGCTCCCACCGCAGCAGCACATCGTCGCTCAGGAGCGGGCCCAGCGGGGTCCCCGAGGGCTCAAAGAGCTGCGCGGTGCCCAGCCCCGAGTCGACGAGCGCGATGGAGCCGTGGGCGGGGGCTGCCGACTTCGGCTGCCGCATGGCTCCGACCCGGCCGCCGAACCGGCCGAAGCTGTGGTCCACCTCGCCGCCTTGCAGCACGTGCACCACGGACGAGAGCGGATCCACGGCGAGCAGTCCGTCGTTGCCCAGCGCGACGAGGTCGCTCAGGGCGCGTCGCGCTCCTTTGGGTGGAGGCAGGGGCTCACACCGCTCCCCGTCCAGTGTGCAGCGCACCAGCTCGCCCCCGCGTCCCGCCACGAAGAGCACGTCGCCCTGCACGGCCAGCGCGATCGGCGCGGGCACCATCGGCATGGTGGAGAGCACCGTCCCGGTCGGGTCCAGCCGCAGCACAGCGCCGGGCGCAGTCTCACCCTGGCCGGGGTCCGTCAGCAGCCAACCGCCCTGTATGCGGGCGCAGCGGGTCGGGGAGCCCCAGGGGGCCGCGCCCTGGACTCTCTCGACCTCCTGACCGGCGCTGTCGTGCAGGCTCAGGGTGCGGCGCACCCCGTCGAGGACGGCGAATCCTCCGTCGCCGGTCGGACAGATGTCGGTGGGGAACGCCCCCTGCAGTGGGACCTGCTGGAGCTCGTGCACCGGAACCGAGACCCGGTGGTCGGACAGCATCAGCGGCGGAGCCCCCTCCAGGGCTTCGAGCACGTCCTGCGTGCTGCAGCCGAGGACCACGAACGCAGCGAGCAGGGCCACCAGGGAGAGCCGCGACGTCACGGTCCGCTCCCGTGGCAGGCCCGACACAGCGCGCCGTCGTCCGCGGGCAGGGCGAGACGGGCGGAGTCGGGGTTTGACGGCGGTCGCCCCGCGCGGGCGAGCAGGCGCAGGCCCTCCGCGTGACGAGCGAGCGCGCCCGCCCGGCGGGCAGATCGTGGCGGCGTGGTTGGGGTGGAGGGCGTGCTTCGGGTGGTGGGAGCCGAGGGGCTGGTGTGCACGTCGTGGCAGGTCCAGCAGGCGATGGCACCCTCCGCTCCGAGCGGCAGCTTGCCGTCGAGCGCCTCGTGGGCCGCAGGGGAGAGGCGGACTCCGAGGTGATCTGCGAGGCCGGTGTGGGCCCCGACCCCGTGACACCCGCCGCAGATCTGCTCAGGTGCACCCCGCAGCCGCGCCGTGGCTGGGCTCGCGCCGGGCGCGGGTTCGGCGACGTGACATGCCACGCAGGCCCCTGCGTCAGACGGGTCTTCGGCCGCCGATGGGTGGGGGTTCGACCGCCGCAGGGAGCCGGTGTCGTGGCAGCGCGAACACAGCTGAGCCGGTCGCGTGTAGGGCCCGCCGCGCAGGAACGGGGGATCCTTGGGGCGCTGCGCGTCGCAGGCGGGCTCGGCGTGGCAGGTCGCGCAGGTGACGGCGGCGCGCTCGAGGGGCCAGCCGTGGGGCACGCCGGTGGTCTCGGGCACGACCCCGACGGTGTGCATGTCGGCGGTGGGGTGGCAACCCCGGCAGGTCGCCACGGCGGGCCTCGGCGGGCCCACCACCCCCGGCGATGTGCCGGGGTCGTGGCAGGCCGGGCATCCGTCGGGCGCATCGTGAGGGCTGCCCGAGGCGTCGGACCCTTGCGCGGACAGGCGGGGCCAGGCCAACGCCACAGTGGCGAGCAGGATCAGCAGGAGGGCGGGTAGGGCGCGGTTCATGGTGAGTCGGTTCCCAGGTCCCCGTGGCACGACCGGCAGGAGTCTTCGCCCTCGTCTAGCACCTGGGCTCGCAGGGCGTCGCCGTCCAGCCCCTCGGTGCACCCCGACCGATGCAGGGCCGGGATGGCATGGCAGGCGGTGCAGTCGGCGGGCGTGCCCCACGACTCGGGGTGCTCCTCCTCCACCGCGACGAGGCCGCCTAGCGAGTCGAGCATCGAGCCGTCGGGGCAGGGATCGTCGCAGCCCGCGCCCCAGGCGACCGCGAGGATGAGGAGCAGCCCCATCGTTCGATGCGTGGCGCGAGTCACCACGGGATCGCTCCCGAGGTGTGGCAGCTCACGCATGCCTCTGCGGTGTGGCAGGTGTCGCACGACGCCGGATCGAGCCGCGCCTCCAGCCCGTGCAGGGAGCGGAAGCCCGGTGGGTGCGGGTCCCGCGCGAGCGCGCCGCGGGTCTCGTGGCAGGCGACGCAGGTGGGCAGATCGTGGCAGTCGCTGCACTCCGCCTTGGGGCGCCGAGCCTCTCGCCCGTGGTTCTGCGTCCAGTCCGGATCGTGGGAGCGGGGGCGAAGCTCGTCTCGGACCGGGTGGCACAGCGCGCAGGCGGTGGGCGCGGCGGGCCGCAGTGGGAGTTCGGACCGGTGGCAGCCGTGGCAGAGGCTCGGGGCGACCGGCGGGCTCGCGGCGCTGCCCTCAGCAGGAGGCGGCACCTCGATCAGCGGGCGCGCGGTGGCGTCCAGCGACGGCGTGGCCTCAAAGCCGTGGCAGTCGGTGCACTGCAGTCCCACGCGCTCGAGGGCCGCTGTGTGGGTGGAGTGGTCGAAGGGGAGGGGGGTGATGAGCGTGGGCTTGGTCGAGCGTGCGCCGGCGGCGCTGGCGAGGACCAGCCCCAGCAGGAGAGAGAGCAGCAGCGCGGCCAGGGTTCGGCCCCTCATCGCGTACCCCCTCGCGAGCCGCTCGCCGCGCTCACCTCGACCCCGATGCCGCCCCGCACGAAGGCGGCCAACAGCCGGTCCTCCCCGCCGGCGATCTCGCCGCTGATTCGCACCACGGGCCCTCCTGGAGTGGGCGAGGGGAGACGAAGAGCCGCCCGCGCCCTCAGCTCGGCCACCGCGCTGCCCCGACCGTCCAGGCCCTGGAGCCGCAGGATGACTCCCTCGAGCGTGCCGTCGAAGGCCGCGAGCCGCAGGGTGGCCGAGCCGCCGCCGCCACTGGCCAGCGACGGGCCCAGCCCCGCGCCGCACACCAGCGCGCCGGCCCGAAGCGTGGGGGTCAGCTCCACCGAGGCGTGGGCGCGACCGATCCAGCCGGCCCGCGGCGGTCCGCCGACGTGGGGACGGACCGTCGGGCCGCCCGCGACCCTGACGTCCCAGCGGCCGACTCGCACGCCGACGCGACCGCGCATGACCCCGTATCCATGAGGCGCAAGGAGCTCCATAGGCGTCGGCAAGCCCAGCGGCACGCCCAGGCGCGGCAACCCTTCCCACCGCGCTTCGAGGCCGGCGGCTACGGCGCCCAGGGTTGGGCTGTCGAGGCGGGCGAGGATCCGAACCGGAGCGCCGCGGCTGGCCTCGGGGGAGAGCGGCGCGCCTTCGACTCCCAGAGCCCAGCGCCCGCCGGAGCGCATCCTGCCGTCCCCATGGGCCCACAGTCGGAGCTCCGGGGCCGCGCCCGCGCCGCGCACCGAGGCCCCCAAGGCGAGGACCGAGGGTCCACTGCCGCCGTCGGGGCGGGGAGGTCGCAGCGTGATCTCGCCGCCTCCTGCGATCTCGGGGGCCGCGCTCCACGCCGCCTCGGGGTGCCACGAGTGGCCGAGCCAGACCCGGGCACCCACGGGGGACCAACGCCCGCCGAGCCGCACCGCCACCCCGTCGAGGAGCAGTCGTCCCGTGACGCCGGGTTCGGCGAAGCGGCCCAGGACGAGCCCGAGCTCGGGGCCGTCGTACCGCAGCGAGGCGCTGGCCAGCTCCACGGACCGAGAGAGCCCGAAGCCTCCACCGAAACGAGCGGCTGCGAACAGGTCCACCCGCCAACGCCCTGGGAGGTCCAGGCCGAATCGAAGCGCGTGCGCCACCCGGAGTCGGCTGGTGCCGTCCAGGTCGGGGATCACCTCGAGCCGGGAGGACGCGGCGCCGGCGACCCCGCGGGGCGGCACGGGGGTCGCTCCGAGGGAGCCCAGCAGGGCGCATACGGCGATGGCGATGAGGGGACCGCGAGTCACTGCGCGCTCCCGTCATGGCAGCCACGTCCGCAGGTCGCGGGCAGGGCCGGACCGGGCACCCCGCCCGGGTGGCAACCCGCGCAGGACAGCCGGCCTCGGGCGTCCACTGCGGCGAGGTGGGTCGCGGACCAATCGGCGGGGTGGGGGTAGAGATCGTGGCAGGAAGCGCAGAGCCGCCGACCGGGGGCCGTCGCCGCCTCCGCGTGACAGGCCGCGCAGCTTTCGGGCTGGGCCTGGGCTTGCGCGCCGTGCTCAGCGGGAGAAGCGAAGCCGGCAGGGTGTGGGGGTGCGTGGCACTCCGCGCACGAGACCCCGTCAACCTCGTCGCCACCGGCTCCGTGGCACCCCTGGCATCCGGGCTGCCCGCGCTCCCGCGCTGCCGCTCCGTGGCCGGCAGGCTCGACCCACCCTTCGGCGTGGGGGTAGGTGGAGTGGCAGTGGGTGCAGCGTCCCCGCTCGGAGCCGCCCGCCGGCCGCGCACCGTCGGGGCCGTGGCACGTCGCGCAGGAGTCCGGATCGCTCCTCTGGGCGGTCGCGTGCACCACTCCGGCCGCGAAGGAGACGGGGTGAGGGTAGGTCGCGTGACAGGAGCGGCACGAGGGCGCCGCGGGGACCGCGCCCGCGGCGAGGTCTCCGTCGCGGAGCCCGTGGCAGTCGGCGCAGGGGGCGGCGCCGCCCTCGGCCAGCGTCGCGTGGGAGTCTATGTACCCCTCGGGGTGCGGGAAGCGGACGGGATCACCGTCGGCGGGCAGCTCGCGGGGGATCCCGCAGCCGACGGCGAACAAGGCCAGCGCGACCACCAGGGTCCCCGCCATCAGCGCGCGGACCGAGCTGCGGCGGGTCACTGGCTCACCCCCGCCCAGGCTGCGTGCACGGCTTGCTGATCCACCCAGGTCGTCCGCAGGGTCGGGTCCCCGACGGCGCAGTCGCAGGGGAGGCCCTGATCCGCTGCCCGCGCCTGGGCGCGCAGGTGGCACGAGGCGCAGGCGTTGACGGGCACGTCAGCGATGGGGAGCTGCGCTGCGCCTGCGCCGTCGAACACCGCCAGCACATCGTCCGCGGTCCAGGGCACGAGCCCGTGGTCCCGCCCCTCCCCGGCCCCGGAGATCGCGTCCCGTCGCAGCACGAGTCCGCTGGGAGCCATGTGGCAGTCCACGCAGCTCGTCACCGCTCCGGCGGGGTGAGCGGCGTGGGCCTGCTCCGCGCCGTCATCGGGGAATCGCGCGCGATGGCAAGCCACGCAGAGCCCATCGTCCTCGGGATCGGCCCTCAGCGACGCGAGGTAGACGCTGCCGTGGGGGTCGTGGCAGTCGAGGCAGTCGCCGGTCCGATCGCCGAGGTGGGGGGAGCTCGCCAGCGCGGTCACCTGATCCCGGTGAACCCGCGAGGCACCGTTCGGGAAGGTGTCTGGAGCTGGGACGCCGACGTCGAGCAGGTCGTCCCAGGGTCTCGGCGGTTCGGCAAAGCCGTC
>Ga0222662_1000943_pt1 | contig 17223 bp, 17 predicted proteins | sample AntAcemetagen600_FD_179821 | JGI IMG/M metagenome (GOLD analysis project Ga0222662, IMG submission 179821) | Saline water microbial communities from Ace Lake, Antarctica - #600 | ecosystem: Environmental > Aquatic > Non-marine Saline and Alkaline > Saline | place: Antarctica: Ace Lake...
CGGTCAAGGCAACAATTACCTCTACGCTTTGCAGTTTGCCGCGATTAGCCCAGGCACTGCGTCATGCGCCCGCTCGACTTCCCACTCGGTCGAGCTGTATTGGCAGCTTCAACTGCCGCACCAGCAGAAATTCTGGCGGAGAGACAGGGATTCGAACCCTGGGTACTGTTGCCAGCACAACGGTTTTCGAGACCGCCCCGTTCAACCACTCCGGCATCTCTCCGCAGATCAAACAGGTCTTGTGGTCTGATCGCGGCGGAATGTATCAGAAGCCTGATGAGACACAAGGGCCCGCCAGATAACCTCGCCCCTTGAAATAAGTGCATATACACTTATATAGAGGGCATTGAGACACAAAGCGGAGAGCGACATGCGCCTGGACGATCACCCGACGGTTAAAAAAATACGGCTTGAGGCACAACAGTCCCCTGCCCGCCAGCAAGGCCCCCTGGATGCACAATGGTTGCGCGACCTGTGCCTTGCCGCAGGCGCGGATGATGTTGGGTTTGTGGCAATCGACCGGCCGGAAATTGTGGGCCATGTAGCAGATGTCAAAAACATCATGCCCGGGACAAAGACCCTCATTTCGCTGGTCTCCCGCATGAACCGCGAAGCCGTGCGAACCCCCACCCGCTCCATCGCCAATCACGAATTTCACGAGACCTACCAATCGGTGAATGACGCTGCCCGGCACATCGTGCGCCAACTGGAGGAACTGGGCATCCCCGCCGTCAATGCGGTCGCCGCCTTCCCCATGGAGGTCCAAAACTTTCCGAACAAAAACTGGCCGCTCTCCCACAAGCCGATTGCCGAAGCCGCAGGCATGGGCAAAATCGGTTTTCACCGCAATGTCATCCACCCAAAATTTGGCAACTTCGTTCTGCTCGACACGATCCTGATCGGCCTTGATGTCACCGAGCAAAGCAAACCCCTCGACTATTCGCCCTGCATCGAATGCAAACTCTGTGTGGCGGCCTGCCCGGTTGAAGCCATTGGTCCGGACGGCAGCTTTAATTTCTCCGCCTGTTACTCTCACAATTATCGTGATTTTTTGGGAGGCTTTGTCGATTGGACGGAGCAGGTGGCCGACTCTAAAGACAAGCACGATTATCGCGCCCGCGTTGATGAAGGCGAAACCGTTGCCATGTGGCAAAGCCTGTCCTTCAAACCCAACTATAAAGCAGCCTACTGCGTCTCCGTCTGCCCGGCGGGGGAAGATGTCATCACACCTTACCTTGACGACCGCGTTGCCTATTCGGAAAAATATGTCACCCCGCTTCAGCAATCCACCGAAAAAGTTTACGTCCTGCCGGACTCCGACGCTGAAGAGATTGTGCGAACACGGTTCAAAACCAAAACCCCAAAGCAAGTGCGCTGGAACATTCGCGCCAACGACATTTTTAGTTTTCTCTTCAACATCACACTCACGTTCCAACGCCGCAAAGCAGGCAAGCTGAACGCCACCTACCATTTGCATCTGTCAGGCGACATGCTTGTGGAGGCAACGATTACCATCGCCCAGCGACGCATTGAAGTTGAGTTTGGCATCACCGGAACAGCGGACGTGCATATTCACAGCTCAGCCGACACGTGGATGCAGTTCCTCGATGCTGGTTTCTCACTGGAACAAGCCATCGAAGATTGTCATATTATCGTCGAGGGACCAACGGAGCTCCTGTTCCAACTGGCGGACTGTTTCCCCACCTACGGCGACATCGAGTAAAAGGCAACACAATGAGCGACCCGACAAAACGCGTGCGAAAAAAAGCCATCACCGTTGGCACATCTTGCGCCTGCCTCACGGTGCGCAAATCCATGCGAACCATCACGCAGCTTTATGACAAGCATTTGGCCAGAGTGAACATGCGCATCACGCAATTCACGCTGCTGAATGCCATCGCCGCATTCGGCAAAATCTCAGTCCATGCGCTCGCAACCGAACTGGTGATGGATCGCACCACATTGACCCGCAACTTAAAACCGCTCATCAAAACCGGCTGGGTCAACAGCGCCCCAGATGAAAAAGACGGGCGGGTGCGCAACCTGACGCTGACAGACGACGGCCTCGCCCAACTTGAACGCGCTTTCCCTTATTGGGAAAAAGCCCAAAAGGAATTTCTGACAAAAGTCGACGAGCCTGTGTGGACGCGCCTTTCCACCGACCTCACCCTGTTGGACCGCACGCTGGCCCCCGGCGACCGCCCATCGGACGTCCTGATAGCTCGAGCCTGAACTGAGCCGCCCGACGGTACGTAAAATCTGTGGAGCTTCGCCGAAAAGCAGATTAACTTATGGGCAATGACTGAAGATACGAACCCACCTCCCGCCCTCATGCCGCGCCTCCGCGCCTGGGCAATCCATGCCTTCACAGCCCTTGGCATCGTGCCGGCCCTGCTTTCAATCGACGCACTTTTGCGCGGTGATGCCCGTGCCTCTTTACTGTGGCTGGGCGTAGCGCTTCTGATCGATGGGCTGGATGGCCCCCTGGCGAGACGCTATGAAGTCACCCGCTTTGCGCCCCGTTTTGATGGCGCGACGCTCGACATGGTGATCGACTATCTGACCTATACAGCCATTCCGGCCTTGATGGTCTGGCAATTGGGCCTGGTGCCTGAAGGCTGGGGCATTGCCGCCGCCAGCTACATCATGTTGACGGCACTTTATTGTTTCGGAAATCGCGACATGAAAACCCATGACAATTATTTTCAGGGGTTCCCGGCGACGTGGAACGTGGTGGTGCTCTATTTCATCATCCTGGGCACTGGCCCTGTGACCAACCTCATCACCATCGCGGCTCTGGGAGTTCTTACCTTCGTGCCTTTGAAATTCGTGCACCCCCTGCGGGTCAAACGGATGCGCCTCATCACAATTTTCATGACGGCGACCTGGAGCGTGAGCAGTGTCTGGCTGGTTGTCTCTTTTAACACTCGCCCTCTGTTGGAGAGCGAGCCCGCAGCTTTTGGCGCCTGGCTTTTTGCCTCAATCTATTTTGCGGGCATCAGCCTTTTTCGCAGCATCGAAGACGCACGCCGCTAGGCCTCAGCGCGGACCATTGGCACCATTTGCATTCGCCCGCACAGCATCTTCAATGTGTTCAAGCAATCTTGGTGGCAAGTTGGACGCATTCAGCCCAGCTTCTTCCATGCGAAAATGAAACTGGCCAAGCACGTGAAGCAGCGCGGGATTACCTTCAATATTCCTCAGCATCATTTGCATCTTCGAAGGATCAAGCCCCATGTCCTGCATCTCTTGAAACGCACGGAAAAACCCAAGCCCCTCAAGGCCTCCCGGTCCAGCAAAACCCTGAGGCATGCTGCCGCTCTCAGCCAAACGTTCAAACTGCTCCTTGTTCGCCAGCACGGCTTTGAGCAGGCTTGCATCAAATGTTATCGGCCCGTCACCATCCAACTCAGCGCCGCCAAGCATCAAAATGGCAGATAGCTGATCTTCAGAAAGCGGTTGAGACATGTTGAGAAGTTCAGCTGGAAGCCCTTTTGCCGACAGGGCAGCAGCGAGTTGAGAAATATTAGGCAGGCTTGTGGGGTCAATCGTCGACCGGCGCTCCCCGCCGGTTTCTTCGCCATGTCCTGGCAGGTCACGCAACAGGTCAGGCAGAGATCCTGGACGAAGCCCCTCTTGCTCCAGACGCCACGGCATGGGCCCGTTCAACTCCCGCAGAGGCTGTCCGGAAAATCCTTCAACATGCCACTCGGCGTTCGCGCCACTTCCCCTCAACAGGAGAGGCAGGTAAACCCCATCCACCTGGCGTCTTTCCTGGACCAGCTCGACGACATTAGCCGACATGAGCCATGCATGCCCGGCCACCCGAGCGCCGCCACTTACATCAGGTGTCATATACCCTTCAATAAGCAGGTCTTGCATCCGCCCGCCAAACGGAAGCGCCGGTTCTTTTCTAAAGTCATTGACTGTGAAGCCGTCTGCACCAATGCGCCCCCGAACAAGCACTTCATCACCAGGGCTCAATCCCTCGTGCGGCATCTGTGTCGAAGACAGGCGCAATCGACCCAGTGCGAAGGCCTCTCCATCAGCCGGTGAAATGATCCCGCGAACGAGAGCGTCCCCAGCCGACAAAGCGGCATCAATGCGGGTTGCAACCACATGCTCATCAATATCTCTAAGGCCACTCACACGGACCCATTCACCGACAGCAGGCAGGCGATCACTTGCACGCACCTTCACCACCTGACCAAGGACGGTGATGGTCCGCGCATCAAAATCACTTTCACTGACAGGTCCGACAACCGCGTGCTGGATTTCCACAAGGCGCGCTTGATAACGCTCACCCATGGGCTGGGCTTCCACCGCCACCAATTGCCCAATTGCAAAATCAGCAGGCGTTCCTTTTTCACCATCCACAGAAACAGGTGTCTCAGGTTCATAATCAATATGAACACCGTTCACCACGATGCTGCCAAAGGCGGAAATAATGCCGAAGATGCCTGTGCCGCCAACACCTTCATCAGTATCGGCAATATCAAAGGAGATACCGGTACCGCCAACGCCCTCGTCGCCACCCTCAAGGGTCGTATCGGTAAAACCAGTACCGCCAACACCACTCTCAGCGCCTGTAGGCGCATGCGTATTGATGGCCACTGGCCCAAAAACGGCACAACCACTCAGGAGAACGAGGATACTAACAATGCTCAATGACCGGATCATGAGTTATCCCCACCATGATCTTCATCTCTTTCAGCATGAAAATAGACGCCGAATGTCATGCGGTTAGTACCATCGCCCCGCACACGGTCTTCGGAGGAAAGTTTCAGTCCTTCACGATTTGCTTTGCGGATGGCATCAGCACCAAGCTCTCTTGCCAGGGCACGCAACTTTTCCACTGATGCATCGGTTAAACCCCAATAGAAAACAGCCCGGTCAATATAGGCAGGGCTCTCCCCATCAAGGTTGTGAAGACCAGCGGCCACATGATCGCGCAAGTTCCGTCCAAAAAAATGAAGCGCCTCAGCTTCACCTTCTGGGCTAACGAACGCATCTGTATTGATTTTGATCAGGCCATCTTCGCGCCGGGTCGCCACATTCAGACGCAACCAATCATCCAAGACAGCGCGAGACCGAACGTCCTGGCTGACGCGCCCTACCAATTCTTCAAAGCTAGGGCTCCCATCAGAACGCCGTTCATGCAGCGGCAGCGGCATGCCATTCTCATCAGCAAATGGGTCAGAGCCCATCCATATGCCAGCCAGCTTTGACCCAAGCGATGCAGGCGCTGGCGTCAGAACCGTGCTTTCCCTGTCTTCCATCAGTCGTTTGACATCTTTGCGGTGAACACCGGTCATGACGCTTATCGCGCTTTGCGTCACCCGCCCTTGTTGCTCTGCCTCGAGGAGAGCTGCTTCCACAAAAAGAGATTTCAGCTCATCCACCAGATGAGGCAATTGCACACCGCGCTTAATCATGCCGCGAACGAGCGGGCGCAACACAGTGCGTGCCGCCTTCATAAATGCCCCTGACGGACCTTCTTTTTCAAGTGTTTCAGCCATAAAGGCACTATAGGCAAAAAAATGTGGGAAATCTACCCACATTCATATTGACGTGGGAATATTTCCCACGTATGGTGTTTTTGTTGCTGGCGAAGCTGGTAACGCCTGGTGAACATATAACACCTGTCGGCACAGTTTCCTTCTGGCCGGTCAGCATCCTCACCCCTTGTGTTTATGTTCCAAAGGTTGGCCGGAGGGGTCGCAAGCGCCTCCGGCCTCTTTTTATCTCCCCCACATTTTTGACAAATCTTCCTTGAGCTCCTCTCCCTGCTGCCACTAGCATGATCAAAAGAGGAGACGACATGGCCCATCCTAAGATTGAGACGTTGCCAGCTAACGCCGATAAACAAAAGATCATGGCAATCCTTGAGCGCGACGGCGCCTTGATCCTGAAAGACGTTTTGAGCGCAAACGAGATCGCCGAGCTGCGCACAGAGGTTTGGCCCTATATCGAAGCGACTGAAGACGGACGTGATGATTTCACAGGCCGCCATACGACGAGAACCGGCGCTCTAGTGGCGCGCTCCCAAAAATGCCGCGATATGGTGATGAACGACAAAATCAGGCAAGCCGCAGACGCCTTCCTGTTGCCCAATTGTCAGCGCTATCAATTGCACCTCACCCAGGTCATCCGCCTCAAACCCGGCCAGCCTGCCCAGCCCATCCATCGTGACCGCTGGGCCTGGGGAAAATATCTACAAGGCGTTGAACCGCAGCTCAACACCATTTGGGCCATGACCGATTTCACCAGGGAAAATGGCGCCACGCAGGTGGTTCCAGGCTCAATCGACTGGCCAGATGACCGCCAGCCAACGCCAGAAGAGATCGCCTATGCCGAAATGTCAGCGGGGTCAGTGCTGATTTACACCGGTTCCGTCTTTCATGGTGGAGGTGCGAACAACAGCAAGGACGACCGGGCCGGCATCAACATCACCTACACATTGGGGTGGCTCAGACAGGAGGAGAATCAATACCTCTCCTGCCCACCGGAAATTGCCAAAACACTCGATCCAGAGCTCCAGGCCTTAATCGGCTATTCCATGGGGTCTTACGCTTTGGGCTATTACACCCCGCCCCTTGCGGCTGGCACAGGACCAGAAATCGTGCCGCCGGAATTCGCCCTAGGCGCCCAAAATACGGGTTCCGTCTTCGGCTCAACGGAAATGCTCGAAGCCGTCTCCACCAGCACGCCGCTCCCAAAATCAGCGCAATAAGGCAAAGGCCCAAAAAACCAGCAAATCCGCTAAAATTAGCCGCACGACTCGGGTTGACACTATTCGCCTCAACGCTATAGTGCGCGCCACTCACCGGCTACCTTGGGTTGCCGGATTATGTATTGCATGGAATTTCAAGATGTTCGCAGTTATCCGCACTGGCGGTAAGCAATATCGTGTCGCAAAAGACGACGTGATCAAAGTTGAAAAGCTAGCCGGCGAGGCTGGTGACAAGATCGACCTGACCGACGTTTTGATGGTTGGTGGCGAAGGCGCGACAACTAAAGTTGGCGCACCACTCATCGACGGCGCTTCTGTGAAAGCAGAAATCGTTGAACAGGGCCGGTCCCGCAAAATCATTATCTTCAAGAAAAAGCGTCGCCAAAATTATCGTCGCACGGCGGGTCACCGTCAGCACGAGACGTTCTTGAAGATCACAGACATCGCTGCAGGCTAACGTCCGCGCGCTCAAGCATTTCCAGTAAAAACACTTCCTTCTTTTTGCGGTTCGGAAATGCGGAAGAAAACAACGGAGTAGAAACACATGGCTCATAAAAAAGCAGGTGGCTCGTCACGCAACGGTCGCGATAGCGCAGGCCGCCGTCTTGGCGTAAAAAAATCTGGTGGTCAGGCTGTGATCTCAGGCAACATCATCATTCGCCAGCGCGGTACCAAGTGGCACCCGGGTGAAAATGTTGGCATGGGCAAAGACCACACAATCTTTGCTGTAACCGAAGGCACCGTCTCGTTCCGCACCCGCGCAGGCGGCCGGACATATGTTTCCGTGCTCCCGGCAAATGCACCGGCAGTAGCAGCAGACTAAATGCAGGTGGTTGCGTCACCTGCGGGTGGCGAATACCTAAAGTTTCCGAGAGGGAGATGGTTCGCCGTCTCCCTCTTTTCGTTTCCCTCTCTAAAACACACTCGAGTGGACTTTGGAGGAGAAGCTCATGATTGCCGAAACACTCTGCCTTGCTGGCGATAAGCTCACTCTGAGACCTTTCACGCTTGATGATGCGCCACGCGTCAGCGAGCTGCTCAACAATTGGAACATCGCCTCCATGTTGGCGCGTGTCCCTTTTCCCTATGCCAAGACAGACGCCGTGACCTGGATTAGCGGCCACAAGGCAAACCGGACCAACGGCACAGATTGGCCTTTCGCCATTGAAACCAAGGCGGGGCTTGTTGGCACAATCGGCATCCATCGCACAGAACCCGGTGCCATGGAATTTGGCTATTGGATCGGCGAACCCTATTGGGGCAAAGGCATCGCGACAAAGGCCGGGCGCGTATTGATCGACTTCGCCTTTGACATATTGAACATCAAAAAACTAACCGCCGGGCACTACACCGAAAACCCTGCTTCGGGGCGCGTTTTGGTGAAAACCGGGTTTGAGGAAATTGGCACAGGCACACGCCCGTGTCTGGCACGGGGTGAAAACATGCCCTCAATAGACTATCACTTGACCCGAGAGCACTGGCAGGCGCAAAAGAGACGATTATGAAATTCCTAGACCAAGCGAAAATTTATGTGCGCTCCGGCAATGGCGGCGCTGGCTCTGTCAGCTTCCGGCGGGAGAAAAACGTCCCCTTCGGTGGCCCCAACGGGGGCGATGGCGGCAGAGGGGGCGATGTCATCGTTGAATGCGTTGATGGTCTTAATACCCTCATTGATTATCGCTATATGCAGCATTTCAAAGGTCAGACCGGCACCCACGGTATGGGACAAAACCGCGCGGGGCCTGCCGGTGAAGACGCCATATTGAAAGTGCCTGTGGGCACCCAGGTTCTTGAAGAAGACAATGAGACCTTGATTGTGGACATGACGGACGTTGGCCAGCGCGTGACCTTGCTGAAAGGTGGCAATGGCGGCTTTGGCAATGCACATTTCAAGACCGCTACCAATCAATCACCACGTTTTGCAAACCCTGGCCTTGAGGGTCAGGAAATGTGGATTTGGCTGCGCCTCAAACTGATTGCGGACTCTGGGCTCGTGGGCCTACCCAATGCAGGCAAGAGCACATTCTTGGCGGCTGTATCTGCGGCCAAACCAAAAATTGCCGACTATCCATTCACAACACTTGTTCCAAATTTGGGCATTGTGGAATTGGATGGCGAGGGTTTTGTGCTGGCCGACATTCCAGGCCTCATCGAAGGCGCGTCGCAAGGCGCTGGCCTTGGGGATCGTTTTCTGGGTCACGTAGAACGCACCAACATACTCCTCCATCTTGTTGATGGAACCGATGAGGATGTCGCCTCCGCTTACCGCACGATCAAGGGCGAGCTGGATGCCTATGGTCATGGGCTGGCCGACAAGCCCGTCATCGTGGCACTCAACAAATGTGATGCATTGACCGATGACCTGATTGAGAAACGCAAAGCTGAGCTTGAAGCAGAAAGTGGCCACCCTGTGATCCTGCTGTCAGGTGTGTCGGGAAGCGGCGTGCGCGAAGTGCTGCACATGCTCCTGAAAGAGATCATGGCCAACCGCAAAAAAGCAGCACAGGAGGATGCCCCTGTGGAAGGATGGCATCCATGACGTCACGCCTCGAGCACGCACATCGTATTGTCGTAAAAATTGGCTCCGCTCTTCTGGTCGACAGCCAAACAGGCAAGCTCAACCGCACCTGGCTTGATGCGCTGATGGATGACATCGCGCAAATGCGCGCCCGTGGCCAGGACGTCATCATCGTCTCATCTGGCGCCATTGCGCTGGGCAGACGCGCCTTGAAGCTTGCGGCCGGCCCCTTAAAACTTGAGGAAAGTCAGGCCGCCGCCGCAGCCGGTCAAATCCATTTGGCCCATGCTTTTCAGGCCTCTCTGGCAGACCGGGATCTGTCAACTGCACAAATTCTGCTCACCTTAGATGACACAGAACAACGCCGTCGCTATCTCAACGCGCGCTCAACAATCACAACATTGTTGAAGTTGGGGGCCGTGCCAGTCATCAATGAAAATGATACGATTGCCACAAGCGAGATACGTTACGGCGACAATGATCGCTTGGCCGCGCGTGTCGCATCCATGATGAGTGCAGATTGCCTCGTGTTGCTGTCAGACATTGATGGGCTTTATACAGCCCCTCCCGGCGATGCGGGCGCTACTCATATTCCGCAAGTGGCACACATCACCGACGAGATCGAAGCCATGGCGGGCGACGCCGGGTCTGACCTGTCGCGTGGCGGCATGAAAACAAAAATCACGGCAGCACGGTTTGCAACCCAAGCAGGCTGTCACATGGTCATTGCCAATGGACGTGAACACCATGCGCTCAAAGCAATAGCGGAGGGCGCAAAATGCACCTGGTTCGATGCCCATTCTGACCCATCGACGGAACGCAAACTGTGGATTGCGGGATCTCTGCAACCCTCCGGCAGCTTTATCGTCGACGATGGGGCCGCACATGCGCTCAAAACGGATAGAAGTCTGCTTCCTGCTGGAGTAACCGCTGTCGAAGGCACATTCCAGCGTGGTGACACGGTTTTGGTGAAAGACCAAGCCGGCATTGAGATCGCACGAGGTCTGACCGCTTACTCTAATACAGATTCACAAGCGATTGCAGGCCACAACAGCAGTGAAATCGAAGCCCTGTTAGGGTATCGTGGTCGTTCAGAATTGATCCACCGCGACGATCTCGTTTTGAAAAAAGGACCAGTGACATGAGCATCGCATCATTGAATGTAGCCAATGATGATGTCGCCGCCGTTATGGCCGACATTGGCAACCGTGCGCGCATCGCAGCCAAGGCTCTCGCCACCGTGCCCACAAAACAAAAAGATGCGGCCCTGCTCGCCAGTGCCATGTTGGTGCGGGCAAATGCCGACGACATTCTGGACGCCAACGCAAAAGACATGGAGGGCGCGCGCACCAAAGGTCTGTCCGCTGCCATGCTGGATCGTCTCTTGTTGGATGATGCGCGCATTGAAGCCATCGCCAAAAGCATCGAAGACGTTGTGACACTGAAAGATCCCGTTGGGGATGTGATGGCAGATTGGGAGCGCCCAAACGGTCTCAAAATCTCTCGCGTACGTGTACCACTGGGTGTCATCGGCGTGATTTATGAAAGCCGTCCCAATGTCACGGCAGACGCCGCCGTGCTGTGCTTGAAAGCGGGCAACGCTGCGATCTTGCGCGGCGGCTCGGAAAGTTTCCATTCAAGCCGTGCCATTTTCGCCTGCCTTGAAGAAGGCATGGACGCGGCCAACTTACCTGAGGGCTCCGTACAGATCGTGCCAACAACAGACCGTGACGCTGTCGGGGAAATGTTGAAAGGCCTGGATGGCAATCTCGACGTCATCGTTCCCCGGGGCGGCAAGAGCCTGGTCGAGCGCGTGCAGAACGACGCACGCGTGCCTGTCTTTGCGCACCTGGAAGGCATTTGTCACGTCTATGTCGATGGGGACGCCGATCTCAACATGGCAAAAGAAATTGTCGTAAATTCGAAGATGCGCCGAACAGGCATTTGCGGGTCAGCCGAGACGGTCCTCGTTGATCGTGCGGTTATCAACACGCACTTGGCGCCCATCATTGCAGCGCTGATCAACGCTGGCTGTGAAGTGCGCGGCGAGGAAGAAACACAAAAAGCAGATGCTCGCGTGAAGCCTGCCAGCATCACCGACTTTGAAACTGAATATCTCGACGCCATCGTCTCTATCGCCGTGGTCGACGGTGTGGAAGATGCCATGCGCCACATTGATACTCACGGGTCCAATCACACCGATTGCATCGTGACCAACAATGCAGAAACAGCCACACGTTTTTTGAACGAAGTGGACAGCGCCATTCTGTTGCACAACGCCTCCACGCAATTTGCCGACGGTGGCGAATTTGGCATGGGCGCAGAGATTGGCATTGCGACGGGCAAGTTTCATGCCCGAGGGCCGGTTGGACTGGAACAACTCACCAGCTTCAAGTATCAGGTCCGTGGCCAAGGCCAAACCCGTCCATAGGGGAACCGAACCTTGACCGCTCTTTCATTCAGCACAGGCCCCGGCCTCAAAGTCGGCCTGTTGGGAGGCTCATTCAATCCCGCCCATGAGGGGCATCGTCTGGTTTCCCTCATGGCCATGCGCCAACTGGGGCTCGATCAAGTCTGGTGGCTCGTATCGCCGCAAAACCCACTGAAGTCTGCGGCCAACATGGCGCCTGTTGAAGAGCGGCTAAAGTTGGCTCAAGCGACCACAAGACACCCCCGAATTTTCGCGGCGGACATTGAAACCGAGCTCAACACACGGTTCACCTTCGACACTGTGCGTGCATTACAAAAACGCTTCACGCAAACCCATTTTGTCTGGCTCCTGGGCGCCGACAATATGATCGAGCTCCCGCGCTGGAAAAACTGGCGCACCCTTATGAAAACCATACCCATCGCCGTCTATCCGCGCCCCGGCTTTACCCTGAAAGCCAGATTGTCTCCCGCCGCCAAGACCTTCCCAAACGCCTTGCTAGATGGCTCCGATGCAAAAGCCTTGGCAACACGCGCAGCGCCAGCCTTATGTTTTCTCGAAGGGCCACAGAGCAGCCAGTCTGCAACTGCCATTCGCCGACAAAATGCCCCCGTTAAGTGATTGAAATACAACACAGTTTGCCAAGAAACAGGCCCGCCCGGTTCGTTTGATTGCAATATCACTGACAACTCGTCATATTTCCGGTGAGAGAAGCGTATCTGCTCCTCTTGCGGAAGGCACACAGGTACCGCCGCTACACACGGCATAGGGACCCCGCAAGGGGAAAGGAGATATCCCTGAGCGCTCAAACGATGGACCCATCGGTTCAATCCCAGGCAAAAACTGGAGCCCCCATCCAAACGGATGCTGGCAGCAAGACATCGCACACGAAATCGGACGCCCTTTTGGAGCTTGTTCTGAGCTGCCTTGACGATGACAAGGCGGAAGACATTGTCTCGATTAACCTCGACGGCAAATCCTCCATGGCTGACCATATGGTTATCGCAAGCGGCCGTTCAGGACGCCACGTTGGTGCGGTTGCAGATCACCTAACGCGCAAAATCAAAGAAGCTGGTTTTGGCGCAGCGCGGGTCGAAGGCAAAGCACAAAGCGACTGGGTTCTGATTGATGGTGGCGACGTTGTCATTCACATCTTCCGTCCAGAAGTCCGTGAATTCTACAAATTGGAAACCATGTGGTCCGCCGATGTTTCCGCTGAACGCATCGCCATCAGCTGACCCCTGAAAGTCTGAAACGGCTTTTTGAGCATGTAACAAAGTGAACGCCGACAATGCGTGTCGATTTAATTGCGGTTGGTCGGATAAAACCCGGGCCCGAAAAAGATCTTTTTGGCATTTTTTCAGAACGCTTTAATGCCCAAGGACGCAATCAAAGCCTTGGCCCCCTACGCCTGGTTGAGGTCGAGGAAAAGCGACGCCTTGAGCGCGCCGAGCTTTCAGAGCGCGAAGGCGAGAAAATCCTTGAACACCTTCCCAAGGGGGCAAAACTGGTTGCCCTTGATGAGCGTGGAAAGCCGCTGGAAAGCAAAGGTTTTGCGGCCAAGCTTGGGGCCTGGCGAGATGAGGGCATACAGACGACGGTTTTTGTTATCGGCGGTGCGGGGGGCTTGAGTAATGCGGTGCGCGAACAAGCTGATCTCATGATTTCATTTGGCAAACAAACCTGGCCACACATGCTCGCCCGCGCCATGCTGGCCGAACAATTATTTCGAGCCACTACCATCTTGGCAGGTCACCCCTATCACCGCGAGGGATGAAAGACGGATCCCGCGCTACGTAACCTCACAAAACGGGACAAACACACCCGAACATGAAAAAATAGATCGAATTGTGGATGCCAAACTGGCTCCATTTGAAACCCTTTTGATCTAGTGTCTGCAAACCCTGTATTCAAAAGTGATTCTATCTTGAAACGGCTCCAGGCGCACTCGTCTGGCAAGAACGTGGTTTATGGAGAACAAAACTAAATGAGCCGTCCAACAAAAATCGAACCCCTTGTGTTCGCCATTTTGGATGGATGGGGAAACCGTGCGGAAGCAGCGGCAAACACAATCGCCAATGCCAAGACGCCGATTTACGATCGCTTGGCAGCACGTGGCATCAGAACCATGGTGGCCGCAGGTGGAGAAGCCGTTGGGCTCCCGGCAGACCACCCGGGCAATGCCGAAGCAGGCCATCGTGCACTGGGGGCCGGTCGCGCTGAACCACAATTTGCTAATCGTATCGCGTCAGCCATTGCAGGCACGGCGGGGGAAAAGTTCGCCAACAACCCGGAACTTCTCAAACTAATCCAAAAGACACGCAGCGTAGGGGGCGCGGTTCACTTAATCGGTCTGATTTCTCCAGCCGCCGTTCAAGGTCACCAGTACCACCTGGCCGTTCTTGCGGCCCTGCTGAGCCATGAAGGTATTCAGGTCTGGATCCACGCCATCCTTGATGGAGAAGACACAGGCGCACAGGAAGGTGCTGATTTTCTCGCCGAATTTCTCAATGACATTGAAGGCGCAGAGAATGCTGCCCTTGCCACCGTTATGGGCAGGCGCTACGCGCTAGACCGACAACATCGCCCAACACATTTGGCCCAAGCGATAAAAACCATTGCAGAAGCAGATGCTCCGGTGGCGGAATACCCAGTGCCACATATTGTGAGTTGCTATGAGCGCGGCCTAAGCGATGCAGATGTGCCGCCGGTTATCATGTCTGGATATGGCGGCCTGCGCCAAGACGATGTACCTTTGTTGGCTCTCTTGCGTGCAGATAGCGCAAGCCCCTTGATGGCTGCCCTAGTGGGCGACGACACAGCCCCTCAAGCGCTGCCAAATCCAGTTAATATTTCTGCTGCCTTCAGCCTCACACCCATGGCACCGCCGCTCGACGCATCAGTTCAAGCATTGTTTGAAGAGCCCCGTCTCTCTGGCACGCTGAGTGAAGCACTGGCGGCGGCGGGCAAACGTCAACTCTATCTAAGTGATGCTACTTTTCCCGCCGGCCTCGGCTGGTATCAGCGCGGCGGTCGCACAACAGATCTCGATGGCGAAACCCACGTCATTCTGCCCGGACACAAGCGGCAACAATTCGATAAAAAACCGGAACTGGCCGCCCTCGACATTGCAGATGAAGCCGTCAAACAAATCAAAGCTGGCAATGCGGATGTCGTGATCATCCATTTTCCAAATGTTGCGCTGGCAGCCCATTCCGGCAACGCCGTGCTCGCCCGCAAGGCAGCTGAGATTGTTGATAAGGCTCTTGGAAAAATCACCGCGATTTTGGAAAAGCGCGGCGGATCCCTAATGATTGTTGGCTCTCATGGCAACGCCGAAGACATGCGGCGAGACGAACAAGGAGCTGCTAATTCTCGAAACACGAGAGCAGCCGTTCCTCTCGTCATCGACGGCCCCCGCGATCTCAACGCCTCAATGGCCCTGAAGCCAGGCCATATGGCAGATGTGGCACCAACACTGCTCTCTCTCCTTGGTCTGAATAGCCCAGGTGAAATGACAGGACATTCTTTGTTGGTCAGCAATGAGGCTGAGGCACATGAGGCCGGTTAGCAGGCGCCATTTAACACTCTTCGGCTCGCTCATAGCCACCACATTGTTAGCGCATCCAGGGAGCGCCAATGAAACCGATCCCGCGCGCTTGGAAGAACTGGAAAGCGAGATTGGCGACCGCGTCGAACGTCGCCAGGCGCTAGACGCCCAAGCCGCCGCATTGGCGCAAGAAGTCCACAAAATCCGGCAAAGCCTGATCGAAGCCGCTGCCCGCGTTCAATCACGCGAGCGCGATGTCACAAGCTCGGAATCCCGCATCGCGGGACTTGAAGCAGCCCAGGCTGTGCTCCTCGCAAGGCTCGAAACCAGACGCGCAGAACTCACCGATACACTGGCAGCGCTTCAACGTTTGGATCGAAACCCACCCCCGGCGTTGGCCGTTAAACCTGATGATGCCGTCTCCGCCATGCGAAGCGCTTTGTTGCTTTCGACCATCGTGCCTGAGCTTGAAAAACAAGCGCAGGAAATCCGGCTCCGCCTCAAAGAACTGGATGAGGTGAAACTCTCGCTGCTTGCGGAGCGTGAAACCTTTGACGTCGCCTCAACGGAACTTGACACTGAACGCGCAGAATTGAACCAGCTACTGGCATCCAAACAAATTGCAGAAGCCGCTGTCCGGGCCCAAGCGCAAGAAGAGGCTGACGCTCTCGCACGGCTGTCAAAAGAAGCCGCCAGCCTGAAAGACCTCATTGCCCGCCTTGAAGCACGTGCCAGAAGCAGAACGCCTGTGCCCAGGCCCGTCATCACAACGCCCGACCCCAGCCTTGGCACTTCCACCCCTGCCCCATCACAAACAATTGTTGCAGCCTTGCCAAGCCACATGTTTTCGACCTCACGGGGGCTCATCCGTCCTCCGGTTGAAGGCATCATGTTGCTTAATTTTGGCGCAAATGATGGCGCTGGCAGCACCAGCCGGGGTATGACGCTCGAAACACGCCCAAAAGCCCCGGTTACCGCGCCTTTTGATGGTAGAATTGCTTTTGCCGGTCCTTTCCGGCAATACGGGCAACTCTTGATCCTGGAGGTCGGCGAAGGGTACCATCTGCTGCTTGCGGGAATGGCTCGAATCGACGGGATTGTTGGTCAAAATGTATTGGCCGGTGAACCAATTGGGGCTATGGGTGAAACGCAAACCTCTGGTAACGCCAAGCCAGCGCTCTATATTGAACTCAGGCGAAACGGCAACCCGGTCGATCCACGACCTTGGTTTGTCGACAGTGATAGGAAGGCCCGCGGGTAATGAATAGGTCAGTGATTGCTAGTTTTGCGGTCGGCACATTAGTTGCCGGACTTACCGTTTTTGCGCTGCAGCCCATATCAAGTGGCACATCAGCCAACGCTGCAAACTCTGAAACGTACCGGCAGCTTAACCTGTTTGGTGACGTTTTTGAGCGTGTGCGCGCAGATTACGTCGAACCCACAGAAGATTCTGAGCTGATCGACAATGCTCTCAACGGCATGCTGCACTCGCTTGATCCCCACTCGAGCTATTTGAGCCCAAAAAGTTTCCGCGACATGCAAGTGCAGACACGCGGCGAATTTGGCGGCCTGGGCATTGAAGTCACCATGGAAAATGGTTTGATCAAGGTTGTAACGCCGATTGACGACACACCAGCACAACGTGCCGGTCTTATGCCCAATGATCTGATCACCCATCTCGACGACACCGCCATTTTTGGGCTATCGCTTTCAGAGTCCGTTGAAAAAATGCGTGGGCCTGTGGATACGGCCATCCGCCTCACAGTTGTTCGCGAAGGCGTTGATGAACCCTTTGAAGTTTCCGTTATACGCGACATCATCACCATTCGTTCTGTGCGTTTCGAGCGCGATGGTGATATCGGCTACATTCGCATCACCACGTTTAATGAACAAAGCCAAGGTGGGCTGGAAAAAGCGATTGAGGAGCTAACCGCTCAGATCGGAAAAGACCGCCTCAAGGGGTTCGTCCTCGATCTTCGCAACAACCCAGGCGG
>Ga0222662_1000944_pt1 | contig 17205 bp, 23 predicted proteins | sample AntAcemetagen600_FD_179821 | JGI IMG/M metagenome (GOLD analysis project Ga0222662, IMG submission 179821) | Saline water microbial communities from Ace Lake, Antarctica - #600 | ecosystem: Environmental > Aquatic > Non-marine Saline and Alkaline > Saline | place: Antarctica: Ace Lake...
GGGAACCATACATCATATGAAACTTGCTCCGTATCAACCCCTGCGACGCTACGGATGTCTCACACAGTATACGTTTCCACCCGTGGACGCATCGCCGGCATTCAACGTCAATATCCACAAGTATACAGAAAACGTGTTCAAAGAGTATGGGTTCAAGATCCATCAATCTCTGGTAGACGCAATTCGAATTCGCATCCACGGCGCAACGAGACCCTTTGGATGTCTTGTGTCGGGCGGATTAGACAGCAGTTTAGTTGCGGGCATCTTACGTCGTTTATTACCAAAAGAAACGCCCCTATATACCTACAGTATAGGGATGAAAGGTGCCACCGATGAAGTCCACGCACGGGCGGTAGCAGAGTATATTGGGTCTCACCATACCCATTTTCTAGTCACGAAAGAAGAAATGCTAGAGGCCATACCGGAAGTGATAGATGTGATCGGTAGTTATGATACAACTACGGTTCGAGCTTCGGTGGGAAATTATTTGGTATGTAAAAAAATAAAAGAACGAGGGGAATGTGTCTATTTGTTCAATGGGGACGGTGCGGATGAAATTATGGGAGGCTATCTGTATTTTCATAATGCACCCGATCACGCATCCTTTGATCGTGAATCCCGTCGACTCGTATCCAAGATTCATTGTTTTGATGTGCTACGCAGCGATCGAAGCATTGCGGGCAACGGTCTGGCACCAAGAACCCCCTATTTGGATCGTAATTTCGTCGACACATACCTCAGCATTCCCATAGAGGTTCGCAGAGAAGCATAGAGAATGTGTGAGAAATATCTGATTCGCAAAGGCTGTGAACCCTATTCATATATTCCCGAATCTGTGCTATGGCGGAAAAAAGAGGCTATGAGTGACGGCGTAAGTTCGACGGAAGATAGCTGGCACCTCACCCTATCGTCCTACGCGGAACGTGCTCTCCCACAGCCATTCGAATTCTATCCAGAAACAAAACGATCCATCAACCCTCCTACCACAAAGGAACAACTGTTGTATCGTCGCCTCTTTGAAGAACGGTTTGGATCGAACGTGTCTGCCGCCGAACTGATTCCCTATTTCTGGATGCCCTAGTTTGTGTCCGGTGGCGCCAAAGACGCCAGCGCAAGAAGTCTCGCCGTGTATCAGTCTGATCCGAAGAATGGAAAGCAGCAGCACGACGCATCGCTCTAAAACGTCGCGTTCCACTCATCGATCGTATAAGAGTCTCCCATAGAAAGATTACACCGAGAACAAATCGGTTCTAAATTGTTGATTCGCAGGGTGCCACCTTTTGATTCCGGCACATTATGTCCCACGTGAAAATTAAACACGGTGATCTGGTTAGAACACCAGGTCACTGTACACTTCCCCTTAAATGTGTTTCCCATTCGTTTGATCCATACCTATTCTCTCAGCGCTTTTGGGATGTATTTCTTTGAATGAGAACTCATTCTGTGCTTCCGTCTGTGTTAGTATCAGGTGTGTTATTCTCCTTAACGTTCTACGACCAAACATCCTTCTGTTCCATCACCTGATCCAACACCTGATCCAACACATTCTCCTTCTGAACATCACCCTCAGAGACGGGCACAGACTCAGAAGACTCCTTCTCGCGTGCTGCGCGGTTGGCCTCCTTTACCTTCTCTGACTTACGCTTCGCATCCGCAATCTCCCTCTCTACGCGCTTGTTAAACGCTTCCTTTCGAGCCTCCTGATTCTCTTCATACTTCTGAATCAGCTCGTTGAGATCCCTATTCGCATATTCCTATTTACCTACCTTATGAGGTGCCGGATCCCAGGGCAGCCAATAGCCCACCTGACCCACGAACACATTGTGAATGGGATCGGTCTTCTATAGAATCTTCGCTCTACGCTGAGCTTCCGGTAGCGTATCATAGGTGCCTCGGATCTTCAGACCGCGGACAGACGTGCGGAAATCATTGCGCTTCGCAAACTCTTCCGTAATACGATCCTCGTGCTGAAAGAGAAAATCCTTATACATATCTACAATCTTCTCTTCGTCCAGATTAAATTCTTTCGCATTTGTCTTTAAAAAAGAATGAATCAAGCACATATTGCGATCCGCAATTACCTCTTCGGGTGACACAAACGACATACACACATAATTCTGTCCTGGAACAGGATCGTCTACCTCGAGAAAATCACGTTCAGGTTCTTCTACTGCATTGGATGGAGCCGACATTGATATAATTATAATACAGAGTCACAATTATATTTAAATGTTAACGCGTCACTTGGAGGCATCGTCATCTGCTTCACTCTCTGCATCACTGTCATCCAATTCGTCCTCTTCTGTTTCAGGAAACTTTACAACCAAGCAGAAGAATTTATCTTTTCCCTGTGTCATTTTTGTCACCAGAGTTGTGCAACCCGCCCCCTTTAGCCAGTCACGGAGAGATCGTAGCTGAGCCTTTCCATCTTTATTCACCGGAGCTACGAAACTTGCATCCATACCATCTTCTGGAGATTGAAATTGGAGGTTCATACTTCTTCTATATTACTAAACTCTAATGGATACACTTAAGTAATTTTTTTTCAGATTCTATAGTAAACACAAAATGGAAGGATTTTATGCTGAAGTTGACGATTCCAAGACTCACTCTAATGACGTTGCCGCTCATTCCGACAGCGATATCCCCACTTCAACGGTTCCGACTATGGACGACCACGACTCTGACAAGAAAAAGACCGATTCTTCCGCCGATGAGGATACCGTCGAAACCTATGAGATGGAAGGGTTCGGAAACCATGGAGCCTCGTTTTCTGTTATGGAATTCGTGAAGCGCCTCTTAAAGTATCTTGTGGAAGGTTTAGTGGTTGCGATTGCCGCTTCAACGATCCCCAAGAAGTCTCTTGACATCCAAGAAGTTGGTGTGATCGCCCTCAGTGCTGCTGCCACGTTTGCTCTTCTTGATCTGTTTGCACCTACCATCAGCTACGCCGCGCGACAGGGTGCCGGATTCGGTGTGGGTGCCAACTTGGTCGGCTTCCCCCGTCTCTGAATATAAAACATAAAAAGTCGATGAATGAATCATCTCCTTTTAAAAACTATGTTCACTGCTACGCTCGATACTGAGGAGCCGCTGATGGAACTGGAGCCGGAGCCGCTGTCGGAGCTGGAGCCGCTGTTGGAGCCGCTGTTGGAGCCGCTGTTGGAGCCGGAGCTGGAGCCGATGCTGCGGGTGTTGAAGTTCCCATTTTCGGTGCCGCTGTTCCACCCAAGAATCCTACAATAATGATATAGGCGATTCCAATCAAACATCCAATATTAATGATCCAGAGCGCAGTAGTAAATAGATTGTAATAAATTTTATTGTTTGTAGTAAACTGGGACTACGTTTTCGCAAACTCCAGTGCCACATTGTTCGTTTGAGCTTCCTAGAACGCGGTTCGATACGATGTTAAAGCTGAATGAAGTGTAGTCTCGGAGGGGGAATCTGTGAAAGACTCTGTTATCGTCGAGTCCTCTTTACTCATACTCTTATCCTTAGAAATCTACTCCAATGTCTCGTGGACGTATTCCGCAAACTTTTTATCCTTTTTGGCAAACTATATACGTTGCTCAAGGGATGTCCGATCCAGACGTTTCGAATCTAACCAAGAATTATAAGTGTTTCTCACGTATTGTTTCAACGTTCCATCATAGTCCTATCCGATTCCAATATCCTGTTTCTTTAGATAGCTCCTCTAATCCTCGCCATATGTTTGTGGATCCCTTCGCAAAAGTTGGTTCAGATTACCTTCGACGATCTTGCTCTGGCGTTCCGACATATCATACAAGTTACAGGTATCGTAGATGACGTTATACATATCACAACTTTCATTCTTAGCACATTCGTTCATACAAGAAAAAGGGTTGGCTCCTGGAGACGACTCTATGATCCGTCTGGCTTTCTATGTGACGTCATTGCCATTCTCCAAACGCAGACCGGCTCCTAGAGGCGCAAATCGAGCAGATGTAATATGAGTGCGCAATAGAAACTAATTTCCGGTTGAGTTTGTTTTATATTTCATCGGCAATGCGGTTTCACTCTCTTTCTTAAAGTCGGGCAATATGCGGAAATAACGCTATATGAGAAGAGGCTGTTTGCCGAACATCAAACGATCCATAAATCCTACATACATCATTGCAGTAATTCCATTTAGTTTATTTTGTTTGACTAGGTCGTCGAATTTTGCCTTAATTTTATCCTAGTGCCAACCAAAATGTACGTCATACGCATACTGAATTGCAGTTTTTAAGTTGGTTACGGAACCGTTATACTCCGGTAATTTCTTTCTCAATGGCATAATTTGATTGAAATTTACCGTAAGAGCCTCTTTAGAACTGGATCCACGGTCGTGGATTCCGGTAATGCGACCCATCCAAACGATATCCACGAATTTCAAGTCCTTTTCAATCACAGATATACCCATAGCATTATAGATATCCTATTTCTACACGGTGGTAATGGGTGTCGTCATCGTGCCTGGAGTTAAAAATTGCTCTATTTCAATATCGTTATACATAGGAACCACCATACCAACCTACATACCCCAATTAAAATGGGACATAGAAGCTTTCGTATCAAATTGAATCTCAAACGTTGTTTCCGTGAAATCGGTGATTGAAATTCGCGACTGCTCGGGAGATAGAAACGGATCGGCTTTGATAGGAGTCATATGAATGGTAAACGTAGGCTTTAGTTGACCTGCTTTACTCGTCTTAATAATCCGAATCTGAGAAAAAATAATGGGAATTTTATGTTGTGTTGGACGAATATATTCAAAGACAGCATCTTTACCGTTCAAATGGAGAAAACGATCAAACGTAGTATTAAATTCCTTTGGAACGACATATTTCAGTTCGTGAAATACCGTAGGCAGAAACGTGGGACTCTAAAAGCGAACTTTAATATTTTCACCACGATTTGAGATAGATACACCTAATATTACGGGTGCTTTCGCAAGTGCGGATTGTGACATCTTAGTATAGACATAGAATTAACGAATCCACCGATAGAACTTTGTATTTCCGATAAAGGGTGTGTGGCGTTCGATTTCAATCAGAGACCCTACCGGAAAATCATAGTAGAGAACAATGGGATCCTTGCGGGTTAATAGTGGAAATTCACCAATCTACGATTCGTCTATCTTCAACTTCTTAAACAATTCCTATGTATCCTATTCCTACATAAGACGGTGCTTAGGAACAAACCGGTTATGTGTGATGTTTACCTAGAGTTGGCTGCTATAGAACAACTGAATACGTTTATCTGGATGAATTTTACTGCTCAAGAATTTTTCATTATTACTACTCATAGGAAACAGTGAGACTACAATAAGAAGATTATGACTCACCTATTTCATCTCTTGGCGCAGCAATGCTAACTTGGCTTTTCTTACCGCACATACCATAATGTGAGCATCTTTTTCTCCCCCTCTATAATCTTTCATCACTAGGTGGAAGAATCCGGTATCTTTCTCCAAAATCTGCTTTACCATCTGATCTACCCACTCTTTATAGCGATCTTCGTCAGAAAGAATGGGATCTTTACATTGTCGATCCAACATCATTTGTCTAAATGTATCGAGACTCTTGCGGAACTTGAGAATATACTGAAGACGGAGCATAGTATGTATACAACTTTTACCTTAACTATGATCTATAGCTGTCTACTTAAGGTATCAATTTCATATATCTTCACTTTCTAAAGCGAGCCTCTGTGCGAATGTTAGACCACCCTCTGTCCGTAACGTTTGCTCTGCAAATTCACCCTCTGGCTCCGGGGTTCCAGGTGGGCTCTAAGGTGCCTCACCGCCGCCCGCTTCCGGGGTTCCAGGTGGACTATACGGAGAAAAGGGTGGGCTCTAAGGTGCCTCACCGCCGCCCGCTTCCGGGGTTCCTGGCGGACTCTGAGGAGGAAGGGGTGGAGTTCCAGGGGTAGTTTGACTGTTTGCGATGCGCAAGAGTGCGGCATATAAAGCACTCATCCCATCTTTGATTACAATATCCTAAAACACATCATCGTCCATCACGATGGAAGCTTCTGTATGATTTATTTGAACCACATCATATTCATTCCATTCAATATATTTCATAGTGATCTAATTTGACATAGGATCAATCGTAACATCCGATACAAGTTTGTTTAACTTGCGTATCGCAGATGCCACCGCATATTCCGGCAATTCAACCCCATTGGAAAGAAGATTCGTATCTAACACATCCCACTATGGCAATTCAGCACCCTTTTTCAATGTATATTTGTATCCATCTTCGGTGATCGTATCTACCTACCATACGTCTCCTCCAGCGTTTCGTATGCTCTTTAACAGGATGACCACAATCAAACGAACATAGCGAATCTCCAATGAATCTGCATTTATTTGTATATCGACGGTTTCACCTCCATCCGATACAGTGATCAATACGTCATCGTTTGTGAGTGTAGTATTGGATTCTATTAATTCCACCCAATGATCGATCGATTCGTTTCCTTCTTCGACCTCCCACACATCTGTCTCCAACAACTCCGGACGCATCGCCAGTTGTAAATGAACGACGGAATCCTTTGTTTCTATTTTACTGACATATGCTTCCGATATAGATGGTGTAGAAGGCTATAGGAGGCGATCTTCAGGCTCGGACACGTCAAACGTGGTTCCTTTTGCCTCCCAGTTTTCATCATCCCAGATATCTTCCAGAACATTCTACCAATCGTCCTAATCCTCTAACGCAGTGATCTCTCTACCGGATTCTGGAACATTCAAAGAGCACATCCAAGGGATTGATATAGCAGACTCTTTTACCGTGGAAGGATCCCATAGATATATCTTTCCCCTTTCGTGGGTAGGCTCCATAAACATATTGGAAAACATATGTAATTCATCCTCTGACGACGAAGACGGTCTCCAATACGGAGGCATCCAAACCATATATTCCGCATCACCCATTATATTCACAAACCAGTTTGAACCCTTTACAGATCCCCGTAATAGATACGATTCCATCACTTCGACATTCCATTTTTGAATCGATTGATCCTCGGTATACGGGATTCGCTGCGATGAATGAACGATCGGATATGACGATGGAGACCAGAATAAAGACGATAGGGATACAACTCGGAAATCTGCATTAAAATCTAATAGTTCCTTTACTTGTGTAAGCTTATCGCGAATATATTCCACCTATCTCTCAACCAACGTTTCCATAAATTCTTCATCCCCAATATGTTCTATTAGTTCAAAGGTATACTCTGGAACTACAACTATAAAGTTCTTGCGACCAATCATATCATCTAATTCTATGTTCGAAACCGTATCTCGTTCGTCGTGAATATTCATCGTATGTTTGTAGTGTTCCAAATCGCGACGCTGTCCACGCAAACGGAGCTATTGGGTTTTCATAAGTAACCGCCGACTGATTCCGTTTCCAACTTTTAATGGTATCAGACCATAGCCAGTCTCTTGCCTTGCTAACTACATATGAACCGTTCGAATATCCATTTGTCGAAGCACATCCTCCTACAGATCTAAAATGGGGGCGATATCAAATGTCTCATCACTGAAACTCATATATCCCGCATACAATGTCTTTACTCCAGTCTCATCTAACATTTTGGACACGGTGCCTTTCACTATCAACTTCTGATTATCTTTCGAAATCGTATGAGATAGCCCAGTTACGTGGTGTGACCGCTTCGCAACTGTTCCGCGAGCACCCAGAAGAGAACCAATGGCCTCGCGGTCTTCATCTTTCATATCTAATTCAAATGATAGATCCTTCTTTTCTCCATCCATACTATTCTTCCAAGATACTTCGTCTCGCTCCAAGGATCGCACGTGCTCCCACACCTCCTTTACACTGGATCGAATCAGCGACATTCGGCTATTCGTAGATAGCCACGTGTGTGCATTCTCCTATACCTCCTATAACACGTGTGGTGTCTCCCGTATCCAACGGGAAAATACATCCCATTCATCCGAGGTCATTTCGTGTGGAACACGGATATACACCGGCTTACCACTTTCTCCTACCGTCTCTAATGTAGAAGTAACCGGATTCCAGGTATAGTGGGAGGGGGAAAAGGTGGCCATCTATAGCCAGCCATTATAAGGACTACAGTATATGATGGGTAACGTATGGTGTAGAGACTCATAGAGAGATTCCGGGTCACATACCAGCTCCGTAAGAGACATAGAATCGAATACCGATTGGATTCCAGATTCTTCGATAAACGAACCCATCCGATACTCGGGGAGAGCCACATCGAATTCCGGTTTCTCTACGAATCGTGCCACATCTGTTACCCCAGTCCAATACCACACGATTCCCCTCATACGAATGATATCATCGCGGCTCAAATGATCGGGATAACGACCGGCAAACACCATTGGATTCACCATCGACCGCTCCTTTTCTATGTCTACCTCTGGTGCGCGAATGGAATACATCCGATTGACAACGTTTGGTGGCGGGAGGCAACATCCGTGGGTCTTTGGCTCTTGTTCGGCCAAGATTCGAGTTCCCACGACTCCCTTGTCTCGCATCTCTTCGGATGGAACGGTTCTTTCTGGAAGGATTACAAATGAATGAGAGGGGTCTTGTGTCTCTTGTTTGGCATATTCATCTACAAGCGTTGCCACAGATAAGGCCTCCACCGCTTCTAGTCGGCTCATCGGGAACACCCAGCGTATTAAGTTACGGGTCACATCGGTTCTTTCTAAATATCCGGGACGGGTATAGGTATTGAATAGAGGAAGTGCGCCACGACGAGCACGTTTTGTTTCCACGATTGCCGTATTGGCTTGCGCTTTATCAAATTCATTTCGATAGAGATCTCCCGTATTTTCAAGAGAAAAAGGGATGGGTGCAGCGGACGCATTTGCGGAAATCAGGTAACCACGTGTAAGTGTGCGCAGAGAATCAGCAGACAATAGAGTATGGCTATGACCTATTTCAATCGCTCTTCGAGCCAACTCAAAGATAGAACCGGCTACCGGCTCTGACGATAAAATAGTGGGATACAGGGGTTCCATTTTAGTTGTAAATAGCCCCGTCTATTCGGTAAGTAGGCGTGTCGGTTTCGGTGGATTCCTATAACGCTTTTGCCAACACTGCCATCCACCACGCAACGTGAATAGTTCGGGAGGCATCGGGATCCATCCAAGACGTCGCACGACTGCCTCCTTTGTCTTCGGAAGCGGATCACTGGATATCAAAACAGAATCTGGCTTTACACTCGTCGGGTCTAACACTGATTCCAGCTTGGTATCTGGAGATATAACAATAGCTCCCAGTTCCCCATTTGCCAACGATTCATCGAGTCGACGTAATTCTATGTCTGTGTTAATTCCGGATATGTCTCTAAGTTTTTTCTATATATCTCTAAATGCTACTATAAATTCAGGAGAGAGACCAATCTTCCAATCCTTTCTGAACTTGGTAGTGCTCCATTGGACGAGCGGTTCGATCCACGACAGGTCTTTGATTTTCCTGGCAGTTTCAGCTCCTACGGATACACCGGATTTCTCCACTAACGTTTGATATTCTACGACTGTTTCTGGGGATACCTTTTCCCATACCTTTAGAATGAAATCGGTAATGATCCCAATTTTGAATCCCTATGCTTCTAATTCCTATATCAATAACTTGAGCGCATATGGAACTTCCAAACGACAAAATTCACTACGTGGGTTACTCAATACGATACGCTCATCACCCCGGGTCAGTTCTCCTTCATCATTTCTGGCTCTAACGCGGCTAAAATCTTCCGTCAAGAAATCCGAATACAACCCCTTTTCCGGATTACAGGCGCTGATGGTTCCACTCTTTGTGCCAATCCAGATGGAACTTTTATCGGATCGCTCCATCAGACTTTCTTTTAAAAAGGATGCCACTCCGTGTGAAATAAGTGCATCCCTTTCCATTTCTCCGATACGCAAACCACCACCGGCTCCTCGTCCTCCGACTGGCTACCGGGTGATGGCAGATTTGGGACCCGTAGTGCGCACGTTCACCTTATCGGCTACCTGATGCATAAGTCTCTGATAGAATGTGGGACCCATAAAGGTATTCACACGCATCTATTCTCCGGTGCGTCCGTTGTATAACACTTCATTCCCATACGATTCCATACCCATCCCCTATAAGAGTTCGGCAACGGTGCGCGGATCCCCATTTTCAAACGCTGTAGCGGCATACTATTCGCCCCTTAGAGATCCTCGTTTTCCTAAAATAACCTCAACGAGTTGACCGATCGTCATACGACTTGGGATTGCGTGCGGATTCACTAAAATATCGGGGCGGATTCCATCGGAATTCACCGGCATATCCGCTTCGGGAAGCAACATTCCTATCGTTCCTTTCTAACCGTGTCTAGAAGAGAATTTATCACCCAATTCCGGTGTTTTTGGTTTGCGAAGTCGAATCTTAACCAGAGTTCCATCCTATCGATCCGAGTCAACAAACACTGAATCTACTACACCACTTTCGTGTCGCTTTGTCTGTAGTGAAAGATCACTGCGAAGCAATATTCTACGCTAAGGATCGCGATACTTAGATGGTGCCGTTTTCATTACCAATACATCATCCTCATCAATGATGGAGCCCACTTTCACAATCCCACGCGAATCCAAAAGATCACGCCGTGCTTTCTTGGGACTTATGATATCCGTTTCCGGAACTAAACCGATCGACTCCTGATCTCCTATGTCTTCCTATATTCCCAGAGATCGGAAGGTAACACTATTAAACAACCCCCTCTATACCGCACCCTGGTTGATAATCACAGCATCTTCCTAATTGTATCCGCTGTAACTCATAATAGCCACGACCGCATTGATTCCGTGGGGCATTATTTCATTCCGAATATAGGGAGCGTAATGAGTAGTTACAATCGGTTTCTATGGATACGCCAATACCATCACCTTGTTATCCATCCTATTATTAAAGTTTGTGGCATACATTCCCACCGCCTATTTTCCTTGCGCGCTCGAATATACATTTCGGGGTGCTTGATTCGTCTGCGTAAACGGAATATTGAGACCCAGGATTCCCATTATAAGGGATGGGTGGATTTCGGCGTGACTGAAACGGCGAACCACTTGATCTTTCATGATACGATCTTCTTCCGACATCGCAATCAAACAATTGTCGTGCTCCTGTGGGTCAATGTATTCAATGATGCCTCCTTGCTGCGATTCCATAAATGCCTTGCTGTTTTCTTTCCATTGTTGTAAGGAATCCGTATCTACAATTCTCTCGATGGAGAAGAAATCCGAATCTCGGATATCGTCACGTCCGGTGCACAGGTATGCAATCGTTTTGCGACCCCGAGGATACTCCGCGACAATCGTATTTGTCTCTGGGTCGACTACGATGAGAGGTCGAATGGGTCTCCCATCGTCGGTAGAAATAATAATTGATTTTTTCGTAAGTGAATTCCGTAAATAAATGGAGATATAAGGGTGAATCACGCCTCTTCTCCTCAACGCACGGAACGTCCTTACGAATCCTACGGCATTCCAAATGTAGCCAACGATTCTCTCATTGATTAAAATAGGTGTGCCTAAACCAACGTCCGATTGATGAATACTCTGCAACGCGCGACCTAGTGGGATCATATTCAAATCCGCACACAAGGCCTCAATGGGAGGTGTGGCGAGACCCACGGTGATCCGTGCCGCAACCGCAAAATTCTTTCGGATACCCACGTTGCGACCGTCGGGTGTTTCTATCGGACACGTATATCCCCACGTAGATGGATGAAGAGCGTGGGGTGCTCGCATCTTGGCGGAATCAGGTAAAGGCGTGTTAATGCGACGTATGTGAGATAAATACGCTGGATACGAATAACGCGACAGTTCCTGTGCGACACCAACCACGCACGGCGCGTTTTTCATTCCCCAGCAACTCTTAAACGCATACCGGAATCCTTCATCCATAATGGTTCGATCTACCATTTCTTTCTATATAAAAGCGTCTTGGATTCCCATAATCGCATCTTTGGGAATCTCGCTCGCATTTACGTGAATATTCATTTTCTCCTATAATCTCTTATGAACACGGAAATAGAGGTCGCGGAATAATTTTCCTAATAGAAATCCTCCCATATCAATCCGCTTATTGCTGTAACTATCCTTGTCCGTTGGCTTTTCTAACTTGGAATGCATTAGAAACATATCGGCGATCATGGAACCGATAAAGTGAGCTTTAGGAGCCATTTCGTATCCTACGTGAGGTAAAATATTCTCTTTAATCACAGTGGCGACATCATTACTTCTGGCACGGCTCAAGGTTTCCATCCCATCTTCGATTGGTGTTCCGTGGATCAATGACCAAACACGCAACAAGGTCATTTCCAGTGAATCTTTTCCATAGAATCGAGAAGCCAAAAAAGAGGGTCGGATAAAATCCAACAGCGAATCGTGGAGAGACGGGTTGACGTGCGTGGCAATCATATCAAACATCCGCGACTCGGTAGCGATTCCAAGCGATCTCATTAAGAGCACAAATGGCACGGATTCCTACATACCCGGAGCAATCACGCGAATGGAAGAATCTTTGCGGAACATTCTGACCGACGTGGTGCGAGGGGGCTGGAATTTAGTCTCGGGAACCGACCTACATTCACACGATACAATTAAATTGTCTTCCTTGCCGTATGTTCGTGTATACGATCGATTCTCCACCTGACGCTCTTGTCCAATGACTACTTTTTCATTTCCATCGATAATGTAATATCCACCCTAATCTTGTATACATTCTCCGGTTATTTTTGGATCATCACTGATAGTAGAAAGGGAACACAGTAGAGATCGAACCATAATAGGAAGCCTTCCAATCGTTATACGCGTTTTATCGGTGTCGAACCGAATGAGCTGGTTGAATTCCCCGCTTTGATCGTGGATACGAATATGGACGTTGACGGTGATTTCCGTTTCATATGTGAAATTACGCAATCGGGCTTCATTTGGAAACATTGGGCTCACCTTTGTCATCCCATCATCTCCCTATCGAAATACTGTAGGGTTCGCAAAATAAATACCTTCTCCATTATCAATAATTGTATCTCCATCCGTGACAGAACCAACATATACATCCACTTTAACATCCGTTTCTTCACCCGATTCCAACGGAGCTTTATATCTGAGCGCAATCGGATTAAACTGCCGCAGAACTCGGGGAATCGTGTTTTCAATACAACCTCGGTATGAATCCGTCTATGGATGGGAAAGCGGGTCACTTAATATGGATTGAATTATATTCCAAGATTTTTCCATATTTTAGTATATCCTACTATTACTATTTAAAAGTTTGAATGAATCCTAACACAAATACTCATTGTATGATTAGCAGCTGGCAGCAAGCCAAGTCGATACAAACACAGGTGAAACAATCCATGCTAGGATCCAATCATCATTGTGTTCCGGTGGAACGGGTAGATGACTGGTATTCGGTGTAGGGAACCATAGAATGGCACGATGCGAGTCAAACTATCTGGAAAAAGAAAATTCAATCTCATATGCAGGAAAAGCGAACCTATTGTCCACTGGACGACAGTTACATTTTAATGGTGATTTGGAATGCGCAAAAAATACAAGAATACGATTGGTATATGTGGAAAGATCTCAACGGAAGTGTTATTACTTGGTTTATATCGGACTCCTACTCCTCTATGGCGAAACGACTCAGTATTCAAATGTATCAATTCCCGTAGCAAACCAAAATGTTTTCAACATTAGAAAAAGCGATTGCCACGTGTTTCCAGTCGGAACAAGACATTCACTGGAAAGGAATTCTAGATGTTCGTGAAGCGATGATGGAATTTATAGAGTGGGCAGAATGTTTTCATCCCTTACAATCGAATATGACGGGTGTGATAGAGCGGATTCTGAAGAAGCATACACGTTATAATGCGGATACGTTAGGATATATGATGAAGCACGGTATGGAACCATTTTCAAAAGTAAAGGATCCCCTCGGTCTGGTGTTGCGAATGGAGCAAATTGTTCTCCTTCTAATGAAACTTATTTATACACAACCTTCTTAGTTACACTAGAAGAAGCATGGATCGATACGAAGCAAAAAAACGATTAGGTCTGGAATCCAATCCTGATCCACTCACAGAACCACTTATTCGTCGTGCTTTTTATGCTAAAGTGCGAACCTATCATCCGGATTCACCTGATTTCATCGGTTCAAAGGAAATGGCTGGATGTAAGATAAAGGAATTAATCGAAGCCAGACAATATTTATTAGAATTCGTATACGATCCGACTACTGGCGTTGACGGTGTTGGATCCATAAAGACGACCGAATAGGATGTATAGGAGATGATGGATATTGTTCGAGATATGTGGAAAGATGGGACATTTCACGATTCATTTCCAAGTGGTCGAGTGATTTCTTGGTTGATCGAAAGTCCCACCGTAAACACCGCATTGGATTCACTCTACACCTTTACACAATCTAAACGTTATTGAACTATGATAGAACAATGGGAGTAAGAACATTGACCTCATATGTGTTACAACATAACACCACAAAAGAGTTGCCTTTTTCTAGCTTAAAGAATAAAACCATTGCGGTAGATACGTCCGTCTTTTTATATGAATGGCTCAAGCTTGCTGCCAAAGAAAGAATAGAGGCGGAATTAAAGGGACAGGGTATCGTGGAGGATCAACCTTCGTTTCACTGGGAATGGCATTGTGTTCGTAGTTTAGATTCGCTGCGAAAATATAAAATTAAGCTGATCTTTTTATTTGAGGAATCGCACCCAGAGGAAAAGAATCAAACAGTAAAAGATCGTTAGGATAGAAAGCTCAAGTCGGCATAGCATTTTTCCACTCTCAAATAGATCGCGTTGTCCCTACATACCCTTCTGAGTGAAATGGAAGCGATTCATAGTTAGTATTCTATGAGAAAGGCTCGAGAAAACGTTTGGAAGAGTATGACACATTTGGTAACGTCCCAAGCACAAAACAGTGTCAAAGCGCAACCGGAGACATATGATACGTGTAAGAAAATCATTGAGGCCGCAGGTCTTCGATGGATGAACTGTGAATCCGAAGCAGAGTATGTGGCGGTGGATATGGAACAAAGTGGTTTGGTGGACTATGTTATGTCGAATGATAGTGATTGCATTGCTTGTCTGTGTAAACATTATATTTCAAATTTGAATTGGGACAAAGAAACGTTTTCACTCGTAAATGTGGATGCGTTGATTCGATCGTTGCGCATTACTCCAGAACAGTTTCAGATTGCGTGTTGTTGTATCGGGAATGACTACCTGTCTTGTCTGTTGCGACCCGGAATCTATTGGAACGCAATTCGTCACGAGTTGCGCCGATTGCACTTATATACACGAGACGATATGATGACTCGATTTGAGGAATCTCGTGACACGTTGGAGTTTTGTTGGAACTTATATTCGAGAGTGGATCGTAAATCAATCGATACTATACATTCGATGATGTGTGGCGACGGTCGCGTATCCCCCCGCTTTCTTCACACGATCCGAATGAATGGCGTATGCGTTTAAACACAACTCAAACTTTATATCGTATATTCAAACAGAAATTATGGCTCGAGGAAAGACTACGAATACGAAATCAAAACGTGCTGCCACTGGATCTAAACCGAAGGCAAAGCGGACGCCAAATGCACCCAAAGTGGCCGCTGCCGCTGCTGCGCCTGTTCCAAAGCCGGCACCGGTTGCCGCAGCGAAAACTGCCCCCGTGCTCGATGCTCAGCCTGAGTCTCTCTTTGTAGAGAAATTCCAGCGTATGAGTGAGCTCACCCAGCAGCTTCAGCAGACCTTTACGGATGGGAAAGCGTTCACAACGGAAATCCGCAAGCTAGTCAGTTCGATCACCCGTTACGAGAAGAAGTCTCAGCGTGCTCGCGCCGGACGCAAGCGTAGGACAACCGGCAACACTCTGTCCGGCATTACTCGCCCAGTGCTTATCAGCGATCAGCTTTGTAAATTCCTGGGAGAGTCCAAGGGAACTCTTCTTGCTCGCACCGCGGTCACCAAGCGCATTACGGCGTATATTCGGGAACATAACCTCCAGAATCCAGACAACCGCAAGCAGATCTTCCCCGACGTAAAGCTTCAGGCACTTCTAATTCCTCTTCGCGAGCAGGATCGTGAAAGTGGATACACTTTCTTCAATCTTCAGCATTATTTGAAGCATAACTATCATAAGGCGGAGACCACCACCGGGTCTTCCGCTACTACTTCTAAAGAAGCCAGTGCAACTGCCTGAATTACTCCTATCGATTACTTCGGTATGAAAGTGAGTGACCATATGAAAAATTGATGGTAGTCTAAGGACTATACTCAAGACATACAACACAAGCAGACAACAACACAAACAATGGCATCTCGTTTCAACATCCAAACCGCAGGCACCGCTGACTTCAGCAAAATCAAGATTGATGGAATCAAGACGAACAAGTATGGCGGTCGTTCTGCACGCATCAACTATGATGGCGGTCGATTCCTTCTCCAGACGCCTCGTATGCGTCTCCCATATGGTATCGGTGTCTACGAGGAGAAAGATGCGGAAGGTCGCGTAACAAAGACGCGTTACAGTCTCGATTTCTCCTTCGGCGGATACAAGGCGGATGAGCGAAACTCTGAAAAGCCTCTTGTAAAGCGCTTCTATGAGTGGATGGATAAGTTTGAGACCTATGTCAAGGATCAGGCAAAGAAGAACTCTTACACGTGGGTGGGAGAACCCGATGCGTCGGAAGCAACCGTCCGTGCTCTCTTCCGCCCTATCATCAAGCATCACCGCGACAAGACTACGGGAAAGGTTACCGGCCTCTATCCTCCTACTATGAAGGGAAACGTTGGATTCTGGGATGGTAAATTTACAGTCGACGTATATGATCAGAACCGTCAGCCTATGGACGACCCGCGCACATCACTCATGAAGGGAGCCGAAGCCCTCATCATCCTATCGGTAGATGCTATCACGTTTGCGGGTGGCAAGTTCGGAGTCAAGTTCAATGTTCAGACGGTTAAGGTATTTATGCCCGAAAGCCTAAAGGGAACGTATGCGTTCGACGATGCGGAGGATGACGACTTTGATCCGTCCGCAAAGACGACGATGGAAGCTGCCTCTCCGGCTCCGGCTCCGACTGCCTCTCCGGCTCCGGCTCCGACTGCCTCGACATTCCTCGAGGATGAGGAAGAGGA
>Ga0222662_1000946_pt1 | contig 17163 bp, 35 predicted proteins | sample AntAcemetagen600_FD_179821 | JGI IMG/M metagenome (GOLD analysis project Ga0222662, IMG submission 179821) | Saline water microbial communities from Ace Lake, Antarctica - #600 | ecosystem: Environmental > Aquatic > Non-marine Saline and Alkaline > Saline | place: Antarctica: Ace Lake...
CTTTTCATCTTCCAAATATAGCCGATTTAATGCGCGTAACGAAAGAACTAAGTGTATCATATGATATAGGTTCGTCGTTATCGACTTTCACCTTCTTTATCCTATCTTTTGAGTCATAGACTGAATCGGTACCTTTTTTAATATTAACATCAGGGACCTATATACTTAACTAGCCAAGTAATTAGCGCATCGTGACATTTGTAGGCTGCTATGGCATCCTAAGAACTGGAGATAAATCTTATGCAGTATTCAGGTTCAGACTTGGAGAATTTGGTGCCCTTGTGGCAACGAGAACTCCCTAATCTCACTCACAAGCCCGAAACTTACGGCATCGTCAGGCGTGATGTAAACGTCCTTAGTGCGCCTGTCGTTGAGGATTTCCTCGGGAACATTGGCCCTCTCGCGCAAGATGCTTTCAGTGCGCGTCTCATCAGCCAAGGCGCTGTTAAGAGTACTTTGAAGTAGAGTTGCGGTCATTCCTGCTTGTGGTGATATTGCCGTTGGGTGAATCATAAATACGCCGTGTTGTGAACTGTAACGCTCATCCGCCGCGAGGAAAATTGCGACGGCAATCGAGGCAACCGAACCAACATTGTAGGCAACAATTTTCAACGTCAACCCGCGAATGAACCAATGCGTCAGCATCGCGCGCTTCGAGATATACTTCGCAGACTTGAGGAAGCAATTCAGCCTTGTAGCCGAACGCCCGATGCCCGTTGGGCATCAAGAACTCGATTTGGCTGGACGTCACGTATAAGTCTTTGGGAATAAAGTCTTTTATGTTCTTTGCTGTTAAAAACGCCGGTAAGTTGACGTCAGCATCGTAGTCGCGGTTTCTCCGCAAGAGTCGCACACAGATAAATCGCGTGAGCAAGGTGTGGTGGGTGCTTTCCCATGTCCAAACTCATCTGGGTATTCTGGCCTTTTGTTTAGGGAGTCAAAGATCAATCCGTCCAACTCCCGATCAGGCCCGGTCGCGGCGCGTAGCTTGTCGAGTAGGGTCATGGTGTTTTCCCTGTATATGGTCTGGCTTCACGAATCTTCTTGACTTCGCGGGCTGCTGTCCTCTTTTCGCCCAGTGTTAATTTGTCCCAAAAATCCATGAGGCCCCCGGTCTGTGATGCGTACCGGTCGTTCCATAAGCAAGAGGCAAGTTTAGCGGCGGCGTGGGCGTTTATGTTTCTCGTTTGGTCAGTCATGTGATTGTCCTCGGTACTATTGGCGCGGGCTTTATTTCGCCGGGGTGTAGCTCGTTAGATATTTTCTCGGCGTCAGCAGCTAGATCAAAATTGCCCATGCGGCGAAGAGCACCGCCGATTTGATAGAGAGCATCGCAGCACTGTTGTTCGTCCAAATCTTGCCAGCATATGCGGTCTGTGAGGGTGGTCATTAGTCGCTCTCCGTTGCTGTCACGCCTAAATAGTGACGGTCCAGCACTAAATGGAAATGAACCACGGCCAACAACAACGCCTCTGTTCCTGGGTAACTCCGGCCAAGTTCAATGTTCGCAAGTTGTGTCCTAGAAACACCTATAATCACCGAGAGGTCTTCTTGCGTTAAGCCTTTTTCAAGGCGTGCTAATTTGATGGTTGTGCCAATATGTTTTTTCAGTTCTTCTCTATCAAAGGAGACGCGGGTGATCGTTTTTGTTTGCAGCATGTTGCTCATCATTATCACTCCCTATGGCCTCAAGTTAAAGTAACCCCGACCTGCTAAGGCCGGGGAGGTAGTGTTTACTTCTTTACAGCTTCAAGAGACCCGTACGCTTGCGCCAAACTTAGCGCCGCTTGTGCAAGGTGCATTGCATCACCGGGTTTGTCTGCCTCGGCTGATCTTTTTGCCAGTGTTTCAATTTTTTCTTTTAAATCACTCATGGGTTTTAACTCCATTTCGTACACCTTGATTCCCCCAAGGTGCTAAGGGGTCTTAATATCGCCAGTTGGTCCTTTCTTTTACGTCGGCGGAGCCAGGATGTTGGGTATCAGGTAACAGCCTGACCATTTCATGAACAAACTCGTGTATCTCGCCGCCGTCTGATATGGACGCTAGGGCGTGGTCTGGGTCTTGTTGTGACGACTCGCCAAACAACATCGCGTGAAGGCCCAAAATCATTGAATTTAGTGTTGCGTCTGATTTAGTCGGATAGCTCGGTATGGTGCGCTCAATCATCCCCGGCTTTGCCTCCTTGACCAACTCGACAAACTCTTGCCGCTCTGCATCTTCGGCAAAAAACAACACCAGAGTTTTAATGCTTTCATCCCGCAAGGATGTCTCGCCCATCGCAACCTTCAACTGGTGAGCAAGTTCATCCCGCTCCTCCCGCAGCCGCTCGTTGTCTGCCTGTAGATCACGTATAACGGCTACCGCAGATTTGCCAATCTCCACGCCCGTTGAGTGTGCAACATTAAAATCTTCCCGCAGCGCGTCTAAATCACTCATGGCTTACCCCCTGCTTCCCCGGCCTTGGTCAGCGCGACGGTACGCATACGGCCTGATGATCGCGTAATGAGCTTCAGATCTACAAGCTGGTTGAGGATTCGCGCTGGCGCTGATTTGCTTTTCCAGCCGCAACCGTCAGCCATTTCTTGAACCGAAGGCGCATAGCGGTGTTTGGCCGTGTAAGCCTTGATAAATCGCAACAATTTCACCTGTAAAGGCGAGCATGGTATTTTCAAGTTCGTTTTCATTTTGATATTCCCATTAGAACAGCGGCGGCCCGTAGACGCCACCTTTTTGTTCCCCTCGTATGCCCCGACGTGGCGACCCACGCTCTACGGTCCCGCTAGAGAGATCCAAAAACCGGCGGGTTTGGGGCATGACTATTAGGCCTCGGCTTCTGGCTCTGGTGCCGGAAGTGCGTCCAGGGCCTCATTGAGCGCGATAGCCGCATCAGACTTGCCGTTGGTGCCAACCTCTTTGATGTACGGCTCGTTGGCCTGTCTGAACTTAGTTAACTGCTCTGGGCTCAGTGTCGCGGCCTTGTCTACGATAGCCTTTTGCCAATCAGCGGCCTCCGCGTATTCCCAAATTTTGCCTTTGGATGCGAGGCGGGCCTTGAACACGAATTCAGCCGGATCGACCTCGGTTGCTTCGCCTTCGATGGTTGTGCCGCCGTGTTGCTCTGCCTTCTCGGCTTCTTCCTTGGCGAGAGTATCGGTTGCGGCCTTTGAGTCTATCTCTGCCTGGATAGAGTTGCCCTCCTTAGCTAAGGTATTGGCAAGGCCCTTTCGCGTCGGCTTGGCGGGCATGACTTCGCCGGTCTCTCCGTCGATAGTGACGGTCCCAGCATCATTAACAACGCGGCCTTCCATTTCCTCGGCGGCGAGGTCGTTGCCTAGCTCCTCTGGAAACGCTTTGCGTAATGCAGCGGCCTCGGCGCATTTCTCGATCATGTACGAGGATGATTTGGCCCACTTATCATTGGGGACCTCGGCCTTGCCGCGTTGGCCGTAGCTCTCACGCCACAACAGGCGCGGCCCTGGGAAAGGACAGCGAACGCCCGCAACCATCCGGTAGACTGTGACCTGGGCGTAGGATGGAAACTTTACGTGAATCTTGAGGGCATTGCCTTTGTAGTCCTTGCCCTCGAAGGTCTGCTCGATTTCCTCTCCGAACACAGTTTCGTCGCACCCTGCGTATTCTTTAGTCCTGTGGGCTGTAACCCGCATTTCTGCGACGCTGGGCCATACGGTCTCGACGTTCTTTTTCTGCTTGGAATCCCAAACCGGAACGATGTGAACCATTTTCTTGAGGGGGTCCAGGCCTCTCGATTTGCAGTAGCCGAGGGCGAGAATCACAGCCTCGGGCGTTATAGCTCCTGGAAAGGTACTTTCGACCAGTACGCGCCAAGTGCTCTGGTCTACGCCAAAGCGTTCTTGTACCTGCGGGTGGTACGGCAGCCGTGGTGCGGCGATTGTTATAGCGTTTGTCATAATCAAGGTATTCCTTTTTGAAGTGGCCTACCAACCAACTAGCGGTAGGACGTGTGATCGGTCTCGTAGATTTTGGCACCTTTGACCTTCTGGGTGTCCTTGTGCAGCTTCACAAAAGCGTTGAGGGCCTTTTGCAGGGAGTCCTCTGAGAAGAACGGACGCAGCTTTTCCAGGTCCAGCTTCTCGCGGTTGGTGATATCCCCGACCCACTTGGTCGTAAGGCTGGACTGCCCGCCATGATCCCCGCGAACACCGCTAACGTCTGATTGCTTGGCGTTTGCGGCTTTATCCGCCTTTCGTGCGTCACCTGTGGCCGAATTGGACAGCTTGGTAGCGGTCTTAGCGTCTGCTCGGGCGTCTGTAGCCTCTGCACGGGCGAGCGCCGCTTCACTCTTGGCGTCTGCCTCGGCTTGGCGCTGGCGATCCGCTTCTTCTTGAGCCTCCTGCTTTTTGCGGGCTTCCTCCGCGACTTGGCGCCCTGCCTCCTCTGCTGCGGCCAGGGCGTCGGCTTTGGCCGCAGCAGAGGTGGCTTCTGCTGCGAGCCTTTCCTGTTCGATGCGGTTGGCCTCGGCCTTCTTGCGACGTTCTTCCGCGTCGGCTGCTTCCTGGATAGCTTTGCGCTTGGCGGCTTCGGCTTCTTCTCTCTCCGCCTTGGCTCTGGCTGCCGCTGCCTCTGCCTCGCGGCGTTTGTCTTCTGCGGCGTCGGCCTCTGCCTGGATGCGCTTGGCTTCGGCGGCAGCTTCACGGGCCGCCTCCTCGCGTTTGCGTTTCTCGGCCTCGGCTTTGATCCGCTTAAACGCTGTCACGCCACGGTTTATGGTATCGCAAGCATCGTCGAGCGGCTGTAGCCCCTTCTTCTTGAAGAAACCGTCGATGATTTCCCCCGCTTTGCGGGCCCCGGCCTTGATTCCCGTGCGCCTGGATTCAAGGTTTTTGCGGTGCTTCTTCATTTGGGAAACGATATCGGTCGCCTTGCCCTCCTCCTCCTCGTTGCTGATTGTGTCCGGGACAAGCTCGGCGTTCTCGACCAATTCATTCACGCGGTCGATGGCCTCTTTCATTTCGGTCTGTAGATCTTGAGGAAGATCCGCGTTTAGATCCGCAAAGTATTCTTCGAGGGGTGGCTTGTTGTGCCCTATGGGTGCGGGCTCTTGGGTGATTTCTGGCATAGTTTTAGTCCTCTGGTTGGTGGCTAAAATTTAATGGGTGGTAGCTTGTTCATATCTATCCGGCGGCGGGGCGCGGCTGCTGGGTCGTCTGGATTGTGCTCCAGAGCCCAGGCGCGAACGGTCAGTAGATAATCGTATTCTTCCTGTGGGATCGGGACAGGCCCCGGCCATATCGTCGTAGGGTCCTCTGGCTCGTCATTAACAAGTGCTTGTAACCGCCAAGAGCGGTCTAGGGTCTCGCCGGTTAAGGGGTCCGTAGGCGGGCCATCCCAAATGTGGACAGCGACCCAAGGACCCCCTGATACCAGCTTGGTCTTGAAAAACCCTACTTCTGGTTCGTCACTCATTAGGTGGCGGCCCTCGCGCTTTCGATAGCGTTGCGGAACAGGCGGACGGACCTTTTCGCCCGTGCCTTGCCAGCCTTTAGCTTTTTTAGACGCGGCAGGGGGTTAATAGACGTGTGTGAGGCGATGGTAGCGTCCAGGACGGACAGTTTGACCCGCGCCGTATCTCCTGTGGCCCAGTCGAGCATATAGACCCACTTCCGGCCTTCCTCGATATAGACAGGGCGATAGCCCGTTCCGAAGGCCCGGATATGGTCTTGATTGAAAATGACAACAAAGCGGCCTTTGGCCGTGGGGATAAACTTGCTCATTAGATTCTCCTCGCTTCATATACGGCTGTTGGGTCGACAGCGCCGAGGGATACCGCCTTAGTGGCTTCCTCCTCAGTGTCGTATCTCTGGACTGCGTTGTTATGCGGGTTACGGTGCCAGCAACTATACTTGCCGCCATTGGCAGCGGGGATCATACGGACGCCCCACTCGCCGTTGCAAAGCATAGCCTCGAACTCTGCGACCGTTTCAGAGGCCGCCTCGTATGCCTCGTCCGATAGGTCGCCACACTCGATTAGTGACGCCAAATCGTCGAGCCCTCTGGCTAGAAGGTCGGTAAGGTGCGGGGCGAACGAGCGGGGTAAGAGTATGTTGCTCATATCAATACCCCGCCGCTTCTGCGAACTGGTCGCGTTGGCTGGATTCGCCATCGGACCAGATTGGAAAACCGAAGTCGTAGTCCTTGATTTCCCTATCGCGCAAAAGGTGAGGCTCGCATGAAGACTCTTTAAAGTACTCATACCCACCATCACAATCACAACCAATAGAACCGGCCACCCATTTGATCTGATCAATCTCATGCGTTAGCTGCGTGGTCTCGTAGGAATAGCCCTCGTTTGTAGGTCTACCGGCGCAATGGTTGATGGTCTGCCCCGGCTTGAGGGTTAGCTTAACGGGCGATCCGTGGACGAAAAGCCAAAACCGGGCGTTTCGCTTAGAATTGATTTCGTGGATGATGCGGGAGAGCGGGTGTCTGAATTGTTCCATGGTCTTAGCTCCCCAACTGTGAAATGTCTGGCACGTCGTCGCTGGTGTGGTCCGTTTCCTCGAACACTTCCTCGTCGAAGTTGCCCCCAGCGGTCTCTAGCGCCGCTGCGAAGTCCAAGCCGGGGTCCTGTGCTGTCAGGTGCATGAGATTGGTGAGTAGGTCGCCTAGCGCGTCCTGGCGGTCGTCGGCGTGGTGTTTGTCGAAGTCACCACCCATTCCAACGGCTGCGGCGAATGTGGCGAGCGTGGCGTGTGCCAAAGCTGCCTTCTGGCGATTGGTGTGAGCCATTATCTGTTCACCATCGCCGAGACAATGAGAGTCGTTACTGATGCGACCCCGATCAACATGCCGAGAATCAAAAGTTTCATGGGGTTGTATGAATAGGTCCCGTTTATGACCAGAACCGCCGCTGTATAGCCGAGACATCCGCCCGCGATTGTCGTTAATACTGATCTAATCATTTTTTCTGCCTTTTTTAACGTGAGCCGAGAGTGGCACCCAGAAGGCCCCGCTCGCGCTTCTCAGGGCACGGCGGGGCGGTTGCGGGATTTGGGGGTTAGGTTTCTTCGTACTGGTCTGACCAATCCCAGCCACCGGGGGCCTTCTTGGCGGTTCCGCGTGTGCTGGTGTCGTCGCGCCTACAGTGGCTCTGTGCTTCCTCAAGCGACAGGCCCTTCTTAGTTTCCAGGTGCCCGCTCGGGCTCTGTGGATCGGGGCGGCTATATGCGCGGACAATCTTAAACATATGAGGCCTCACGCTCTGCGCGAGCCAGACCTGCGGCCTGTATTTCTGGGTTAAAGTAGGCGAATTGCTTGGCGACTTCTTCCTGATCGACACCAGGGAAGAATTCAGGGAAGGCAATGAAGACACGGGCGCACTCTGAATCTTCCTCGAACCATGCACCGTCAGCCATATTGCCGCTGTACCTGAAAAACTGGCTAGGGGTCAGAAGTTCAGGCACCCTCTCGCTCATTTCATGGAGCCGGGTAGGGTCTACCCAGAACCCGCCGTGTGAGGGTGTCCAGACTTGGATGATCCCCGGTGCAATCGTCTTTTGACTGTCGGGCTTGCCCCATGGGGACGTTGTTATCTTGGCTGACATTCTAACCTCCAAAAACTATTAACTTTCATTTAGCAGCCCGCATTAACCGGAGTAGTTTTTCAGCCATGTGTTCGTAAGTGGCGAACTCGGCGAAATCGGCGGCGGACCTGGCGGACCTGGCGGCGAACTCGGCGGAATCGGCGGCGGACCAGGCGGCGGAATCGGCGAACTCGGCGGCGAACTCGGCGGAATCGGCGGCGGACCTGGCGGACCTGGCGACGGACCAGGCGGCGAACTTATCCACTGGACGCCCTCGCGTTAGTGGCACTAACACATCAGCGCATTGCTTGATTGCCTTAGCTACGTCCTCTCTGCCGCCATCGTTTAAAAGACGAGAGCCAGTTAAAATCCAATGCTGGAATTTCCAGCCAACTCGAGACAAGTCAGCGCCGGGCTTTATTGCTTGAGCAAACATGATCGGCCATTCTTTTGCATCCCCGTTTGAAAGACCCTCGAATATCGTATCCTCTAGGCGGGCAAGCATAACCGGGATGCCTAATTTTCTCTCGTAAGCCATGTGGTCGCAGTGACTGGCGTGCCCGACTGAGTCAAGCGTACAGCCGACCGCGCAACCCTTTCCATCTTCCCAATACTGACCTTTAACAATTCGATCAGCCTTGGCGTGAGCTTTTAAGGAGCTGAGAAGATCAGCCTTAACTTTATGGTCGTTATGATATGCTGTGAGGGTCATAATCGTGAGCTTTCCTACTGTTTCTGTGGCGTGTGCCCATCCTGGCTGGGGCTCACGGCTCTGGTAATGAACCAGAGCAAACAGACCCTACATGAGAACAGCCGTTCTTGCAATGGGTTTTGGTTGCTTTTAGAGGAAAAAAGAGTGATATTCGATTCCTCGAAAAAACAGAGGTTATTTATGGATAAGTACAAGCGCCAAGAACTCGCCCGCGCACGTCAGCGCGGAGCGGATATGCTAGTTAAGGTCGAGCGTTTCCTCGACCGGCACGATATGGAGGCGACAGCCTTCGGTGTGCTGGCGACTAATGATAGCAAATTGGTCTTTGATATGCGGAAGGGCGACCGGGTATTGCGCCGCAAGACACTGGCGAAAATCCGGGCTTTCATGCTCGTACATGCTCTGGCCGCCTAAGTGGGAGCCCTCAAAGACTTGGCCCAGGCCGATATTGAGAACCTCGAAAGAGCGGGGGTATCGGCTCAAACCAGCCGCGAGGCCATGTTGTTTTCGACGCTATTCTCTGTGAGCAAAGGCAATTGGCGACCGGATGCAGACGCGGGCCGCCGTGGCTATGTCCTGCCGGTCGCATCGTTTGAGCAGACACTCCTTGATATGGTCGCGTTTCGCCTGGATGCGCCATTAGCCTTCTGGACCGCGTACAACGGTGGCTCGCCGTACCTTGGGCACGAGGCACTAGAGCGGGCGTCCTTCTATAAGGAGCCGCTTCGCGTCTATGAGACCCCGCTGGAATGGCTCCAGAACGATTGCGCCGGAATAGTCGTGCTAGATCTACGCGCATTTTGGCCGCTACACTTGGCTGACATACCCTATCTTATCACAACAAATCAGGCGTTCGGAGTGATGCTTCTGGCCCAGCTTGAGCGCCCGTTTTCTATCCCAGACGTTAGGTTCCCAACATGACCACCGAATTGCCGCCCGAATATGAAATGATGTCAGCCCGATCCGTAAACAAGCAGAGGCGGGTCCAGGGTGCCCGTAGTGGTGGTCTGGCCGAGGCTTTACATTTGCCAACCGGTGCTGATGGTCTCATCAGTCCGTCTGAATGGCAGGGTGTCCCTATTCCGCAGCGGGAATGGATTGTTCAGGACATTTTGCCAGTGGGCACGGTCACAATGTTGAGTGGAGAAGGTGGCACCGGCAAGAGCCATATAGCTATGCAACTCCTCGTATCCGCCGCAACCGGTTCGCCATGGCTGGGTCAAAAGGTGGCTAATGTTCCGACTTTGGGGGTCCATTGTGAGGATGATCCAGACGAGCTACAGCGCCGACTTGGCGACATTCTAGCAGCCCAGGGATCACAGTTTTCTGACCTCGAAAATTGGGTCACGCTCCTGTCCCGCATGGGTATGGACAATATTATGTACTCGGCTGGGAAGTATGATGAGGATGGATCAATCCAACCGTTCTTAACTCAGGTGAAGCAGCTGGCTTTGAAGCGTGGGGCCCGATTGGTGGTGCTCGATTCATTGTATAATGTGTTCGGCGGCAATGAGATTTCAAGGCCCCAAGCGTCAGCGTTTATTAATGCCCTGGGTGGTCTCGCTAACGATATCAATGGTGTGGTCCTGTTGTTGGCGCACCCGAGTATGTCCGGGATAAGTAGCGGCAGCGGCACCAGCGGATCTACAGCGTGGCACAATGCCGTGCGATCGAGACTCTATCTGTACCACCGTAAATGTAAGGCTGGAGAGGTCGAGGACGAATTTGGCCGTGGGCCCTTTGTCCTGGAGAGCAAAAAAAGCAATTATGGCGCCAGTCCGGCAGAAATCCAGGTAGTGCGGAAGAATGGCGTATTCGTGAACCAGGACCGAGAACCTGAGTGGCCGAGAGAAGGCCTCGAGACCCCATACCAGAGCCAACACAGACGCCCCTATGACGAGAAGAAGGCGCTAGAGCCCGACGATATCAAGGAGGAGGATTGGTGATGGCGTCACATACTCATTGGGTACAATTCCACATTGGCGACTATCTCTCCGATACCGCTCATTTGACCACCATCGAGCACGGCGCATATCTGTTGCTCCTGTTCCATTATTACAAGCAAGCCAAACCCCTCCCTAATGACGACCGGATATTGGCCCGCGTCGCTAAAATGACAGCGGCAGAATGGGCCGATCATAAGGACGTTATTAGGGAGTTCTTTATCCTCGAAAATGGCAAGTTAGTTCAGAAGCGTGCCCGCGAAATATTGAGAAAGTCTAAAAAGGCATACGATCAGCGTGTAAATGCGGGGCGCAAATCCGCTATTAAACGCAAGGGGTTAGCCAACGGTCGTTCAACGGCTGCTAAACGGGAGCATAACGGGCAGTCAACGGACGTGGGGGGAACTAGAACTACAAAGAGTTCTAGAGGGAATACGGACCCTTCGGATACGGGCCCTGGTGGCCCTCCTCCGATGGCTAATCATGACGTGTTAGCACACTCATTACCGCCTGCACTCAGAGACAAAGAACCTGCTTCTGAGATTGAAAAAACAATCGTCCCGTTGAAAGAAAAGAAAGGAGGCGGGGGGAAAGTAGGCCCCGAGGCTAATGCTAATGCTTCGGCGGCGCAGAAAATTAACACGTAAACCTCCCGGCTAGGCTGCCGGGTCACACAAAAACAGAGGAATTATCACTATGACAGACACAGACAGTACAGGACGTAATCTAAAGGCCATCACCGTCCGCCTGAACGAGTGGGATCAAGAACGGCTGCTCAATATCCAAAGTAACGCCAGATATCACGGTGTAGAGTTAAATCTCAGTGATAACGATGTCATGCGTATAGGGCTGCGGCTCCTGAATGAGAAGGCAGACCAGGACCTTGAGTTCTTCTTGACTGGCACCCTTCCTAAAGCAAAGGCCAGGGCATGAGCACCTACCCCGAATGCGACTTCAAAGAACCTGAGTTCTCCTCTCTCCTCGCCGAGAGGGTTAAACAACTTGAATTCTGGCGTACCTCAATGTGGGCTATCCATAAGATACTGGACCGGGAGCTAATGACTCACGTTGTTATCGACCCGTGCGCTGGCGATGGGCGCATGGGATACGTCGCTGCGACTCTGGGCCACCACGTCATACAGAATGACATCTACCCCTGGGTGTCCGGTCTCGATTACAACGTCAACTACCTCGAACCGATGGACGAGAAGTACGTGCATGTTGAGGGCTCTGACCTACACCGGATCACGGTCGAGTGTGAGGATGCTACGGTCTTCATAAACCCGCCGTTTAGCCGTGCGGTGGAATTCATAGAGGCAGCCAAGGCTTACGGCGCTCGCAAGATAATCTGCTTTCAGCGATGGGCTTGGTACGAATCAGTGAAGCGCGAGGCCTTCTGGGACGCCAACCCGCCTAATCGTATCTATCTCTGCGGCTCCCGTGCGACCTGCTGGATGGCAAGCCTTAGTAAGGCCGAGAAGAAGGGCGGTAGTACTCCCACGGCCCACGGCTGGTACATCTGGGAACGTGGACAGCGCGGCGGCCCGGTAATCGAAAGGATATACAATGACTAAGATACGCAAAACTCTGACGTTCGACGCGGCGAGCCCGGAATGACTGACCGAACCTTAATCCTCCACCTGGACGCCGCTGAGATAGCCATTGTTGATCGGGAGCTTGCGACACGTGAGGCTGGCTTCGACAATCTTGGCCGCTTTCAACAGCACGAAGGCGACTTGCATAAGCCCTGGCCGATCCGACAGCGCGGTGGAATCGTCGGGGAGGCCTGTGCTCTCAAGTATTTCGGCTATCCCGTATCTGATGTCCTAACCGAGGGCGAGCTTGATGGTGGTGTTGATCTAATCTGGCCGGGGAAGGGGTGGACCGTACAGGTTAAGACTGCTCTCAAATCCAATCCACGGTTCGCCTATATCGCAGAACATAGCCCTCTCAAGGCTGAAATTCTTATGCAGATGGGCTCCGAAGGGCCTAATAGCGCCCGCGTCTATGGGTTTATCTCCAGTCGGCGATTCTTCGAGGAGGCGGGCCCGATCAAGCTGGGCAGCCAAACCTATCAAGGTGTTCAGATGCACCAGCTACACCAACCTACCTACCCATTGCCACAAACGGAGGTCACCATGCCACCAGGGCCCGAAGCTAAGATCTACGACAACACACCGCTAATCCCACACCTCAAGGCTATCCACGCCCATTCGTCAGCGTTTGGCCCTCATATGATGCCCGCTGGTGTCTGCCCGGAAGTGTGGGGCATATCAGAGGATGCGGCTAAGAAGGCGCGTCAAACTATGTATATCGCCAAACTGGCGAAGAAGAACGGCGACGGCTGCCTTGAGTTAACGGACCTGGGGCGGACTTTCATAGGGGAGCGCAATGGACAATACAGCTAAATCACGCCGGAACCTGCTGCGCCTGGGTGCCGGTGCTGCCGGGGCCGTTGCCGTTGGGTCGATGCAACTGGACGCTAAATCCCTCGCCATGCGGGGCTTGGTGGACAGGGAATTCCTGGGTAATGCGAAGACCGTTAGCTTTAAGCTGCCAGAAACTTACGCAGTGCAGGCGCGCGGCATTGACGAGCCCGAACCACACTACGACGAGAAGCAGGCTGCGGTTCAGGCCATCAACAAGCAAATGAACGCGATGGAGCACCCGAACAACGGCGATTCCTTTGGTAATGCTGTGCGGCAGACTCACTTATTGCCGTTGCGGTCTGTCTCTGACGCCTACCGGCAAGTGGCGTATGGCGTGAGGATGCGGGCCTACCACCGAGAACATGAACGGCTCGACGCTGCAATCAGCCGGATATGGCAAAGCAAGGTCCCGCCTGTCCTAAAGACCATCCTGGATATGGTGGACGCGGAGCTAGACGAATGAGCACCATGGCCTATAATGACTGCGGTGATCTCCATTGCCATAGGCATTTTACGGTGCCGCAAACCCTCGACGCCCGACCATGTTTAAGCGTGGCCGGGTTTCCCTTTGGGGTGGCGCTATGACAGAGGAGATCAAGGTGGAGTACGTCTACACCCAGCTATTCATCAAAGAAGGGCCTGACCTCCCGCCAGAGCTAGAGGCCGCGTTTCAGCGAATATTGGCCGCAAGCGTGGATCGGATACAGAGCGAGATAGGCGATATGGCCCTTTATGGGACCTCAATCCGGCAGGGCCAGACCCGTGTCCCTCTATCGAACTTCTATCAATCGGGCTTCTATCAATCGGGCTTCTATGGAAGGCTTTACCCATGACCGTATCCGTTGCTGTGATCCAACCCAACTTTATGCCCTGGCTGGGCTACTTCGATATGATGCGCCGGGCAGACCTGTTCGTGTTCTATGACGACGTGCAGTTCAGCCGGAAGGGATACGCCAACCGGAACCATATGAGAGACCCCAAGAACCAATCGACTTGGCTATCGGTGCCCACGCGGCATGGTGGCGGCAAGAAGGGCGATGGATTCCTGATGCTGAACGAGCTACCGCTGACGACGCACGGCGACCTATGGCAGGTAAATATCCCGGAGAAGCTGGGCAACTGGTATCGGAACGCGCCGCACGTCGAGCAATACGTCGAGGAGTTCCGGGACCTGATAGCAGAGGACCACGAGTTTCTGGCTGACCTCAATATCGCGGTTATCGAATGGATGGCACACCATCTAGGGATTACAACCCCGACCCTGCGCGTATCTGGTATGGAAATCTCGAAAGACCTGGACAGAACCTACCGACCCTTGGCAATATGTCAGCGGCTAGGGGCCGACGTTTTCATATCAGGCCCAACAGCACGACAATATGTTTCAGAAATTCAATTCTCTCGGGCGGGAGTAACTATTGAATGGTCGGACTTCTCAGAAAACCATCCGGTGTATCCACAGCACCGCGAGCCATTCATTCCCTATCTGTCTGCCTTGGATTTCCTAATCGAGACCGGACCGGGATGGGGACCTCTGCCATATGAGTGAACTCGCCCCCGATCCTGCGGTTATCGCCAGCTACCGGACTGCGCTAAATCAATGCGGCGCTACGAATAAGGCCCTCGGCTGGACCAAGGAGGAGAAGTGCCTCACTCGGTATCTCCAGCTAACCGGCGGCTCCATTCAACACGCTACTGTCCTGGACCTCGGCTGCGGCCTCGGTGGCCTCGCAAAGGTCGTGAGATCTAACAACTATCTAGGCGTTGATCCTTTTGCCGGGTTCATCGGCAATGCCCGCCAAGCATACCCAAAGCACAAGTTCGAGGTCGGGACCGTTGAGGACCTGCCTCAGTTTGGCGTATCCTGGGATCATGTTGTGGCGTGTGGCGTGTTTACCCGTATGGGCAAGCGTGACCGCCCCAAACACATGGACCACATAGCCGAGACCATGCGCCTCCTCTGGGAAAGCACCAGAATCGGGCTTCATATCGACTTCCTGGACGAGAGCGCCGACCGTAAGGGCCCTACCGACTTTCATATAAGCCCGTGGCAGGCGGCGATAATGGCCTCAACCCTGTCTAAGCGGTGGACGCTCGAAGCTGGCTATCTGCCGTTTGAGTTCTGTATCCACATTCTGAGAGAAGAAGCCCCGTAGTGATTTTTGCAGCGCGTCACTACCTTTCCATAAGCTGCCATACATTGAAGCCCTCGCTGATAAGGCGAAAAAGGCGAATGAGCGCCGAAATGGAGATTAAATAATGGAGATTAAATACTGGGATAGTGTCAATCAGATTGAGGATGCCGTTATTGGCTCTCTCAAGCTAGACCCGGCGAAACTAGGCCGCATTATCATTGACAACCTTAGTCTGGACGACGACGATTCCCAGGTTGCTTTTCAGGCAGTCTCGGACGAGATAGCGAAAGGGGCCGTTGTGGACTTCGCTAAGTCTCTCTGCTTCGAGGTTAATCGCTGGGTAGACGGCGATATAGTGTTCTTGGTCGATAACATTGATTGGAAGATCAACGCGGAATCGGCTGGCGACGACGGCACCACGTTTGATCGCCATTGGTCCCTTCGCGCCGTGATTACGGAGTGCCTGGGCAACCTGGACCTTGAGGAAGGGGATACCAGGGACAATCACGCCGAGGTTATGGCCTCCACCTTGGAATTGATTGCGAGTGAGCTTCGGGGCAAAGGCCCATGAGCGCCGAAATGGAGATTAAATACTGGGATAGTGCCGAGACGATAGAAGGCGCGGTTATTGATGCCCTCAAACTCGACCCGGCCAAGCTGGGTAATGCCATGATTGAGCACCTTCACTTCGACTTTGATGGTGCCAAGGCTGTGTACCAAGCTGCCACGGATGAAATAGCCAAAGCTGCCGTCCTCGATTTTGTCGGGGATATACATGCTGCGATTAACCCCTGGACAGATGGCGATATAACTTTTGTCGTTGATAGCCTTGATTGGAATCTTTGCGCGGAAGATGCCGGGGATGAGGACAAAGCGTTTGGTCGTGAGTTTTCCTTCCGTACTCTCGTTTCTGAATGTGCCTATTCAAAGACACATATGGCGAATATAGCGTCTGTCTTAGAGTCGATTGCGAGTGAGATTCGGGGCAAAGGCACATGAAGTACGTCGTAGGCGCTGGGCCCGCTGGCCTAACCGCTGCCTATCTGCTGGCAATTCGCGGCCATGATGTGACTGTGATGGAAAAGGCGAGCGGCCCTGGTGGCTTGTGGCGAGGTACGACCGAACAAGCGCACCACTTCGAGGCCGGGATGCACTGGTATACGGAGTGCGGCATAGACGAGATAGACCGCTTTTGGCGCGACCTGCCGGTGGACCATCATCCGATTCCCCGTGAGATAGCTGGGTGCTGGTTTGGCGACCACCTACAGACCAATTCGCCCTACCCGGACCTGAGACCCATCGCGAACCCGCCTCCGGGTATCGCCCAGCCTGATATTCTTAAATCTCTCTGGGACGTGGACGATGCAGATATCCTTGCCGACCACGCGGACAAGCTAATCAAAGTCGATCGGTGCGTGATAATGGATGAGATATGGACCCTGGAGGCTTACGAGTTTGAGCCAGACAAGGCCCCTGGCCTCCTCGCATGGCCGGATCAACGCACCTTGCCTGAGAAGTACCGATCAGAGCAGACGAGCTTCTACCCCAAGGATGGCATGGTCGCCCTGGCTGACGCCGCCGTGGTTAAGCTCAAGAGCATGGGCGTGGCCTTCGACTTCGATACGGACGGTATCCTGCCTTCTAATGCCTACGTTATCTGGACCGCTGGGCTACGTGGTGCCGCGAGGACCTATGGTATCCCATGGCCTGACCTTGAGCATGAGCCGCTGCGCGTGACCGTGGTGAATTGCCTGGGTGACGCCCCGGATCACGACCTGCACTACGCCTTCGATTACACGAATACGAGTCGTTTTCGAGTCACTTGGTACTGCAATTTCACGGGCGACCCCAACGACCGGCGGATCAGCTACGAGTACATAGACCCGCCGGGGATGGATTTAATGCCCGATGGCCTACAAAGACTGGGCACCCACGACCTCGGGCCTATTCTGCCCGTGCCAACGATAGCGAACGAGAAGGCGCTAGGCCGGGTACGGCTGGCCCTCAACGCCCTCACGCCGGTAACGCTTCTCGGATCGGGCGCCGAGCAAGGCCTGTTCTATCAGCCCGAAATCTTCCGCCATATCTATGAATGGCTTAACTAATGGACCATCTGTGTAGGGCTATCACGTTCTTCCTCGCGGCGAATTACCTAGCCGCTGCCGCTGTCGGGACAAGTTTGATCCTGGCAATCGTCTTAATCGCTGCCTGTTTGGCCGCTGTGTTCCTGGCCTTCGTTTATGGCCGGGAGTGGCCTCGCAAGTTGCTCTTCAAATACACGCCGCTAGTCGGGATTTTCCGCAATGGAGATTAAGCTCCACCACCCGAGCATAGGCGAGGGCGAGGTTGAGGCTGTCGCGGCTGTCCTGCGGTCTGGCTGGA
>Ga0222662_1000947_pt1 | contig 17163 bp, 14 predicted proteins | sample AntAcemetagen600_FD_179821 | JGI IMG/M metagenome (GOLD analysis project Ga0222662, IMG submission 179821) | Saline water microbial communities from Ace Lake, Antarctica - #600 | ecosystem: Environmental > Aquatic > Non-marine Saline and Alkaline > Saline | place: Antarctica: Ace Lake...
TTCACGATGCTCTTTGCAGAGGCGACTGTAGTTGGGTTCTTTCATTGTTTTTGTAGTTAAAAACAACGTTCACGGTTACGGACGTCTCTGCACTATTTTTTATGCGATGGATGTTTGAATCCGCCAAACCTAAAAGTAAAACCATTCGCATTTATAATTTTCGTATTTTTTGCGATTAGCTTTGTTGGCATTTCGTTCCTTACTGGGCGCGAGGTTGAGAATGTAACTTCTGCACTGGTAGTCGCATATAAAACGATACCAGTTATTCTTGGGCTTTGGGGCTTGTTCGTTTGGAAGGGGTGGAAGATCAAGCGGTTGAACGGTTGGTTGGTGCCTTTTCCGAATCTCAACGGCACATGGGAGGGGACGATCCAAACGACTTGGAAGCATGAGGACGGGACAATCCCGGGGCCAATTCCTGTAATACTGACCGTAAAGCAATCATTCACACGGATCAGTTGTGTGATGCGCACAGGAGAGATGACAAGTCGAAGCCACTTCGCGGACTTTTGGATTGATGGTGACGAGCAACTGCGGAACTTGGGCTATTCGTATACGAGTGTGCCCTCTGCGCTGATTGTTGATCGCAGCCCAGCACACGATGGCACTGTCACCTTTGAAATCATTGGAGATCCAGTGACTAAATTGAAAGGCACTTACTGGACGGCACGAAAGACGACTGGAGAAATTACATTAACCTTTAAGACTAAGGAGATGCTGGATGAATACCCCGCAGAGCTTGGAGAGCACCCCATGAGTGAGAAGCGTGTGACTGATTTGATGAAGAAAGAGGTGGCGGAGTGAGTGCTGCGAAAAAAACAGTTAAAAAGGTCGCGACAAAAAGATTAATTCAGAAGGCCGTAATGAAGGATGAAAGTCAGACTGGACGGCCAACCGCAGTGAGGAAGTCGGTGCTTCAGATGTCAGGAAGTGAAGCACGGGCGTTTCTGCTTAAAAGTGAGAGCTACTTCAATTTCGATCTCCCTCCCTATTTTGAGTTCGACTCCATGCTGACCAAAGTGAGCAAGTTGATTGATGGAAAAGACCTGAAGGGGTTTTATAAAAAGAACATCAACCCCCGGGATTTTGATGATGTCAATCACACTCTTTTTCACAACAAAGATGGGAAATTTGGATGGAGGCCTATGGAGCTTTGCCATCCCGCGCTTTACGTTTCACTGGTTCACGCGATCACCAGCGAAGCAGCTTGGGGAATGATCTGTAAGCGGTTTGAAACATTCGCAAAGAACAAGCGTATCGTCTGCACAAGCCTGCCAGTTCAATCGGAATCCGAGCAAAGCGACAAAGCTGAACAAATCCTGCATTGGTGGGAAGACCTGGAGCAGCGCTCAATTGAACTTGCACTTGAATACGAGCACATGGCGCACACCGATATTACGGACTGCTACAGCTCAATATACACGCACTCAATCGTTTGGGCGCTTCACACTCGTGAAGAAGCAAAGAAAAAGGCAAGCCGTTCTAATCCAGCACTGATAGGGAATGTCATCGATGGGCATATTCAAGACATGAACTATGGCCAAACAAACGGCATTCCGCAGGGGCCAGTCCTTATGGATTTCATTGCAGAGATCGTCCTTGGTTATGCTGACACATTGATCACGGAAGAAATCAAATTGGCAAAGATCAAAGACTATCAAATACTGCGCTATCGAGACGATTACCGAATCTTTGTTAACAACCCAGCTCAAGGCAGCGAGATTGTTAAAATCATTTCACAAGTATTGATCGGCTTGGGATTAAAACTCAGTTCCTCCAAGACGAAGTTCACCAGTTCGGTCATCCAAGACTCGGTAAAACGTGACAAGGTCGAATGGATCAAAGGGAAATCATTCGACCGAAATATTCAGAAGCATCTTTTTTTAATACACAATTTTGGTCTGGCACATCCAAATTCTGGCAGCTTGATTCGGGCTCTTTCAGGTTTTCATCGGAGGATTGAGAAAGTGACTCGTCCGCTGAGCAATGCCGTGGCTATGATTTCGATACTTGTCGATATTGCCTTCCAGAATCCAAAAACTTATCCTCTGGTTGCTGCAATCCTAAGCAAGTTGTTGACTCTACTTGATGATTCAAAGCAGAAGCTATTTGAGAAAATCAGAAAACGTTTCGACCGGGTGCCAAACACTGGGCATCTCCAAATCTGGTTGCAGCGGGTTTCTCGCTCCTATGATGAAGCGCTCACCTACGAGGAGCCACTTTGCAAGTTGGTGTGCGGCGAGAACGTTTCGATCTGGAATTCGACTTGGATCAATTCAGCTCAGCTCAAAGTAGCCCTCCTTCCAAAGAAGATTCTCGATAAGAAAGCCATAAAGAAACTAGTGCCCGTGATTCCTCCTAGTGAAGTCGAGCTGTTCGACTACTAGGCAATTTAACTCATGAAAGCTCAAGATCTTCAATTCACTCAGCTGCTCGAAGGAGCGAAGCAGTTCATCATTCCCATCTTTCAACGCACTTATAGCTGGGAGCGTGTTCATTGCGAACAGCTCTGGGATGATATAATACGAGTTGGAGGGAACCCGGAATTGAACAGCCACTTCATTGGCTCAGCTGTTTATATCCCCGAGCAAGATACGAGTGCCGCGATTTCACGCTGGCTGGTGATCGACGGGCAGCAACGAATCACGACATTAACACTACTGCTATTGAGTCTGATGCGTCGGCTGGAAGCTGACGGCGTGGATGAGCCAGTGTCACCGGCAGAGGTCGAAGACTACTTCTTAAGGAATCGCTACGGCAAAGGAGACCTGAGCTACAAGATGCTGCTCACCAAGACCGACAAAGCGACCATGATTGCGCTACTGGATGGCAAGGTGCCCGCAGAGCCCACATCGCTACGTATTATCGATAACTTCGAGTTCTTTACTGACAAGATGTCCACCGCGGATCTGAACGTAGTGTATCAAGGCATTCAGAAGTTGATGATCGTGGATGTGCGCTTACAGCAGGGCATCGATAATCCGCAGATGATTTTCGAGAGTATGAACTCGACCGGGAAGGCTCTGACGCAGGCGGACTTGATTCGTAATTTCATTCTGATGGGACTGCCGCACGAGCTACAGACGCGACTCTATGAAGACTACTGGCGGCCGATGGAGATGCTCTTTGGCGCGGAGAGCTACAATAAGGAATTCGATGAGTTCATGCGCTTCTTCCTTGTAATACAGACACGCAACTATCGGATTCGCCGGGGCGATGTCTATGATGAGTTCAAGGCCTATTCACGCACACACGACGTCGAAGATCTGCTGGTATCACTTCAAGAGTATGCGGCTTACTTCTGCAACATTGCTTTAGGTCGAGAAACTGATCCGCAGTTGAAAGTGGCTTTTCAAGATATTCGTGAATTACGAGCTGATGTTTGCTATCCGTTGCTGATGGAAGTCTATCACGACTTTAAACAGGAACTATTGACGAAAGATGATTTTGTGCAGGTTGCGCTATTAGTGGAGAGTTATGTTTTTCGTCGAGCTATCTGTGATGTGCCGACGAATTCGCTTCGTCAGACCTTTGCGACTTTTGCCCGCAAATTGAAGAAGGATCGCTACCTTGAGAGTTTTCAAGCCTCGTTCCGGCTCCTACTATCGTATCGCCGTTTTCCGAATGATGAGGAATTTAAACGGCAGATGCAGACGCGTAATTTATATGCGTTTAACCGTCGCTCATATTGGCTGAGACGCTTCGAGAACCATGGGCGCAAGGAGCGTGTGATGGTGCAAGACTACACCATTGAGCACATTATGCCACAGAATGAAACGGTCAGCGCGGCGTGGCAGCAAGAACTCGGGACTGATTGGAAACGTGTGCATGGTCAGTATTTACATACGCTGGGCAATCTCACTCTGACGGGCTACAACTCAGAATATAGTGACCACCCTTTTAAACAGAAACGCGACATGGCTGGAGGCTTTAAGCAGAGTCCTCTGAAATTGAATCAGGGCATCGGTGCCAGTGAATGCTGGAATGAGTCCACGATACAAGAACGTGCCGAGCGACTAGCAGAACAGGCCATAAGCATCTGGACTGCTCCGGAAATAGACGAAGTTACCTTGGAGCATTACCGCAGCGAAGGAAAACCAACTGCCTCGGTCTATTCGATTGCGGATCATCCTAATTTGGAAGTGAGTCCAATGGCGGAGTTGTTTGAGGCATTCCGCGCTGAAGTCGTCGCGCTCGATCCTTGTGTGCGAGAAGAGTTCCTCAAGCTCTACGTGGCATACAAAGCCGAGACCAATTTTGCGGATATCGTGCCTCAATCAAAACGCCTTCGTTTAACGCTGAACATGGACTATCCAGAGATCGATGATCCCCGGGGACTCAGCAAAGACGTCACCCACCTCGGTCGATGGGGAAATGGAAATGTTGAGGTCGCTCTAGAAAAGCTCGAAGATTTACCCTACGTGATGGGCCTCGTCCGTCAGGCACTGGAACAACAACTTGGTGACGAAAGCAATGGCGCATGAACTTTTGTAAATTGAGATGAGAAATTACATCAAAAGAACTCCGAATATGAAGATCCTAATATCACTCATATGTTTCATTTTATCAGGCGTGTCTTCAGTCAATGGTGACACTGTCGGTGAAGAGGCGCTCAAGCTAATCAATGAGGAGATTGAGCGCCGTGCACAAGCCGAGGGCTCTGTGGAGATCGAAGACCTTCGATACATCGAAGTTGAATCGATTGACGGGCGTAAGTTGCAGGCGAAGGTCATCGAGCATGATGGCGAGACGCTTAAGTTTTACAGCATGGCCGCAAAGCAGGAGTATGAGGTGAGTTTTGATCGGCTATCTGAAAAGACGCAAAAATTACTGAGAGAGAAAGTGCCGACGAGATTCTTGGAGTTACGTCAGGGATGGGCGGATAAGAGCCATCATGGTGAAGAGAAAAACGCAGTGGCTGATGTGCTGCTGGGCTTGGGGATTTCAAGTGTGTATGAACAAATAACAGATCCCGTTGAGAGAGAAAAGCATCGTGACTATACGAGGAAAAAAGGATTGTCACCGATGCATGGGTTGGCGTCGTTTTCTGGGGTGCCGCATTTTGAGGGCTTTCCGACTGAGGCATTGAGGGGCGATCGCTTGGGATCAAAGACTTCTCTGTATGGTTCCATTGAATACTTGATGCCTTTAAAAGATGCGGAACAGGCTTTAAAGGGCATTGTTGATCACCCCTCATCTCAAACGATTATCTGCCCGGGATTTCCTGATCGGGCATTCAAATTGTATCTGTATCCGGTCAGTCGAGAATATCGAGAGCAGCATGGCTTCGACGATGGCACTCAAATCAGCGGCTATAATTCGATCGGTCTTGCTGTTGATGGGCGTAGGCAGGTTGTAGCAGTGCAGTTGAACCGGACGACGGCAGTTGATGATTTGACGGCGGTAAATGGAACGTCAGGAGGCGGGCGGCGACTGTTTAATTTCCTTGAATACAAAAAAAGCGCTACGCCGAATGGTGGTGTTGGGATTTACATGAGTGAAGGTGTCTATTGGAGGTGTAGGTTTTATCAGAGTCGTGCCCTTCTTGGATTTAATATATTGAAGGTGACTCAACAAGAGAGGTCGAAACCTGTCTTATTGATAACAAAGGGCTTTCGTAGTGAGCGTCGGAATGAAAATTATAGCATGCTCATGATGCATGCTAATGTAGCTCGAATTTTGTTATATAATATCGAGAAAAACTGGCTAGTTCATGATGAGGCGTTTAAGCGAGTTAAAGAACTCGATACGGACGAGTTAATTGAAATCCGTGATGAATTGAAGGCGCTTCCAACTAAAGGTAACGATCAACCCTTCTAATCCGTTTTCAATGAATCCAGCAGAATCCCAACATCTTGAATACAAACGTGAGCTGAGCGATGGCTTGGAACGCGAGGTCGTGGCCTTTCTCAATCATCGGGATGGTGGTCGAATCTTGATCGGAGTAGACGATGCGGGCGCGGTGGTCGGACTCTCCAACCCGGATGGTGATCAGCTGAAGATCAAAGACCGCTTGAAGCAGAATATTCAGCCGTCTTGCCTGGGCTTGTTTGATGTGCTCCTAGAGGAAGCGGAAGGAAAGCAGTGGATCAAACTGATCGTGGCGAGTGGTTCGGAGAAACCTTATTATGTGCGCAAGCAAGGGATGAGTCCCCGGGGTTGTTTCATCCGAATCGGGAGCGCGGTGGAGCCGATGCCGGAACGTATGATCGAGCAATTGTTTGCGACGCGCACCCGGAACTCGATTGGCCGGATCACTGCGCCGCGTCAGGATCTGAGCTTCACTCAGCTGAAGATTTATTACGAAGGCGTGGGGCGTCCCTTGGGGCCACAGTTTGCCCGCACTCTGGAATTAAGGACAGAGGAAGGTGCGTATAACTATGCGGCCTATTTGCTGGCCGACCAAAACAACACCTCCGTGAAGGTCGCCAAGTATGCGGGCACCGACCGGGTGGATCTCACCGAGAACGAGGAATACGGGAATTGCTGCCTGATCAAAGCGACGCACCAAGTGTTGAACCGCTTGGAGGTGGAGAATCGGACACTCGCCCGCATTACATCCAAGCAGCGTGAAGAGCAGCGACTCTATGATGCGGTGGCCTTGCGGGAAGCGGTGATCAATGCGCTCGTGCATAACGATTACAGCTACGACGGTGTGCCCAAGTTCGAGATCTTTGCCGACCGGCTGGAAATCACATCAACGGGCGGGGTGCCACAAGGGCTCTCTGAGGATGAGTTTTTCGAGGGCTATTCGATGCCACGCAATAAAGAGCTGATGCGGATCTTCCGCGATTTGGAAATGGTCGAGTATCTCGGCTCGGGCATCCCCCGAATCTTAAAAGCCTACTCCAAGGAAGCGTTTCGTTTCACCGAAAACTTTACCCGTATGCGTTTCGCATCGGCCGAACCAAGTGTCGGAGAGCCGTCGGAGACAGTGTCGGAGACTACCCAGAAAGCTACCCAGAAGACTGCCCAGAAAACGCCACCAGAAACGCCACCAGAAACGCCACCAGAAACGCTACCAGAAACGCTACCAACATCTTCGGGGAAAACTCCTTCGAGGGTCTTGGCAGTTTTGCGAGAGAGTCCAGAGATGACTCTTGAGGACGCCTCAGTTGCTGTCGGGAAATCTCTAAGTGCGGTGAAACGTGCGGTCGCGAAATTGACCCAAGCAGGCAAGCTTCGCTATGTAGGCCCGAAGAAGGGCGGCCATTGGGAGGTGCTAGAACAATGACAAAAACTGATACCGTAACTACCTCCCATTTTGGGCTTAGATCCTTCTTTAGACGCAAACCGAAAACCGTTTTTCGTTTAATCTCCATCTGTTGAATATCAACGACTTCCACTTTAGACGCAAAACGAATGCCAAAGCCAAACCAACGCCATAAGCTCGACGAGCGAAATCATGTAGAGCTGCCCTTGCTGGAGCAGTTAAAGGGACTCGGGTGGAAGGTGCTGGACCTGACGTTGACTCAGGTGCCGGGTGAATCCTTCCGTGAGAACTTTACGCAGACGGTGATGCTGCCAGTGGTGCGGGAGCAGTTGCAGGTCATCAACCCTTGGCTGGAGGAGGATCAGGTCGAGGCTGCTGTGAAAACGCTGACGGCTAGTTTTCCTAGCACGAGTCTACTGAAGAATAATCAGTATGCTTTGCAGCTTTTACATGAGGGGACGTGTGCGACTGAGAATCGGCAGACGGGGGAGCACAGTCCTACGGTGCACTATCTCGACTATAAGGACCCCAGTAAAAATCGCTATATCGCAGTCTGTCAGTTTAAGGTGCGGATTCGGGGCACGGAGCATCATATTATCCCGGATGTCGTGCTGTTTCTGAATGGCCTGCCGGTGGCTTTGATCGAGTGTAAGTCGCCGAAGGTGAAGGATGCGATTCCTGGGGCGATCGATCAAATGATGCGCTATGGCGAGCAGCGTGGTGCGAAGGGCGAGGGGAATACTTCGTTGTTCTACTTTAATCAAATCGTGGTAGCGACTTGTCGTCAGGAGGCGAAGTTCGGCACGATTACGACGCATACCGAGAAGCATTTTTACCGTTGGGCAGATCCGTATCCGCTGACGGTGGACGACTTGGATCATGGCTCGGGTAGTCCGAATGATCAGCAGCGCTTGGTCGCGGGGATGTTTGCTAAGCAGAATCTATTGGACTTGATCCGCACGTATACTTTGTTCTCCACGAATGATAAGGGGCAGGCGATCAAGATCGTGGGGCGCTATCAGCAGTTTCGTGCTGTGAAGAAGGGCGTGGCGCGTTTGCTCAAGGGGAAGACGCCTCGGGAGCGTAGCGGTATCATCTGGCATACTCAGGGATCTGGTAAGTCGCTGACGATGATGTTCATGGTGCGCGAGATGTATCGTCATGCACAGTTGGCTAGCTGGAAGGTGATCTTCGTGACGGATCGCACTCAACTGGAGGAGCAACTGAGTGAGACGAGCCAGAGTATCGGCTATACGGTGAAGGTGGCTAGTAGCATTGACCGGCTAAAGGAGCTTCTACGTTCGGATTCATCAGACTTGGTGATGGCAATGATTCATAAGTTCCGTGAGAAGGAGTTTGCTCAGGCGTTCCCCGAGCTGAATACGAGTCCTAATATTCTCGTGATGACGGATGAAGCTCACCGCTCTCAATACAAGATGCTGGCGGCGAATCTGGATAAGGGTATCCCGCATGCGACGAAGATGGGCTATACCGGAACTCCGATTGATAAAACGGAGAAGGTGTTTGGTCAGTATATCGATAAATACACGATGCGTGAAGCGATCGACGACGGTGTGACGCTAGAGATCGTTTATGAGGGGCGCACACATACATCGGGCGTTAAGGATGCCGAGGGGATGGATCGGAAGTTTAAGGACACTTTTAAGGATTATACGGCGGAGGAATGTCTAGAAATCTTGGGCTATGGCTCGAAGAAGGCCTATCTGGAGGCGGAGTCGACGATCGAAGCCAAGGCCAAGGACATGGTGGAGCACTACCTGACGCATGTTTTTCCGAATGGCTTTAAGGGGCAGGTCGTCGCCACTTCTAAAGTCGCGGCAGTGCGCTATAAGAAGTATATCGATGCGGCTTTGGTTGATGCGATCGCGGAACTCGAAGTCTCCAATCCGCTGGGAGTGAAACTCGATCAACTGAAGCGAATGCAGACGGATGTGATTATTTCGAGTGGGCATAATGACCTGCCGGAGGTCAAAGGCTATTCAGATAAGTCGCAGCATGAGAAGAGTATTAAGAGCTTCAAGATGGCTTATGGTGCTGAGGATGAGGGCATGAATGGTGATGTGGGTCTTTTGATTGTCCGTAGCATGCTACTCACGGGGTTTGATGCGCCGGTCGAGCAGGTGATGTATTTGGACAAAGTGGTGAAGAATCATGATTTGTTGCAGGCCATCGCCCGGGTGAATCGCGTCGGGGGCGAAGCGAAAGACAAAGGCTTTGTCGTGGACTATGTCGGTATCGGTGCCGACCTGAAACAGGCGATCGATGCTTACGATGAGCGTGAGCAGAAGGATGTGATCGATGCGCTTAGCTTCCCAGAGCAGGAATACCAGAATCTGGTCGCAAGCCATCAGAAGGTGATGGAGCTGCTAGCGAGCAAGGGGCTGACGGATCTGTCTGACCTAGATGCCTTCTACGATATTTTCTATGATGAGGAGCTGCGCTTCGATTACATCAACGCGTTCAAGGATTTTACCAAGTGCCTGAACTTGGTCTATCCGTCCAAGTCTGCTCTCGATTACATCGGAGATTATAATGCGCTGTCTGAAGTCAATGTCATGGCGAGCAAGCACATGCGGGACGAACGTCTCAGTATGAAGGGGATTCCGCCGAAGTTACTTGGTATCACTGATCAGTATCTGGAGTCGAAGGGGATCGATCAGAAGGTGAAGCCGATCTCGATTCTGGACGACGACTTTGAGCAGCATGTGGGTAAGCGCGGGCGCAATAAGACGAAAGCGGCCGAGATCGAGCATGCTATACGGCACCATATCGATATCGACCTAGATGATGACCCGGATCTACAAGCTTCGTTCGCGGAGGCGATGGCTCAGATCTTTAAGGAATTTCAAGACAACTGGAAGAAGATCTACGAAGCGCTGGAGAAGCTGCGTGAACGGATTCGTAATGCGAGCAAAGAGCCGACGTATGGCTTGAGCCGGAAGAAGCAGATGCCGTTTTTCCGTTGCTTTAAGCGGGAGATATTTGGAGAGCAGCAAGATGTGGATGGTGTGGTTGCTGAGCCGGAGCAGGCGAAATACGGAAGCTTTAGCGAAGAAGATCAAATCTCGGCACTAGTCGCACTGACCAAGGAGGTTTATATGGCAGTCGAACGTGAGCTGAAACTGACAGGCTTCTGGGAGTCTATCTCTGCACGTAAGCGCTTGGAGGAGGATTTGCAGAAGGTCTTACTTCAGCCCGAGAATAAGAAGTTGCCAGGGATCTTTGTGAAACGGAAGTCGATCATTAGTCGAGTCATGGAGATTGCAGAGAAGAATCATGATACGATATGCTATGCTGAATGAGTTTGGACTTTGACTACAGCATCAAGCGATCAGCGAAGCGCAAGCGATTGACCATCACGGTTGAGCGAGATTGCGCTGTGGTCGTGCATGCGCCGGTGGATGTCTCTGAGGAGAGGATCAGCCAGATCGTTGAAGCCAAGAAGCGCTGGATACGTGAGAAACTGAATCACCCCCAGAAATATTCAAAGCCGCTGCATCCGCCGGGGAAGGAACTCGTGAACGGTGAGTCCGCTCTTTACTTGGGGCGGCATTATAAGATTGAGCTAGTGGATGGAAGAGATCCGAAGGTGAGGTTCGAGCAGAAATTTATCATTCCAAAGTGGCAGGGGGCAGGTCGGAGGACGGTGCTCCGCGAATGGTATCAACAGCGGGCGGAAGAGAAGATTCTACCCCGGGTGGCGCTGCTAGCTAAAAAAATGGGGGTCGTTTATGCGAATGCACGGCTGGTCGACAACCTCTATCGTTGGGGCTCTTGCACACCCAATGACAATGTTCATTTTAATTGGCGACTAATCAAGGCACCCACCTACGTGATTGATTACATGATTGTTCACGAGCTGGCTCATTTAAGAGAGCCAAACCACACCCCGCGATTTTGGAACATCGTCAGAGCGCAGTCTCCCAAAATGGAGAAGGCCAAGCAATGGCTCAAAGACCACGGTCAAATTCTGGAAGAAGAGATTTGAGAAATACTGAGATCGGTAGTGACGTGACTATTCCCACCATGATTTTTTTTTGAAGATCGACCAAGGGTTCTCTGCCTCCTCTTCTTTTTTGTCTACGTTCCACCAAGATTTCTTCTTCTTTTCCTTTTCGCGTGCTCGTTCCTCTGCCTCCCACTTGTCTAAGAGCTCTTGTTGCTCTTTTCTTGCTCGTTCCTCGGCTTTTCTCCGAGCAGCGGCCTCGCGTTCAGCGGACCACTGATCATACTTCTGGCTTGCGTAGTCTATCCCGACAATTGCAACGGCAGCGCCTAGCGCCAATGCGCCAGCTTCGACATTGTCGATTCCGCCCTGAGGTTGTCGTTGATATGGCTGAACATATGTGTCGCCTCGGGTGTAGCCGCTGACGTCAACCATCTGCTGTTGTGATGCATAATTATAGACTCCCGTGCTAATCTTAGTGAGATTTTCTCCAGATACTCTCGGCTGATAGCTACTGCTATGCGATGATGAGGAGGTTGAAGGAGTGTCGTAGTTGTGACTTAGACTACTCATCCCCCCGTAGTGGCTCGTCGTTGCTGTCGTATTATTCGAATAAGCTGGCTCCTGATAATTCGAATTAGGTGACTCTTGGGGGGGCGACTCGGACAACTTCTGGGGGGACGAATCGGATCGTGTGTTCGTTGGTGGCGTATAAGGGCGAGTTTTCCATTGGTAGAACTCGAAGGCGAAGAGCGCAATTGCGGCCACTGCCACGCCGACTGCGAAGCGGACGATCCATGCAAATATAAGCATCAGATAACAGCCCATAAGGTAAATCCAACGAAAAGCGTGATCTAATAATAACGATATTGCGAGGAATGGGCGAAGTAGCACGTGCTTTGTTCGGAGGTCTTGCCACTCTTCTGCGGCTGTTTGACGCATGCGCTCAGACTCCGCATTCACGTAGGCGGATGATTTTTTGACGGAGAGATAAATTGGTAGATTCATTTAAGTATACGCAAGCACTCGGCAGCACGTGTGCTGGGGGGCGATATCATAGATTGATCATCCGTCTTATTATAGTCGTTGAGGTGCATTAAGAATACACTAGTCATTCGGAACTAGAAGATGGTCGGTGGCGATGCCAAATCAACTAGACGATCCCTTTCCACTGAGTCATTGACTCCCTTGCCTCTTCCAGGAGTTCTGCGTCTTTGAGCGCGGTGATGTCTGCCTTTTTAGCGAACAGCTTTAAAGCAAGCTCGGCCTTGCTGAGTAAGTCTTTGGCTAGGTATGCCATCACTCGTCCGTAATGTGCGTGCGCGTTCTCTGGTTGATGGGAAATGACCCTGTCGAAATGTGCAAGTGCTTCATCAAGACGATTCTCTACAAAATGTAATGAGCCTAGGTTCTTGTGTGCTTGAACGTTGTCCGGGTCTAGTTCCAATGCCCGCGTCAGAAGCTGCTGTGCCATCTCAATGTTTGACTCAATTGAAGAGTAATGGCGCGCGAGGCCGATATAGGCCCAGAGTTCTTCAGGGTTGTCCCGGAGTGCATCAATCAATAGGTCTTTCGCCGACTCGTATGCTTCCATGTGCATGTAAGCGTCGACTAGATATTCGCGAACGGCAGTCTGAGCTGGATCGAGTTCAAGAGCACGAAGAAGGGGTGGAATCGACTCTTCATAGTTGCCATAGTAGTGATGCGACACTCCCAACTGGATGAGCATTTCGACCAATTCCTTTTCTTGCCGCCGTTCAGCGGCCTTTTCCTCTCGTCGTAGTTTAGCAAAGACTCGTGCCCTTTCCTTTCTGGCGAGCCTAGCTGCCGCAGACGAATCAGGCACCTCGACGACCACGTCGGCGAATTCAAGCTGTGTCTGGCGGGGTTCCATCGCTACAATCTATTTCATTCGGTGGGTTCCTGGAGGTGCACTCAAACCTCAGACCGAGTCTCCTACAGTCCCAACACTGTGGGCTTTCTGTTCCCACTTGGATACAAGTTTTTTTAATTCCCCGTAATATTGCCAAAACTGTCTGTGCTGGTGCGAACCTGCTTATCACCTACACTTCCCGAGGTATTGCCAAAGCTGTCTGTGCTGGTGCGAACCTGCTTATCGCCTACACTTCCCGAGGTGTTGCCAAAGCTATCTTGCTGAAGGTTAACCCGCTCATCACCGATGCTTCCCGAGGTGTTACCAAAGTTATCCTTCTGAAGGTTGACTCGCTTACCGTCAACGGTGCCAGTTGTATTGCCAAAGCTATCCTTCTGAAGGTTGACCCGCTTACCATCAATGGTGCCAGTCGTGTTGCCAAAGCTATCCGTATGAAGACTCGTTTGAGAGAATGCACTCAGACTGCCCAGAACAAAAGTCGTAATCAGAACCAGTTTAAATCTCATGATGTAGCGTATTGTTACCGTTCGAGAATCGCAAGTGATTTGAGTCATCTAGCGATACGCTTCATCAACGCGCGCACACACCTCAGGCCAAGTATCCTTGTCAGTAACAGGCTCGTAACGTTCGCCGTTAAAGCGAAAAACCCGTGGCGACAGTGGCAGTCCGTCCTCGGATAAATCGTGCGCCCACAATGCTTCCGTATTTACGAACTCTAACGAGCCATCGTTGTTGAGGTCTTTAAAGTAATACCTCTCTCCAGCGCCCGGAATTGGAGGCAGTTCCCGCAGCGCACCATCCTCCCAGATAAAGATCCGCATCACCCATCGGTGCGTCCCCGGGGCAGTTCCTCCCACTATATACTCCTGAACGACTAAAGCCGGGAGGCCGCCTTCGACAATTGGGTCCCATGCAGACAGGACTCCCTTAGGATCACGCAGAGTAGTCCATGACATGGCCTTATAGGGTAAGCCGATTTGGATGGGGCCAAATTTTTCACCCTCCCAGCGATCCGTATCGAGTTGTATTTCACGAATGATCAGGTCGCCTTGCTTGATCTCAATTCTATCAACGATATGCCCGTAGCGCTCTGAATCGATGTAGATTTCTTCTGCGGTGAGCGCGGGCGCGTCACTTTGCTTTGAGCAAGCAGCCAGCAATGAGAGGATTACTAGAAGAGCTGTGGGATTTGTAAGGCTAAAATGAGTCATGTGGTTCTCCAGGGTAAGCCTTCCATCGATCTACCGACAATCTCGAATTGTTATTAGTTTCACGCGGGCAGTTGTTCGGGAGGGCATACACTCCATCTACAATACACTCATACCAGACCGACACTTTTAGATCGGCAAATTCCAGGAGGCCACACACTGTTGAGATCGCGTCCAGCTCCAATCAAACACAAGATATGACCAAAGCCATTTCAGCCCTCGTCGTGGCGCTCATCGCCACACTGGCACTGATCGCCTACAATAGCGCGACACTCGATGTCACTTCGCCAGAGAATGCAGCCGAGACGGCGCAATTCGCCCGAGAGAGCGTGGCTGAACTGCCGCAGGAGGATCTCACTGCCTCAGACGCAGTAACGGAGCTATCCGGACTGCAACGCTTTGACGCCGCATTTAAGCAGCAGCAGAAACAGTTCGATCTCAACGCATCGAACCGGACGAACATCACCCACACAATCGTCGAGGCATTCCTCCCGGAGGCCGCTGAAATAGTCAGTCGCCAGCAAGGCATCACCACCGAAGCAGCAACCGAATGGATAGAAGCTGAAATGCTCAAGGCAGCCAACCGAGCAGAGGACGAGTATGTCGCTGAGTGGGGCTATGGAACAATCGTCCGGGATCTTAGAAGCGGTCAGTATTCCTCCTTCCTTCGGCAGATCCTGCAGAGCGATCGATGGATATACTCAAGGCCTGTTATCTTCGATCGGGACTATGATTTCGGGCAGGTCGATCTGCATGGGCTGCCACCAATTCACATCGATGACGTCGTCTATCACTCGGAACTTACCTCCCCTGAGAGCTTAACGTATGAAGACTTCTCGATGTGGGAAGATGGCAAAAGCTTAACCATCGCCTATGCGGCACAAACAGGTGCCGTTCTGCTAGACCCAGTCACAGGCAAATACATCGAGATCATCAATGGTCTTGAAGACCATCCGATTGAGTTGATCTACAAAGACAAAGTCGGCGAAGGTAGCACCGCGAGTGAAGTGGTCGCCGCGAATGAAATTATCGAGGTTTGGGCTATTGAAATCGCCCGCATCTATAACCGGTTAAGGCAGGAATACCCGGAGCAGGTCGGCGTGTTTAATAATGCCGAACAGAAATGGGAGTCCTACTGCGAGGCTGATCAATCCGCCAGACGCGTCGCTTTTGGTAAACCAGGCTCCATTTACTCCATCACCGCAGCACGCGATAGAGTCGCCCTCTATCGCAACCATGCACTGAGATTGGCTGGCTGGGGGCGGTATTGATCGAGACGGAGCGTTACGTGTCGGCCTCTGGGAGTTCTGCAGTCAAAGCCTGAACTCAGAACCCAAGCACTTACTAATGTTCACTTACTTCTTTCTTCGGAGCAGCTGGTGTCTCAATTAGGGTTACGTTGATCTTTAACTCTTTGTGGACTTTCACTTGACGGGACCACGGCTGAAATCCCTGTTTCTCGATATGCAGATCGCAGCGTCCCTTCTCTAAAGAAATCTTGGCCGGGGTATTTCCTACGAAAAGGTCACCGACGAGAATATCGGCACCCACTGGCGTTGAATTCACATCAACAACAATCTCCTCAGCACGTGACGTTACAGGAGAATTACCCTTAAGTAGCTGTTCGATTAAATCTGGTGCGATCCGCTCAATGGCGATGCGTAGGGGGAGTTCCCAATCGGAAACAACAGTCGTGCTTAGGCCATTTGGCAAATTACGGCTGACCGTCTCATTAAACGGTCGTTGTGCCGCAATTTCACCAGTCGCGACATCAACCACTTGGATGTCACCTGAAACACGTGTTTCTACGCGACGAAGGTTTACGCCGTAGGCACTGCCTGATGTTTCATCGATCCGGAATCCAGCAATACGGCCAATAACGATGAAATCAGCATTTAAATCCCGGTATAGATCGATGAGTTGATTAGGGGAACTTGTGACCGTTGCGAACAAGCGCTCTTCTTCTCGGGATTGGATGGCTTGAGTGTTACGTGACAGCACCTTAATCTCGCTTCTCAGTAAGCGCCCAGCCAGTGTATCGGCGGCCACTGTGCCCGACTTGCTGGGCAGCGCCCAATCGCCCGGAGCATATTCAACGAATCTTTCTAGTTGTTTCTCGTATGTGTCTCGGCTGCTTTTTGTTTCAACTGCTTTTCCGTTTTCCTCGTAGCGTTCCTTCCGGTGATCTTCTCCGACTTTAACATTCTGCTCTTTGTATTTCCCTGGAGCGATTCGGGTCACATGGCCTGCGGTCATGTTGACGAAGTCTGGAATTGCAACCGTGATGCTTTCAGCTGTCAAAAGAGATGCTGACATGAGAATCAGTAGACTAATTATTTTTGTTTTCATTTTTAATTACTTTGTAGAGGCGATCTTTCATTGGGGTTAAATCAATCTGTAGCGTTACCCATTCTGGGTAGATTCCTTTGAACTGATAGTCGATAGAGTAATTGAAGCTAATATCGTCGTTGGTGTATACGCCCTCAAAGGGCTGTTCAGAATCCTTCGCCCAACCTACTGCAAACGGCTTTAACGCGCGAAATAATTCAGCTTGGAGTTCTTCCCCCTCGTTCGAGGTTGTTATTTTGTGTCGAATCTCATGCAAGACTTCCTGCCATAGCCCAAGAAACATGTTTCTGTCATCGATAAATCCTAGTATCATCAGTGATACCAAGTCTCGCTTGATTCTTCCCTCATTGCGGTTGTTTAACACCAATCTTTTTGAGATGCCGTCGAACGTTTTCAAGAGTGACTCCTGCTATGGGAAATATTGTCAAGACGGTTAAGAATGTTTATTTCATGGTGTAGATATATTCATCTGGTTTGATCGATGAGCTTGCATTTTGCGTAGTTCATTTGAGATTAAAATTATTGGAAAAAC
>Ga0222662_1000948_pt1 | contig 17127 bp, 9 predicted proteins | sample AntAcemetagen600_FD_179821 | JGI IMG/M metagenome (GOLD analysis project Ga0222662, IMG submission 179821) | Saline water microbial communities from Ace Lake, Antarctica - #600 | ecosystem: Environmental > Aquatic > Non-marine Saline and Alkaline > Saline | place: Antarctica: Ace Lake | collected...
GACGACGCGACCATGGACGACGACGACGCGACCATGGACGACGACGACGCGACCATGGACGACGACGACGCGACCATGGACGACGACGACGCGACCATGGATGACGACGACGCCACGATGAGCGACGACGACGACTCCGGTGATGACGACGACTCCTCTGGCCCCACCTGTGAGACCCAGCTCGAAGCGAGCTTGCAGACCTTCGCCACGTGGAGCGGAGTCTCCGCGTGCGGCGACGCGTTCCTGTCGATCGGCGACCAGCCGTCCACCGCCCGGGTCGCCATCTCGGTGAACACCAGCGGACTGTCGCTGGCCCCGGGGCAGGTGTGGACGCTGGATGTGGCGGGCTTGACCGTGCCGCCCAACACCCTGAACGGCAGCGCCTACGCCCAGCGCGGCAGCTACCTGCAGAGCCAGGACTGCGTCGGCGTTCCGCCCATCGACACTCCGGTCATCGACCGCAGCTTCGGCGGCACGGCGGGCTTCGTGACCTTCACCATCCTCACCGCAGACCGCAGCGGGGGATTCACCGCCGACGTCAGCATCTCCGGCCTGCAGGTCACCGCCGACGATGACGCCAGCGTGGTCTGCCCGGTCCCGGACCGCGAGCTCGACGGGCTCGGCTTTGGCTACTGGCCCGCCTGATCGGCATGATGGGCGCGATGCCGCTTCGCCTCCAGCCTGACCTACTGCCGTTTGTGCTGGCCCCTGGGTCGCGCCAGCGCAACGACGCCAGCGCGGCCGCCGCCACCAACTGGTCGCAGGCCGCACAGTCCCTTCCGCCGGGATTGACCATGCAGTGGCTGGGCACCGCGGGCTTCGCGCTGTCGTACGAAGGCACGACCATCGTCACAGACCCCTTCCTGAGCCGCGCGTCGTTCGGTCACGTGGCGCTGGGTCGCCCGCTCCCCATCGACTCCGCGCTGGCCGCGCGCTTTGTCCCGGCCTGCGACGCCGTGCTCATGGGGCACACGCACTTTGACCACGCGCTCGACACCCCCGCCATCGCCCGGGCCACGGGCTGCGCGGTGTACGGCAGCGCGTCCATGACCCACTACATGGGTCTGCACGGACTGGCGGATCAGGCGGTGACTGTGGAGCCGAAGAAGGCCTACGAGATCGGCCCCTTCATCGTGCGCTTCATCCCCAGCGTGCACAGCAAGCTGCTCCTGGGATTGAGCATCCCCCAGGGCGGCGAGCTGACGTGCGACTCCTGCGCGCACATGACCCACAAGGACTTCCACTGCGGGCAGGTGTGGGGGATCCACATCGAGGTCGCGGGCACGAGCCTGTACCACATGGGCAGCTGCGATCTCCTGGACGACGAGGTGGACCGCACGGCCGAGTGGTTCCTCGCCGGCATCGCGGGGCGGGGCAGCACGCCGAGGTTCTGGGAGCGGGTGCTGCGCAAGGTGCAGCCGGCCGTCCTGGTGCCTCACCACTACGACAACTTCTTCCTACCGCTGGGCGAGGAGATGGGCTTCAGCCTCAACGTGAACTACGGGGCGATGCTGCGCGAAGTCCACGCGGTGGACGCGCACCTGCCGGTGGTGAGCCTGAGCCCGCTCCAGACGGTGGGGGGCTGAGCATGGCCCGGCGCAAGCAGCGGGAGGCTCCCGAGATCGTCAAGGAGCGCATCGAGCGCGCGGCCATCGAGCTGTTCGCGCGGCGCGGGTCCGGCGCGGTGTCGGTGGCGCAGATCGCGAGCGCGGTCGGCATGTCCGCCCAGGCAGTGCTGTACCACTACGGCACCAAGGCCGCCCTGCACGACGCGGTCACGGCGCGGATCCTCGCGGTCACGGCGAGCTGGCTGGAGCGCTTCGGCAGCCCCGACTCGCTCGAGGTGTCGGTCGAGGGTCTGACGCGCTTGCTCGTGAGCTTCGGCACCGACAACCCCTGGGTCCCCATCGTCATCCTGCGGGAGCTGCTGTCGTCCCCGGACGTCGCGCAGCCGCGCTTTCAGGAGGAGACCCTGGGATGGCGAACCCGCATCGCTGAGGCCCTGGAGGCGGGCAAGCAGCTGGGCATCGTGCGGCCAGATCTCGACGCCCAGCGCTGGTTCGACCGGGTGGCCTTGATGCTGCTCGGCACGCTCTCGTTCCCGTTCCGGGAGTACCCGCTGTCGCCGGACGACGAAGCGGCCATGACCGCCGACCTCAAAGAGGCAGTGCGCATCGGCCTCACCTCGGTGTTCGTGACGCCGGACCCGTGGCTCGACGGCCGCGGGTTCGAGCAGCTGGTGGGATAGCGCAGACTCAGGTCGCGAGCGCCAGGTCGGCGCTCTTCACCACCGCCACTCCGGCGTCCTGCATCTCGGTCACCGCGGCCCGCACGTCGCCCGGGTTCATGTCCACGCCGGCGCAGCCGTCCACAATGAGGCTGGTGTCGAAGCCCTCGCTCGCCGCATCCAACGCCGTGAACTTGACGCAGTAGTCCGTCGCCACCCCGAGGACAAACACGCGCTCCACGCCGCGCTCCCGCAGCCACTCAGCCAGACCCGTGCTCTTGCGGTGCCCGTTGTCGAAGAAGCCCGAGTAGCTGTCGATGCGCGGGTCCGTGCCTTTGCGGAAGACCTTGGTGAAGCGCTCGGTGTGCAGCCCGTTCACGAACTGCGACCCCGCGTCCTCCTGCACGCAGTGCTCGGGCCACAGCACCTGGGGCAGCCCGTCGAGCTCAGCCAGCTCGTAGGGGGTCTTGCCGGGGTGATTCACCGCGAAGGAGCCGTGCTCCGCTGGGTGCCAGTCCTGGGTCGCCACCACGATGGGGAAGCGCTCCATCATCGCGTTCGCGACCGAGACCACCTCGTACGCGCCATCCACGGGCAGCGCTCCGTCATCCATGAAGTCGTTCTGCAGGTCCACCACGATCAGCGCGTCCATCTTGTCTCCTTCGGGGGCTCGCCCCGCAGATCATCACAGCTCGAACACGAAGCCTTCCGCCTCGGCCCGCGCGTACGCGGCCTTGTCGAATCGGTACAGCCTCGCTGGCCGACCGGTCCCTCGCTGCAGCTCGTCCGTCTCCTCCAGGATCTCGAGGCTCAGCACCTTGCGGCGAAAGTTGCGCTTGTCGAGCTCCCGCTCCAGCACCACCTCGTACAGCCGCTGCAGCTCGCTCAGCGTGAAGTGCTCGGGCAGCAGGTCGAAGCCGATGGGCTGCCAGCGCACCTTGCCCTTGAGCCGGGTCCGCGCCACGGACACGATCTCGGCGTGGTCGAACGCGAGAGAAGGCAGCTCGGTCTCCTGGAACCACTGGGCCTCCGCCGCGTCGCCGGTGGCCAGCAAGGGCGGCTGCGCCAGCTCTTGCACCAGCGCGTAGAACGCCACCGTGATCACCCGACCCCGCGGATCCCGCTGGGGCGCGCCGAACGAATACAGCTGCTCCAAGAACGACAGCGTGAGCCCCGTCTCCTCGCCGAGCTCGCGCCGCGCCGCCTCGTCGAGCCCTTCGTCCTCCCGCACAAAGCCCCCGGGCAGCGCCCAGCTCCCCTCGAACGGTGCCTCGCCCCGCTGGATGAGCAGCACCGAGAGACCCGCTGCGCCGAAGCCAAAGACCACACAGTCCACCGTGACCGCCGGCCGCGGCCACTCGTAGGCGTGCTGCCCTGCGCTCACTCCGCCTCCACCGCCGCGCGCAGCTCGCGCAGCTCCCGGGCAAAGCCGCCCGACAGGATGGGGAAGCGGCACCAGGTCTTTGGATCCAGGCTCTCGTCGTCCACGTGGAACGACGGCGCGTAGCGCTCCCGCTTCCACTGGTTGCGCGACCACAGGGTGAAGAAGCGCTCCACCCAGCCGAACACCTCGGTGGCGCTGCGGTCGGAGTAGTGCGAGCGCATGATGCGGAAGACCTCGGCGGGGCCGTGCTTGTCGCGAATGGCGGCGCGCTCGATGGCGTCGAGCACCGGGTAGGGCATGAGGTCGCCCTCGTCGGTCTGCTCGAACTCGGGCGGGCGAAGCTCGGCGGTGGGCTGCTGGGCGTTCACCGCGCACAGCGCAGGGATGGGCCCGAGGTCGAACGGTCCGGTGGTCTCGAGCCAGCGGAGCCACTCGCGCAGGAACGCCTTGTCGATCCCCGCGATGGGCGAGATTCCGCCGCAGGTGTCGCCGTCCATGGTCGCGTAGCCCACCGCCGCCTCGCTGCGGTTGCTGGTGGCGAGCAGCAGCGAGCCAGTGATGTTGGCGAGCATCCACACCGACGGGCCGCGCACTCGGGCCTGGATGTTCTGCAGCGCCACGTCGTCGGTGGCCCAGGTCAGCGGCCGGTCCAGCGCGCTCTCCACTTGCTGGCGATATCCCTGCACCAGGGCCTGCACGTCAAAAAGGTAGTGGGTTGAGCCCAACGCATCGGCGACGGCCTGGGCGGCGCCGCGGGTCACATCCCCGCTGTTGGCGGTGGACTGATAGGCGGTGGTCAGCAGCCCCGCCACGAGGCTCTTGGCGACGGCGTCCAGATCGGTGGGATCGACCCCGTCCGCCGCGGCGTCCAGCCATCCGGCACCGAGGTAGTCGAGCTTGCTCTGCAGGCCGTCCCGGCCGAGCTCGCGCAGCGAGCGCTCCACCATGAGCGCCACGAGGCAGCTCACCGCCGCCGAGTCGGCCCCGCCCGACAGCGACACCACAAAGCCCCGGCTGCGCGACTTGCGCAGGTAGTCCAGCAGCGCCAGGGTCACCGCCCGGGTGAACTCCTCTTCCTTGACGTTGCCGCAGGACTCCCAGCCCTCCTGGGCCGCGAAGTCCTTCTCCGCGTTGCCGCCGACCCCGGGCCCGTCGCCCAGCGGCGCCGGCGGCGCGATGAACGGGGCGCACACCAGATCGTCCTCGTCATCAAAGCGAGGGGTGTAGGACGCAGTCCGCGCCTGCATCACCCGGGTGGCCTCCACGTCCACCGTGGCGGTGGTGAGGCCGGTGTCCTCAAAGCTGAAGCGCTTGCCCCGCGCCACCATGCGCCCGCCGGTAGCGATGAGCGCGCCCCCGTCGTAGATGGCGCGTCCGGCCTCGTTGCCGAGCAGGTTGGCGTACACGTACGTGACCGCGAACGCCCGCGACCCCTCGGCGACGAAGCGCTCGCGGATGGTGTTCTTGGCAAACGCGAAGTGGCTCGCCGACGGGTTGAGGATGAAGTCGATGCCGCGGCCAGCCAGGGCCGCGCCGGGCCGCTGAGCCACCCATGCGTCTTCGCAGACCTCGAGGCCGATGCGCAGGCCGCCGACGTCGAACAGCAGGTCCCCGATGGGCACCCGGCCGCCGTCTGGCAGCGTGTACTTGTCCACCACGCCCTTGGGCCAAGCCTTGAACCACCGCGGCTCGTAGTGCAGGCCGTCGCCAGCGAGGTTCCGCTTCGCCACCAGCCCCAGCAGCTTGCCGTCGCAGCACACCGCCACGGTGTTGAAGAGCGAGCCGTGATGCAGCACCACGAGGCCGAGGGTGGCGACCATCCCTCGGGTCTCGGGCAGCAGGTCTTGCAGCATGCGCCAGCTGTGATGCTGGGTGGATGGGGACTGGAAGGCGTCCTCGCAGCCGTACCCGCTGATGCACAGCTCTGGCAGACACAGCACGGCGACGTTGCGCTCCCGGGCCTCGGCCAGCACGGACCGGATGCGGGCTTCGTTGCCGTCCCAGTCCAGCGGGACCTGGTTCAAGACGGCGGCTCCTACACGGACAAGTCTCATGTCTGGTCTCCGTTGTGCGCGAGCAGCGCGCGCTTGCGGGCAAGCAGCGGAGCGCTGAGCTCGGTGGGGTAGGGGGCGGGGGCGGTGAGAGCCTTGCACGGCTCGGGCAGGGCGGCGAGTTGAGCGGCGGTGCGGGCCCGGATGGCGTGCACGGTGGGGAGCTCGCAGGCGAGGTCTCGACCGCGGAGCACGGGGACGAGCAGCGGAGCCTGAGTGGTGCCCGGGGGAGGGGCAGGCGCGGGGTCGCGCACATCGACCAGCACGTCGCCGACGAAGCGCCCGTGGGCGTCCATGCGCCGCAGCACCTGCTGGATGCCCGGGTTGCTGATCTTGATCGGCGTGTCGCTGAGCTTGATGCGGTCCTGCCATGCGCCGTGCTCGTCCCGGATGGCGGCGAGCTTGTACACACCGCCGAGGGCAGGCTGGTCCTTGGCCGTGACGAGCCGCGTGCCGACCCCCCACAGACCGATGGGCGCGCCGGCCGCCTTCAGCGCGGTGATCCGGTGCTCGTCCAGGTCGTTGCTGGCCACCACCACCGCGTCGGGGAAGCCGCCTTCATCGAGGATGCGCCGGGCCTCCTTGCCCAAGGCGCCGAGGTCCCCGCTGTCGAGGCGGACTCCCATCATCTCGTGCCCGCGGGCGCGCAGCTTCTTGCCCTGCGCTACCGCCGCATGCACTCCCTGCACGGTGTCGTAGGTGTCCACCAGGAACACGCAGTTGTTGGGCATGGCCTGCGCGTAGGCCTCGAACGCCTCCTCCTCGGTGGGGAAGCACATGACCCAGCTGTGGGCGTGGGTCCCCTTGACCGGGATGCCGTACAGGCGCGCGGCGAGCACGTTGCTGGTGCCAGCGCAGCCACCGATGTACGCAGCCCGCGAGGCGGTGAGGCCGCCGTCGATGCCCTGCGCCCGACGCAGCCCGAACTCCAAGACCGGGTCGCCCTGGGCGGCGGCGCAGACCCGGGCGGCCTTCGTGGCGATGAGCGTGCTGAAGTTGATGATGTTGAGCAGCGCCGTCTCGACCAGCTGCGTCTGGAGCAGGGGGCCACGGACGCGCAGCAGGGGCTGGTGGGGGAAGACCGCGGTGCCTTCGGGGATGCCATCCACCTCGAGGCGCCAGTCGAGCTCGCCGAGGTACGTGAGGAACGCGGGGGCGAAGAGGGGCTCGCCGTCGTTGCCGGTTAGGGTCGCGAGGAAGGCGAGGTCGTCGGCGTCAAAGGCCAGGTTCGCGAGCAGGTCCGCGGCGGCCTCCAGCCCGGCGGCGATGGCGTACTGCCCGCCGAACGGGCAGGTGCGGAAGGTGAGATGGAAGACCGCCTCGCGCTCGGCTAGGCCCAGGGTCCAGTACCCGTGGGCCATGGTGAGCTGATAGAGGTCGGTGAGGAGAGCGAGTGACGGGCTGTAGAGCGCGGTGGGTCGCATGGTCCCTCTCGGGGAGCGGCGCGGCGAAGGTGCTGCGCCATTAGTGTCACAATAACACTAAACTGGACGCACGCAAGGGGAGGGGCGTCTGAGAGGGGCCTGATGGGAGCGTTCTGCTACTCGCAGGCCAGATCGTCGGGCACGCAGCGCACGCGAGAGTCCAGCGGCAGGGTGCCTGCGGGGATGGCGGACCAGGCGCCCGCGGACGGGACGGCTGCGCAGTCGCCGCACGCGACAAACGCCTCTGCGATGTGCGCCCGGCCAGCACACTCCACGGCCCACAGGACTTCGGCCTGCGCGTCGCAGCCGCTGGCAGCGTCCACGAAGCCCACCACCGACTCCGCGCTCCAGTCGTGGCCCACCAGGGGGTCTGTTCCTACGCCGCACTGCGCCAGCAGGGCTGCCCACGTGATGGCGTCCGAGGCCATGTACGCGCCGACAGGGCAGGGGAGGTCGAGGGTCAGCGTGCGCGAGGTCAGCGCCGTACAGACCGTGGGCAGCAGGTCCTCGACGGCGCACACATCCACGGCACCGGCTCCGCTGTCGTCGTCGTCGCCGACGTCCAGGTCGTCCTGGGTCGTGTCGTCGTCGTCCGGCGCCGTTGCGTCGTCGTCGTTGGCGGTCGCGTCGTCGTCGTTGGCGGTCGCGTCGTCGTCGTCGGGGATGACGGCGTCGCCGGGCCCTTCGGTGGAGGCGCAGCCGGCGAGGGCGAGCAGGAGTATCAGGGACACAGCACGGGTCATGGGAGCCTCACATCATCTCCGTCCAAGACCCCGTGCCCCCGGTGCACGAGCAGCTCGATCCCTTCCTGGAATCGCTCTGCCACGCGGCTCCCCATGCGCCGGATCCCGAACAGTTGCGCGGTGGCGCGAGCCAGGTCGGCTCGTCCAAGCGCGACACAGTCTCGCAGGATCTGCTCGGCCGCGGCGGCGATCTCTTGCAGCGGGAGCTCCTCTGCTTGCCTCGCATCCGAGCCGTCCGCCGTTCGCACGAACCACCACGAGGCCGGACTCTGGTCGTGGCGCCACCAGAACCCGTCGGCGTCGCGGGGAGCGTCGGGCAGGTTGGCCGCCAGCGCCTCGATGCGGGCTCCGGCCTTCTTGCCCACGCGCTTGAAGCCGAACGGCTCGATGAGGCGTCGCAGCGCCAGGTGCTTGTTGAGCGGGGCTTCGCCGTCGAGCAGGGCGGGCAGCGCGGCTCTCAGCCACTGTGCGCCGGCCTCGGCGTAGAACGAGTCGGTGTCGAAGTCCGATGGCGGCACCGGGAACACCGCCCGGCGGAACACGTGGCGCTGCACCTGCGCCGGCGGCAGCTCAGGCTGGGTCGCGTGCACGGGGAGCTGGGGCAGGACGAGCTCGCCGTCGCCTGCGTTCGCGCCGGTGATGACCTCATCCTCGGCCCCCTCGACCAGCGCGTTGAGCACCGTGTGCAAGCGCTCCACCTCGCGGTCACAGTCCAGGCGCACGTCTTGCGACCACACCCGCACCAACCGCCACCCCAGCCGCTCCCGCACCGCCGAGCGCAGCCGGTCCCGATCCCGGGCCGTCGCCGCGCTCGCCCAGCCCGGGCCGTCGGTCTCGATGCCGAGCAGGTACCGGCCAGGGCGCGCTGGGTCCTGTACGGCGAGATCGACGCGCGCGTCTGACTCGCCGACCTGGGCATCCACCACCCAGCCGAGATCGCGCAGTCCGCCTGCCAGGGTGTCCAGCAGCGCGCCGGTCATCGGGGCCTCCGTGGCGTCCCGTACGGGCAGGACCTGGCTGCCCCGCTGCGCGAACTGCAGGAAGGAGCGCAGGTGGTGCACTCCCAGGGCGCCGGATCGAGACAGGTCGATCTGGTCGGGGCGCAGGGAGCTGAACACGACCAACTGCTGGCGCGCCCGCGTGACCGCGACGTTGAGTCGGCGCTCGCCCCCTCGGTTGTTGAGCGGCCCAAAGTTCATGGTCAGGCGGCCGTCGGCATCGGGGCCGTAGCAGACCGAGAACAAGATCACGTCTCGCTCGTCGCCCTGCACGTTCTCGAGGTTCTTGATGAACACCGGCTCCGGCACGCCATCCCCAAACCACCGCTCCAGGCTCGCGTCGTTCTGCCTCGCCTCGTCGAGCAGGTCCTCGATGAGTCGCTGCTGGGCCAGGGAGAACGTGACGACGCCGATGGAGCGGACCTGGTTCTGCGGGGAGCGGAGCCTCGCCAACACGTCGGCCACCACCGCGTCCGCCTCCTTGCGGTTGGTGCGGGACTTGCCCTTGTCGTAGATGCCCGGGACCGGCACCAGCGACACGCCGAGGTGCGGCACTTCGTGGGCCGCCGACGGGAAGGTGAGCAAGTCGCCGTCGTAGTAGTGGGCGTTGGAGAAGGCGATGAGCGACTCGTGCTGGCTGCGGTAGTGCCAGCCCAGGCGCCGACGCGGAAGGCGGCTGACGATGCACTCGTCGAGCACGCTCTCCATCTCCTCGTAGTCCCCTTCATCGTCGGGGTCTTCCTCGGCCTGCCGGGTGAAGAAGCTGGTGGGAGGCAACTGGCGGCTGTCGCCCACCACGATGACCTGCTTGCCCCGGGCCATGGCGCCGATGGCGTCCCACACGGGGATCTGCGAGGCCTCGTCGAACACCACGAGGTCGAACGGCGGGAAGTCCGCGTCCAGGTACTGGGCCACCGAGAGCGGGCTCATGAGCAAGCACGGCGTCAAGCGAGGCAGCAGGTTGGGGATCTGCTCGAGCAGCTTGCGGGTGGGGATGTGCCGCTTGCGCTTGAACTGGCGCTGCAGCAGGCCCATCTCTCCAGCGCCCACCTCGGCGTCCGCCCGGGGCATGCGCGCGGCGAGCCGGGCGCGCACCATCTGCCGGGACAGCTCTTGAGCCCGGGCGTCCAGCTCGCGGAACACCGCCACCCGTCGCTCCAGCTCCAGCCCGTGGGTCCCCGCGAGGCGCGGGTCGTTCGCGTGGGCTGCCTCGATGAGCCAGTCCGCCAGAGCGCGCCGCCCCACATCGGCGATCTGCTCAGCGACGCACGAGCCGTCGAGCCAGCACTGCACAACGGGGCCGAGCCCCTCCGCCTCCGCGGCACGGCTCGCCTCCACCCACGCCGTCCACTCGCGCAGCGAACGCTGAGCGCCGGCCCACCGGGACAGCGTGCTGTTGATGCGGTCCGGCAACCCGGGCGCGTGCAGGTCGCCAAACGCGTCAAGCTCGGGGGCCAGGACCGCCGTCAGCTCGCCGAACCGCCCCTGCCACGCCGCGTAGCCCTCCCGCACCAGCGCGATGGCCTGCGCCACCCGCCCCTCGGTGAGCGCTTGCGGGCTCGTCTCCGCGAGCTCCAAGAGGCGAGCTCGCCCAGGATCCGTCGCCGCGTCCCGGGCCACTCGGAGCTGCCGGGCTCGCTCCAGCACATCATCGAGGCCGTCCCAGTCGGTGCCGGTGCCCTTCCAGAACCCCCGCAGTACCCCCATCGCCCGCGGCCCCGCCGCGCCCAGCGCCTTGTCTTGTGCGCGCAGGCTCAGCGCGGTCTCCAGGTCGTCCGTGATCTGCCGGTTGGCGGGCAGCAAGCCACGGGCGGCCGGCTCGAGCAGGCGCCGCGCCCCAAACAGGGCCACCCAGGCGAACAGCACAAAGCGCCCCGACCAGCGCGAGAACCGCTGGTGCAGCGCCGCGAGGTCCGCCACGCCCACCACCGCGTTGGTCCATCGCGACGAGAGCCCACCCCACAAGGCGGCCCAAGAGCGCCCGGTCGCCTGCCAGCTCCGCACGTCGTGCTCGGCCTGCTCCCAGTTGGGTCCCAGCAGATCGGGCGGCAGGGGACCGCGCTGGAGCAAGTCCAGCAGTCCGTCGAGCTCGGCCAGGCGATCCCAGCGGTCCCTCGGAACCTCCAGCGAGTCCGACAGCTCGTGCAGGGCTGCGCGCCACCCGCGGACGGTGACGAGCCCATCCAGCAGCGCCTGCTCCCGCGCCGGGCCCTCGCGGGCGTCGAACTGGGCCAGCCCCACGCCGCGCAGCCCATGCTCCGCCACGGGGTGTACCGCGCCGACCACCTGCTGCACCCGCCGCACCGCCTCCAGCCCGCGGCGCGCCCGCCTCACGTCCACCTCGTCGATGCCCCCCAGGGTCAGGGTCACCGCGGGGATGGGCAGGAGCTCGAGGGCCACCCCGATGGCCTCCCACACGCTCAGCCCCGCCGGGCGGCTCTCGTGCAGCGCCGCCGCATAGCCATTGAGCCGATCCCGCACTTCCTGGAGGTGCTCGCAGTGGGCCTCCCAGCCCTCGGGCGGCGCCTTGCGGGCCGACTCCACGGCCACGCGCAGCTGCTCGATGACGTCCTGCTTGCGGCTGCGGTTGCTGTGCAGCTCCAGGCAGAACGGCTCGAGCCCCAGGGTGGACAGCCGGCCGTACACGACGTCCAGCGCGGCCATCTTCTCGCTGACGAACAGCACCGTGCGTCCGTGGGCGAGGTTGTGGGCGATGAGGTTGGTGATGGTCTGCGACTTGCCCGTGCCCGGCGGCCCCTCCAGCACAAACGATGTGCCGTCGTGGGCGCCCAGGATGGCGCTGAGCTGGGTGGAGTCGGCGTCCAGCGGCGCAAAGATGTCGGTGAGCGGACGGTCGCCGTCGAGCTCGTCGGGCTCCACCGCCGGCGCCTCCGCGGCGTAGGGCAGGTGGGAGGTGTGCACGAGGTGGCGCACCACCGGGCTGCTCATCATCGAGTCCGCGCGGGCGTCCAGGTCCCGCCACATCAGGAACTTCTGGAAGGAGAACACCGAGATGTGCGCCTGCTCGACGACCTCCCAGCGCGGCACATCCACGATGGCGGTGCGCACGGCGTCGAGCACCTGCCGCACGTCCACCCCGCGCTGGTCGCCGGGGAGCTCGCGCAGATCGATGTCGATGCCGAAGTCCACGAGGAGCTTGCGCGCCAGAGTGACGTTGAAGCGGGCTTCGTCCTCGCTGATGCGCAGGCGAGGCGTCTCGCGCGCGTTGCGGCGCACCAGCTCGACCGGGACGAGCAGCAGGGGCGCGAGGCGCGGCTCGTCGGCGTGCTCTCCCTCAAACCACCGCAAGAAGCCGACCGCGAGGAACAGCACGTTGGCGCCCCCTTCGCCCAGGGCGGTACGGGCGGTGCGGAACAGCTCCACCAGGCGTCGGCGCAGCTCGGCCTCGCCCAGCACGGCGTGGGCGATCCCTTCTTTGAGGTGGGAGCCAAGGTAGGCGCTGAGCACGTCCTCGCCGGTCTGCCGGCGCAGCAGCTCCGGGTCTCTTGGGTCGCGCCCATCGAGCAGGTCCGGCTTTGCCCAGACCGACAGGGTCGTGCCCGCGGACAGCGTGTCTTCCAGCGCGGGCACGTCGGGGACGAGCAGCGGCACCGCGCGGCGGGTCTCCCGATAGTTGAGCAGCCGGTTGCGCAGCGTCAGGTCGAGCAGGTGACTCGTCCACCGGGCGATGCGCTCGGGAGCAGGCTCGGCGCTGACCCGGCGCAGGGTCTGCGAGGTGCGCTGACGCAGGGAGTCGCGCACCGTCAGGGGCGACGGCGCGGGGGCCTTGCGTGCCGAGTCGCTGAGCGGAGTGATCGCTCTCCAGCCGGAGCCTCCCGAGAGGCGCGCGGGGAGAGGCCTGATTCCGCGGGCCCGCGCCTCGCGGATGTCTACGGCCACCCGATGCTCCTCCTGGTCGTCCACCGCGCGCAGACCGGCGGCCTCGGTCTCATCAAAGCTGGCGTCGGCGTGGGTGAGGTGGGTCACCTCGAGGAGCACCACCTCGCTCAGCTCTGCGCGCTTCTTGACCCGCAGCGGATCCACCGCCGCCCCGGTGAACTGCGACGGCACCAGCCACGCGCCGAGCACCGCGTGGTCCTTGAGGAAGACGATGACCGGGTGCAGGCCTGCCTGTTCCAGGCACGAGGCCATCAGGCACGTCAGGTCGAGGCAGTTGCCCAGCTTCTCCCGCGTCACCTGGTCCGGCGTGCGCACCTTCTGGCCGTGCTCCTCGAACGACGCGGGGGCCTCGACGTAGGTGATGCCCAGGTCGCGGATGGCGTCGTGGATGGCGGCCACCATCAGGCGCGGCCGGTCTCGGTCGGCGGTCTGGTAGGCGTCCAGGTTGGCGTTGCCCGTCCACCCCTCCAGGCGCCCCGCTGCCGACACGAGGATGGGGGCTACGGCGGGGTGATTGGGCAACACGAAGGCCGCGATGAGCTCGGGCAGCAAGACCAGCCCGGGCCACTCGTTGTAGGCGAGCAGGTCGATGGGGGACACGGTGCGGCGCAGCACCTCGGGCTCCTCGTCTCCCTCGCGGCCATGCACGAGCACGACCAGCGAGGCGCGGGAGCGCTCTTCGAGGTTCACCAGGGCCTCGGGCCGCAGCACGATCTCCGGCGCCGCGAACACCACCTCGCCGCCGGGGGCCAGCGACTCCACTCGCGCCTCCCAGCGCTCGCTGATCTCCGGCTCGATCTGCACGGTGATCAGCAGGTCGCGCAGAGGCTGGGAGCCCTCGTCCAGTCGCAGGGCCAGCTCGTGCACCACCGGAACGGCGTTCTGCTGCAGCGCATAGTCGATGCGCGGGTCGTGCAGGACCGTGACCTGCAGGCTCACTCAACCTCGGCGGACGGGTCCTCGGGCATCGCGATCACGAGGTTGTTCATGTCCAGCACCTCATCGATGATGTCGGTGTCCTCGTCGTCGGGGAGGGCGTCTACCTCGATGGGTTCGAGCGCTGGCACGCGCGTTGGGCTGCGCGCGGTGTTTCGCCGGACCGGAGGCGCGGGTTCGGTCTTGGGCTGGGTGATGGACGAGTCCGAGACCCGCTGAGTGGTGGGCTTGGTGCGGGGGAGCGGGGCGCTGTCGCGACGCCCGCCCATGAGCCCGGGGCTCCACACGAGCGCGTGGTCGCCGCCGCTGCGCTTCGCCAGCATCATCGCACCGAAGGCCGTATCCAGCAGGATGTTGGCGTCGTCACCGTCGTCGGGGTAGTACGAGATGCCGATGGACGCGGTCAGCGGATGGCCCATCGCCTCGCTGCGCTCGCGGATCAGCCCGAGCAGGGACGTCGCGAGGGACAGAGCCTGCTCCCGGCTCCCTCGAGACAGCAGCACGCCAAACCCGTCGCCACCGAGGCGGCCGAGGCGATCGGACCGGCGCAGGCGCGCGGTGAGTGCCTGCCCGATTCCGCGCAGCAGGGAGACCGCCTCGTCTCCCACGGTCTGACGCAGCGCGGAGAGCCCGTCGAGGTCGATGATGAGCACGGAGCACCAGCCTCGGTACTTGCGGGCCAGCACCATCTCGCGCTCCAGCTCCGCCGCGAACGCGCTGCGGTCCGGGAGGCCCGTCGACGAGTCCAGCTGCCCGGAGTCCGCCATGGTCGCCGCCTGGGGGATCCCGATCAGGTGAACCGAGTGCAGGTAGAGCGCGCGTCCCTGCTCGTCGTCGGGGAGGATGGCGGTGCGGACCTGGACCTTCTCTTTGCCTCCGGGCAACACCGCGAGCCCGCTCCACTCCTCGGAGCGGTAGGACAAGCCGGGCAGGATGTCCTGCACCGTCGTGCCGACGAGCTGTCCGCTCGCGATGCCGAACAGGTCGGCGGCGGCGGCGTTCACCTGGGTGATCGCGCCGTCCGGGTCCGCGAACAGCAGGGCCTCGGAGACGGCTTGCACCAAGCGGTCCCAGCGACGGGTGGCGTTGAGGCTCTCGGCGAGCTGTTGCTCGCGCTTGCGCGCGAAGCGGACGACGGACTGCAGGCTGCGCGCGAGGGCTTCGCCCGTCCCGGAGACGTCGTGCAGAATCGCGGCCAGCAGGAGGACGGGGCAGTCTTCGGGCTCGTCGACGAGAGGCACGAGCACCGCGCACGTCGCCCCCATCGCCTCTTCGAGGCCGCCTCCGCTGTCGTCTTCGGTGTCGGTGGAGTCCAGGACCTCGGCCTCGCCGGAACGCCGGCAGGCTTCGAGGTGCGCAATCGCGCCAAAGGCGGTCTGCAGCGTGGGCTTGAGCTCGCTGGGGAACCCGCGCCCCCGCACGAACTCCAGGGCACCGGTCGCTCCTGGCAGGTACAGGGCGCCAAAGTCGAACGGGCCGTCCTCGACGCACGCGTCCAGGATCACCCCGGGCACCTCCGCGGCGGCGCGCTCAGCGGTCTCTCCGAGGACGGCAGCCACCAACTCGAGGAGTTCATGCGTGGTGTGGGCCTCGGGGGCTTCCAGCGTCATCAGATCCTCTCCCCCGCCGCCGCAATCTACCCGAAACCGAGGAGGGGCGCGCGGCGTCATCGGGGGCCGATTGGGTATGCTCGGCTGGCGGAGATTCGTGAAGGGAGCCTCGGTGGGGAACACCCAGGATGACGAGCCAGAGGCCGGCGACACGCTCGACCCAGCCAGCGACGTGGCGGAGACGCACGCGGGGATTCCCATGGTCTCCGGCGACCTGCGCTCGGACCTCGTCGATCTCGCGGTGAGGAAGGCCCGCGCGAGGACCATGCCCCGGTCCATGCCCGCCGTCCCGCCGGGCAAGGGAGAGGACTTCTCGGGCCTCTGGGGCGAGTTCGCCGCCGCCTTCGATGGAATCATCTGGGTCACGACCGCGGACTTCAGCCAGTCCGTCTACCTGAGCCCGGGTGCCTACGAGGTCTTCGAGCGCGGGGCTGATGATTTCTCTGGCCGGGGGTCCTGGTCGGACTGGGTGCATCCCGACGACGCCCCAAAGGTGCACGAGGCCATCGAGCGCCTGAGCGGCGGGGCGCGGGTGGACCTGGAGTACCGCATCGTCCTGCCGTCGGGGAAGGTGCGCTGGCTGCACGATCGGGGCTTCCCGATCTGGGACCGCGACGGGCAGATCGTGCGGCTCGCTGGCGTGGCCGAGGACGTGACCCAGCGCAAGGTGCAGTCCCACAAGCGCATCAAGCGCCGCGAGCAGCTGCTCGCCCATGTGCTCGATCTCGTCCCCCACCAGATCTTCGCCATCGACGAGACCGGCCGCTTCATCCTCGCCAACGACGCGACCGCGCGGGCCTTTGGGATCGACGTGCCCGGCCTCACCGGGAGTCACGCCGAGGACCTGATGGACGGCGAGGAGCGCAAGAAGCTGTTCCGGGCCGAGCTGGAGCGGGTGGTGGGGCAGCAGGTTGAGCTGCGGGACGTGGAGGACCGCTTCGTGGACCGCAGCGGCGCGGAGCGTGTTTTTCGGACCAGCAAGGTCCCGCTTGCGCTGGGCGGCCGGAGCAAGCGCGCGATGCTCGCCATCGCCGTGGACATCACAGCCGAGCGGGACGCCGAGGCAGAGCTGCGGCGGCGAGCGTTCTACGACCTGTTGACCGGCCTGCCGAACCGCGAGCTGTTCGTAGAGCGCCTCGAGCACGCGATGCACCGCTGCGCGCGGCGTGACCAGGGCGGCTTTGGCGTGCTGTTCATGGACGTGGACAACTTCAAGGAGATCAACGACACCCTGGGCCACCTCGCTGGCGACGACGTGCTCGTCAAGGTCGCCGCGCGCATCTCCCACTGCGTGCGGCCCGGAGACACGGTGTCCCGCTTTGGCGGGGACGAGTTCGCGGTGCTGCTCGAGGGGGCGCCGGGCCCCGAGGGTTGCCGCACGGTGGCGAGCCGGATCCACCAGTCCATGCGGGACCCGCTGGAGGTCGAGGGAGAGAAGCACTTCCTGTCCACGAGCATCGGCGTCGCGCTGTGGACGCCCGAGGTGGAGTCGTCGGCGGAGATGCTGCGGGACGCGGACTCGGCGATGTATCACGCGAAGAAGCGTGGGCCGGGGCGCACCGAGGTGTTCAGCCGGCAGATCGCAGCGGCAGCGCGGCAGGAGGTGCGGCTCAAGAACGAGATCCGTGAGAACATCCGGCTCGGTGACTTCAGCATGGAGTTCCAGCCCGTCGTCGACCTGAGGACGGGGCTCATCGCCGGGGCGGAGGCGCTGGTGCGCTGGGACCACCGCAGTCGCGGCAGGCTCTTGGCGCTCGACTTCATCCCGGTCGCCGAGAAGTCGGGCTTGATGGCAGAGCTGGACCGCTGGATCGCCCGGGCGACGTTCGAGGAGATGGCGAAGTGGCAGGCGGC
>Ga0222662_1000949_pt1 | contig 17125 bp, 18 predicted proteins | sample AntAcemetagen600_FD_179821 | JGI IMG/M metagenome (GOLD analysis project Ga0222662, IMG submission 179821) | Saline water microbial communities from Ace Lake, Antarctica - #600 | ecosystem: Environmental > Aquatic > Non-marine Saline and Alkaline > Saline | place: Antarctica: Ace Lake...
ACTCCAGGGCCGCGACCATTCCGTCGTCCTCGGGGCAGGCGAACATCACGTAGCGCGCCGTGTCGCCCTCCTGATCGGTGAAGCCCTTCACCGAGCGGGTGACGTCGCAGCGCGCGCCCTCGCCCGTACCGCCGAAGTCATCGACCGCGGCCACCAGATCCCCTGCCATCGTCAGGTTCAGCGGCCCCGCGAACGCGTTGAGCACCGTCTCTGCGGGGGTGAGGCAGCTGACGTCCCCGCCGCCGCCGCCGCCCTTGGAGCGCCACAGCACGATCGCGTGACCCGGCTTGTTGTAGTACAGGCGCGGCGGGTCACTGGTGTCCACCTTGTAGCCCCGGGGCACCGGGGACAAGAGCGCGAGCCCCCGGTCGATGGCGCCGGCTCCCGAGCAGTCCACCATCGGCGCCGCCTCGGTCAGCAGCGCGTTCAGGGCGTCCGCGGACACCGAGCTGACGCCCTTGCTGTTCCACGGCGGTGTGACGCCGAGCATGAAGATGCGCCCTGACGCCACGTGGGCCCACGCAAGCATCTGCCCTGACACCGGCTGGTCTTTGCTCAGCTTGTAGGGCAGGCGCGCCGCCTTGGCGCCGCCCACGGTCTCCCAGGTCGCCTCGGCCGCGCCCAGCCACGCACCGGACGTCCCCAGGGCCTCAGCGTAGACCCCCAGGGTCTTGGGGTTGAGCTCCTCATTGGCCCCGGCGAGCCAGAACACCCACTGCTGCTTGCCCCCGCTCTCAAAGAACAGGTTGCCGTTCTCCTGGGTGTTCGTCATCTCGCCCGCGGTCTTCGCTCCGGTCAGGACCGGCAGCTTGCATCCCCCGAGATCGCGCGCCTCAAAGCCACCCGCGAGGGCGGCGCCGGGAACCAAGAGGAGCGAGAGCAGACAGAGCGCAGAGAGTCGGTTCATCGGGACATCATGCCCAAGACACGTATTGTTCGCGGACTCGAGACGGGAGGATTCGTGGTTGTAGGTCATCACTGGGAGAGACCGGGGCTCGCGCTCGCAGCGGTCGTGCTCGCCGCCGCGTGTCCCACGGCCCCTCTTGTTCCCGTACCGGAGCGCCCGTCGTTTCCCGCGCCCGATGCGTATTCGCTGCGCGGACCCGGGGCGTCGCAACAGACCTACGAGCCGGACCAACTGTGGGAGCACTGCGCCTACCTGCTCGGCGGCGAACGCGACAAAGAGCACCACAACCTCGTGGTGCAGCACGACGGGTACCTGCTGATGCCCTGGGCGCCGGAAGACGGCGGCGGCGGCATCTCCTTCTTCAACTTCGACGACCCGTGCAACGCCACGCTGGTGGGGGAGGCGTGGTCGGACACGATGCGAGAGAGCCACAGCCTGGGCTTCCAGAAGGTCGGCGATCGCGAGTATCTCGCGGTGGACTACCACGGCGGGGCGCTGGAGCGCGGCGGCTCCGGCGACGACGACGACGTAGGCACCGAGGAGGTGTTGGGCGGGGTGGGCTTCTTCGACGTCACCGATCCCGCGGCCCCCTTCTGGGCGAGCGAGCTCGACCTGCCCGGCTACCACTACCCCGACAGCTACACCCGGCTGACCCTGTCGGTGTTCTGGCAGGGCGACTACGTCTATGTGTCCGGCGCGGGGAACGGGGTGTACATCGTCGATGCATCAAACCCGCTCGAGCCTGTGCTCGCCGCGCAGTACCTCTTCACGCCCGGGATGCTGGTCGGCAGCTTTCACGCGTTCGGAAACACCGCGATGGCCGCCACCGCCGGCGGGACCCGCACGGTGCTCATGGACATCTCCGATCCCCTGGACCCCCAGCCGATCCCCGGCGGCGAGTTCAACGTCGGCGACGGACAGGGACGCACCCGCGGCTACTACTTCTCCAACCTCGGCGGCAACTACGGGCTCTTCGCGCGCAAGGACGTGGGCGGCGGACCCATCCTGTACGACCTCTCCGACCCCGGACGCCCGCGCTTCGCCGGCGACGGGCCCTCGCCCGAAGGCGACGGCGGCTACGTGGCGCTGCACGAGAACTTCGTCTTCATCGGAGACAGCAACTTTGGCGCGGTGTGGGACTTCACCGAGGAGCGCGCAGCGGTGGAGATCGGTCGGATCCAGCTTGCTGGAGACTTCGACACGCTGGTGCCCATCGGCAACGTCGCGGTCGCCAGCGTGGACGACGGCGGCGCGCCGGGGCAGGCCACCGCGGTGGTGCCCTGGCAGCTGAGTCCGGACGCCCGGGGCCCTCAGATCGGCATGACCTCGCCGCGGGACGGCGACACATTCCAGGCGGTCAGCAGCCGGGTCGGACTCGTGTTCGACGAGCAGGTGGAAGCCCGCAGCGCCCACGCCGGCAGCGTGCGGGTCTGGACGACGAGCGGCGAGGCGGTGCCTGGCCGCTTCCAGGTCCAAGAGACCGTCCTCAACTTCGTGCCGGACTCCCCTCTCGAGCCCGACACCACCTACGTGATCGAGGTCCCTGCTGGCGGGGTCTCCGATCTGTCGGGCAACCCCATCGAGGCCGATTGGAGCATGCGCTTCAGCACGGGAGCGGACGTGCTGCCGTAGCCCCGCGAGTGCCCTCTACGCCGGCTCGGCCGCCTGGGTGCGCAGCCGCGCCGAACACCGGCTCAGGCACCGCGCGATGCGCGTGTGGTCGCGGATCATCGCCAGCTTTGGCCAGGTCGCCCGCTCCCCTTCGAGGATGAAGCGCTGCAGCTCGTCCTCGGTGGGGTTCTTGAGCATCTTGAGCAGCATCGACGGCCGCAGCCGCGGGTGAATGTCGATGTCTCCGCCGTACTCCTGCTCGGCCAGCGCCAACAGCAACCTGAGCGAATCGGCCAGGGGCGTGCGTCGCGCCACGAACTCCGCGGCGTTCAAGAACGGCACCGCTTGCCGACGGACCGGCGAGGTCACCACCCGCATCGCGATGCCCGTCGCGGTCCACCGATTGGCGCCGGACCGGGGCAGTACGTGGGGGTTGACCTGACTGACGATGAAGTGGTTGACGTTGTGCAGTCGCCCCATGCGGTTCATGGGCAGGTCGCCACCGAAGGAACCGTCGATCCACCGCTCGGTGCCGATGTAGTCCTTCTCCGACCCGTCGTGCCCCCGTCGCCGCAGCGTGATCGGCGGGAACAGGCCGGGCACCGCGCTGCTCGCCAGGGCCGCGGTGGTGATCAGCACGTCGGGCGCGGTCAGGTGGCTCAGCACTCGCGGCTTCTGCCGGGTCCGGGTCGGCGCCACGGAGATGTTCAGCGTCCGGCCCGATCGCCGGAAGGCCTCCTCAAAGGTGTACGTGCCGCAGTTGGTCTCGATGGTGGAGAGCAGCACCTCGGGATCGAGCAGCGAGCGGTTGCGGAGCATCGCGCCCAGTCCGCCCATGCGCAGGCCCACCCGCTCCATGTCCGGTACGTCTCCGGCGAACAGGGCGTCGAGCTCGGCGTCGGTGCGGGAACACACGCCCGCGGCGATCATCGCGCCCATCGATGCCCCGGAGATGACGTCCGGCAGCAGGTCCGCCTCCCACAGCGCCTTGACCACACCCAGGTGATAAAAGCCCAGGGTCGCGCCCCCGCTCAGCAGCAGCGCCGAGCGGCCAAAGTTCCCCGCTGCGCGCTCGAGGATCTCCAGCTTCTTGCTGGCGTCGAAGCCCGGCAGCGGGCTGCTGACCAGCTGCTCGATGGTCTCCTCGGTCTCGGTCAGGTACTCGCCGATGAGGTCCTTGGTCCGCAGCGGGCTCCGCTCGTACAGCTCCGACGCCGTCAGGTCGCCCAGGTTGCGGTGCAGCGACTCGTGCAGGTGGTCCACGAGGGCCTCGACGCCGCCGGCCGACCGCAGCGCGCGCAGCTCGGCCAACTGCTCCTTGATGAGCGAGGCGTGATAGTGCGCGGACTCAGGGTCAGCGGCCCATCGGTCGGCCCCGACCGCACGCTCCCACTCACGGGCTGCCGCGGCCCACGCTTCGTAGGTCGTAGCCCGGCGCATCCTGGCGGCTGAGGAGATCCTGCTGATCACCCGGCGACGATACTCCCCGAGCCGCTACGGCGACGGCGGCCCTGGACGAACAGCGCGCACCGGACCTTGACGATCGACGCCGAGGCCCGCCGCCCACGCCACCGAGTCCATCGCGTCGGCCAGCGGCACGTCCCGCAGCACGACCGTCACCCGCCCGTCGCATCCATCGGCGAAGACCACGCTGAGCTTGCCCACATCCGCGAGGGCGCGCAGGACAACCTTGACGTCTGCCTGCACCGCGTCGACGGAGACTCTCTGGGTAGCAGCGTCCGCTCCGGGAGCGGTGACCTGCACCAGCGGTGCCGCGAGGGCCGGGATCACGAGCAGCGCCACCGCGGTCAGGATCCCGAGACCGATGACCCGAATCCGTCGCTGCATCGGTATGTTCCGGACGTGCGCTTGCTTCATCTCTCCCTCCTCGCGACCAGCCTCATCCTCGCATCCACCGCCCTCGCTGGCGATGGTGGGGGCGCCTTCGACGGTCACATCCGACTCGGCGGCAACCGCATCGCCGTGCACTGGGCCGACGGGGACTCGTTCGAGTTCACCCAGGGCGCGCGCAAGGGCAAGGAGACCCGGCTCATCGGGTTCAACACGCTGGAGTCCTATGGGCCGGTGCACCGCTGGGGCGACTGGACGGGCCGAGAGCTGTGGGGACTGAGCAAAAAGGCGGGCAAGTTCGCCGCGAAGCGTGAGTGGGACTGCACCACCACGGGGAAGCGCGATGCGTACAACCGCCTGCTGGTGGACTGCCCCGAATTGCGCCGCCACCTCGTTCGGCGAGGCCTGGCGCACCTGTTCGCCTACGACGACCCCGCCGATCCCGCCGAGCTGGAGCTCCAGAAGACCGCCCGCATCGACGAGGTGGGCATGTGGGCCAAGGGCCGGCCCGAAGTCATCGTGACGTCCGTGCACTCCGCAGGGGGCGGCTCGAGCGGGAGCATGCGCATCGTGCAGGCGCGCACCGGCGAGACCAAGATGGTGGGCCACCGCACCGAGCTGAGCGTGTGCGACGAGCTGTGCCACGGCGACAAGTGGACGGGGTCCTGCATGACCTACGTGCCCTACAAGCGGCGGTACGACCCGGCGAAGAAGCCCGAGTGCCTCGCTGGCCAGCCGCCCGAGATGTGATCCCGCGGGCGATGTGCGTTGCGCGGCACTAGTCTCGGCCGATGTCGCCGCTCCCGACCCGAGAAGAAGCCATCCGCGAAGCCCGTGAGATGCGCGTACAGAACCCCGTGCTGCGCGGGCTGCTCGTGGCGCTGGGCTGGGTCGCGCTCGTCCTCGGAATCATCGGCATACCCCTGCCGGTGCTCCCCACGACGCCGTTCTTGCTGCTCGCCGCGGCGCTCTGGGCTCGGTCCAGCGAGCGCTTCTTCGTCATGCTCCTCACCCACAAGGTCCTGGGGCCCCCCATCGTCAACTACCGCCGCGATGGGTGCATCTCTCCGCGGGCCAAGGTCCTGGCGGCCGTGATGATCACGGTGACCATGGGGTTCTCCATCGCCACCGTGGTGCCGGTGCTCCCGGGCAAGATCGGCATGGCCGCCATCGGCCTCGCGGTGATCGGGTGGATCGTCAGCCGCCCCAGCACGCCGCGCCGGCTTACTGGAACTCCAGGCTCGCCAGAGTAAACGCGAAGCACATCTCTTCGTCCGTGCGCTCCCCGTAGTAGGTCTCCTGCGGCGGGAAGTGGATGAGGTCGGGGTTGCTCTCGCTGTTGTTCCAAGTGCACTCGATGTTGATGCGCCCGCCCGGAGCGATGGTCATCGGCTCCTTGAACATGTACGTGAGCTGGTTATCGAAGTCGTAGTCGCCCTCGGCGGCGCAGGTCTCGACCCCGTCCTCCTCGGCCCAGACCCGGTAGCTCTTCCCCAGCACATGCATGTGCGGGAACATCCCGTAGACGGTCACGCCGAGGTTGTCCGGCAGCTCGAAGCCACCGAGATGGGAGTAGGACTCCGCACCTGCGGGGATGGTGAAGTCCTGCATGCCGGCGGGCAGCATGCGGATCTGCGTGTCCACGGCGTCGGTCACGGTGAACTGGTAGCCGGACTGGTCGGCGAGCCCGTCGACCTCGGGGCCCGACTGGAAGTAGTGCATCTGGAAGACCAGCACGTCGTCGGCGTTGACCCGCAGGCCCAGGCCCTCGTCGAGCCGCACGGGCATCGCGCCCGGCGCCCAGCCGGCCACCATCCCGTCGATGTCGGCGCCGCCGGTGCCGTTGATGCAGTCGCGGCCGACCTCGGCGTCGTAGTCGGACCAGATCTCGTCGCGGGGCATCTTGAACAGCACGATGTGGTGGACCAGCGCGGGCTCACCCACGATCGGCTTCATCGCGGTCAGGAAGAAGTCCTCGGTCTGGCCGTGCTCCGCGACAAAGCAGCGGTACTCGTTGGCCGGGTTCGCGGCGTCCTGAAAACTCGGCGTGTACGGGAACTCCATCACGATCTCGAGGTCGACCGTGTCGAGCTCCGGCACCACGTCCTGCACCGGCACGAACTCGCTGGGCTCACCCATCGGCTTGCCGCCATCCACCCACTCCCCCATCGCGAGGCGGCTCGCCTCGGGCATCGACAGGTGCTCGCTCCCCTCGTAGTCCCGGCACGACGGGTCGGCCACCGGCGGCGGCATCTCGCCCGCGTCCACCCGCGCCCGCATGCGCTCGCCCAGGGCGATGGCTTCGGCGTCGTTGGTGAAGTCGCCGACCCCCTGCCCGCCCGGCTCGTGGCACCGGGTGCAGTGCGTCTCCAGCATCGGCTTGATGTCGGCGTAGTAGGTCAGCTCGGTGGTCGGCGCCTCGGGCTCGCCAGCGGGACAGCCGAGCAGGCTCAGGGCAGCGAGGGCGAAGATCATGGGAGACAGGAATCGATGCACGGGCGCTCCAGCGAAGCAGGGGGTCTTCGGGCTTGCTATTTGAGCGGTCAGGGGAGCGAGCGTCAACGCCGATGTAAGGACGAGGTATATCCTTGCGGCCGTGCGCGCCTTCATCCTGCTGCTGCTCCTGCTCCCGCTGGGCTGCCCCACGGCCGAGCCCCGAGAGGTGCAGGACCTCATCGAAGCCACCGCCTGGACCATCATGGGACCTGCGGAGGACCCGTTCACCGAGCACCGCGCCGCCGCGAAGCGCACGTGCAACCAGGGCGGGTTCAGCGAGGATCCGGGCGTGCTCGAAATCGACACCCAGACCTGCCCGTACGTCTCGGCGTCCCAGCCGATCCTGGCCGATGTGCTCGCCGGCGACGAGCTGAACCTGCTCGCCTGGCATCAGGTTCTGGCGTCAGTGGATCCGAACGCCCAGGGACACATGGCCTTCCTGCTCGACGGTGAGGCGCTGTGGGAGCTCGTCGTGGACATCCCCGCCAGCGCGGAGGTCTACAATGTGTTCCTGCCCGTCGAGCGAGACATCGCCGCCGGCAGCGAGGTCGTCGTGCACGTGCACAACCACGGCGGCAACAATTGGGCCGTAGCCCACCTGCGTGCGCTGCCGCCCAACGACGAGTGACCCCGGAGACCCCCATGAAGCGCCGCCTCATCCTCATGCGCCACGCAAAGTCGTCGTGGGCCCAGTCCGGTCAGCCCGACAAGCAGCGCCCGCTGAACGCGCGAGGGCGCAAGGACGCGCCGCGCATGGCCGAGGAGCTCGTCGCCCGCGGCTGGGAGCCTGACGCCGTGGTCTGCAGTGGGGCCCGGCGCACCCGAGAGACGTGGTCGCTCATGGAGGCGCTGCTGGGCGAGCCGCGGGCGGAGTTCGAGGACGCGCTGTATCTGGCCGGCTTGAGAGAGATTCGAGCCAGCGCGGATGGCTGGGACGACGGGAGCGAGTGCGTGATGGTGCTCGGGCACAACCCGGGATGGTCGGACGCGGCGAGCCACCTGTCGGGCGACTCCGTCGAGATGACGACGGCGAACTGCGCGCTGCTCATCGGCGACGGTGACACCTGGGCCGAGGCCCTGCGCAGCCCCTGGGAGCTGAGCGCGCTGCTGCGCCCCCGGGAGCCCAAAGAGTATTGAGGCGGTCCGCGTCGGGCCTCAGAGCAGCGCCAGCACCTCGTCGGCGGCGCGCTCCCCGCTCTCCAGCGCGCCCTCCATGAAGCCAGTCCACACCCGCGCGGTCTCGGTGCCTGCCCAGTGGATGCGGCCCACCGGCTCTCGCAGCGCGCGGCCGCCAATCGCGAACGCTCCCGGCTGAAGCACGCCTGTGGGGCAGCCGCCGGTCCAGCGCTCGCGGCTCCAGTCCAGATCCCCGTAGGCGACACACGAGCGCGCCTCATCGCCGAACCACCGCGCAAAGCACGACGTCACCTCGCGCTGACGCGCCGCCGGCGAGAGGTCAGCGAGGATGCGGGCGCCCTTGCCCACCGCGAAGCCGAGCAGCGCAAACCCCCGGCCGTCCGCCGTGCAGTCGTCAAACACCACGGTGATCGGCAGCCCGTCGCACACGACCTCGCCCGAGAACCCCGCGGTCCGCCAGAACGGCCGCTCGTACACCGCGATGCACTTCATGGTGGCGCCCATGGGCATCCGGGCAGTCAGCTGGTCACGCCGAGGAGGCAGCAGCGGCTCGTAGGCCAGGCGACCCGCGAGCGACGGCGGCAGCGCTACGATGGCCCGCTTCGCGGCGAGGGTCTTCACTCCGCCCCGCGGCCCGACGATCTGCACTCGGACGCCCGCGTCGTCCTGGATGAGCCGCTGCACCGGCGCGCCGGTCTGCACCTGGCTGGGGAGCCCCGCCGCGAGCCCCTGGGCGAGCTGCGCCATGCCGCCCACCAACACGTCCTGCTGGGCCCCTCCATCTGACTCGATGAGGCGGGTCAGGCCGCCGCCCAGGCGCAGGTAGTAGAGGAAGTAGAGCAGGGAGAGCTCGCTGGGCTCCGATCCGAACACCACGCGCACCATGGCGTCCACGAGCCCGCGCACCTTGGCCGAGAGCACTGTGCTCTTGTAGGTCTCCACGGTCTGGGCGTCCCACTGCGCGCCTCGGGCCGAGCCCATCGGGTCCGTGGGATCCACCTGGCTGGTCAAGCGGTCCACCCGACGCACCGTGCGCTCCAACTCCAACAGGTGCACCGGCGAGAGCGAGGGAATGGCGCGGTTGTAGGTGCTGACCTTGCCGGCCACCTCGAGCACCTTGCGACCGGCGATGTGCTGTCGGTGAGTCTGCAGCCCCAGCCGCTCGATGAGGGCGAGCACTCGCTCCTGCCCCGGTCCCGTCCACTGGGCCCCGAGGTCAAAGGAGAGCCCGCCGATGGTCTGGCTCACCGTGCGTCCCCCCACGCGGTCCCGGGCCTCGAGCACCCGCACGCTGGCTCCGCCATCTGAGAGGCGCTCGGCGGCCCGCAATCCAGCGAGCCCCGCTCCGACCACCACGACGTCCAACTCGCTCATGCCACGGGTCCCAGGCTCAGCGCTTGATGGTCCGCCAGGGTGCAGCGGTCTTGCACGACGGTGATGCCATGGCTGCGCAGGGTCTCCGCGAAGGGATCGTTGCGGATCCCAGACTGCAGCCACACCACCTTGGGCAGCGGCTTCATCGCGAGGATCTCGCCCTTGTGCAGACCCACCGCGTCGCTGGCGCGAAAGACGTCCACGATGTCCACGGGCTCGTCGATGTCCGCCACGGTCTCGCGCACCCGCTCCCCCCAGAGTTCCGCGCCCTCCGTACGCAAGCGCGGGTTGCACGGCAACACCCGGTAGCCCATCGAGTGCAGGTAGTCGGGCACGTAGAACGCGGGGCGCCCGGTGGACGAATGGGCGCCAATGATGGCGATGGTGCGGGCCTCGCTGAGGATGGCGCGCACGTCGGACAGGGCGGGGGGATCGGCCATGGCCCCAGCGTACTGCTACAACCGAGCGCGAGCATGAGGAGGCGGGATGTCCGAGCCGGCGATCGCTCTCGAGGGGGTCCGCAAGCAGTACGGCGAAGCGACGGCCCTGGTGGGGCTGGACCTGTCGGTGCCGTGGGGGCAGGTCTGCGGCCTGCTCGGTCCCAACGGCGCAGGCAAGAGCACGGCTCTGCGCATCATCGCCGGCGTGCTGCGCGCGGACAGCGGCACGATCACGCTGGCCGGCCATGACCTCGCCGCGGCGCCGCTCGATGCCCGCCGAGCTCTGGGGTTCGTGCCTGACGAGGGCGCGCTGTACGGCCTGTTGACGGTGGTGGAGCACCTGGCGCTCGTCTCCGACCTGCACGAGATCGACCCCGCGATGGCGACCGCGAGAGGCCAGGAGCTGACCGCTCTGTTTGAGATCGACGACCTCTTGGGTCGCCGCATCGACACGCTGAGCAAGGGGCAGCGCCAGAAGGCCTCGCTGGTGGCGGCGCTCCTGCCCGACCCCCGCATTCTCCTGCTCGACGAGCCGCTGTCGGGGCTGGACGCCCGCGCCGCGAAGGTGCTTCGGGACCTGCTGAGAGGCCTCGCGGACCGCGGCCGCGCCGTTCTGTACAGCTCCCACGTTCTCGACGTCGTGGAGCGGCTCTGCGACCGCGCCGTGATCATCGCTGACGGGGTCCTCGTCGCGGACGCGCCCACCAGCGAGCTGCTCGCCCAGTCCCAGGACGCCACGCTGGAGTCGGTCTTCCATCAGCTGACCCGCGCCGCCGACGTGCAGGGGTTGGCGGACGCGTTCCTCGACGGGGTCTGAGGTGAGGCTGCCCGGGGTACAGGGTCGGCCGTATCGAGGCCTCGTGCGGGCGTTTGTGCTCTCGGAGTTGAGGGCCCAGCAGTACGGCGAGGCCACGGGCGCAAAGCCCGGCGCGCTCATCGCGCCTCTCACGTGGGTGGTGATGCAGCTGCTCACGATGTCGCTGCTGCTCTGCCTCGCGCTGTTCGTGCGGGTGTCACCGGGGTTCTTCGCCGCCGCGAACCTGCTCCTGTGCTTCGTGTCGGTGTTCTCGGCGGTGGTGGTGGAGTTTCACGAGGCGGCGCTCCACCCCGCCGATCGAACGGTGTTGGGCTGGCGTCCGCTGGACCGGCGCACCTACGCCGCGGCCCGGGGCACGACTCTGCTGGGGTACGTCGCGCTGGTGACGGCGTGCCTGACCGTCCTGCCCGCAGTGGTCGGCGCGGGGCAGTGGGCGGCCGGTCCCTGGTGGATCCCGCTGTATGTCGGCGCGTCGTGTGCGGTGGGGGCGACGGCCGCGGCGCTGGTGCTGGTGCTGCACCTGGCCCTGGGAGCGGGGCCGGTCCTCGATGGACTGCGCACCGCGCTGTCGTGGATCCAGATCATCGGGGTGATGGTCGGCGTCTACGGCGGCCAGCTGATGTTGCGCGACGGCACCGGCAACGTAGAGATGTTCGCAGCGCGGCCGCCGCCGTGGTTTGACGCGCTGCCCAGCACCTGGCTGGGCGACGCGGTGGCCGCCGGCTCGGGGGCTCCGGCGGTGGCGCTGCCTGCCCTCGCCGCGGCGGTGGGCGTGGCGGTGGCGACCTCGATGCTTGGGGGAGGTCTGCTGGCCCGGGCCTGGGGCGCTCTGCACGATGGAACGAGGCGCGGGGCTTTGCGTGGCCGGGCGGCGACCCTGAAGGGAACGCTCGGGGCGCCCTTGATGGTTCGGCTCGCCGGCGGGCGGCAGGCCCACGCCGCGTTCTGGCTGGCGGGAGCGATGCTGCGCCGGGACCGCGAGCTGCTCAACCGCTCCTTGCCTGCTCTGGCGACCGGGGCTGCGGCGGTGATCCTCGGGCTCGCCACCGACCAGTTTGGAGATCCCCTGAACCCCGCGACGCCGCTCGCGCTGCGGGCGCTGCCCATCGCGGCGGTCGCGCTGATCGCCTCGGCGGTCCCTTCGCTGCTGCACAACGCGCTGTACTCCCGCGACCACGCTGCGGGCTGGCGCCTCCGCGCCGCTCCCCTGCCCTCGCCGGCCATGCTCGCCGATGGCCTGCGCCGCGCGATGCTGCTCTACGTCGCGGTGCCCTCGGTGCTCGGCGTGGGGCTCGTCGCGGCGTGGCGCTGGGATGCACCGCTGCACGCGCTGCTGTGGACGGGGATGACCCTGCTGACCGTGGATGGCGTCGCTCGGTTGTTGCTGCCCACGGTCGTGCGAGACGTGCCGTTCTCCCGCCCGGCGGCGCGAGGCGTCGCCCTGGGACCCATCGCCATCCCCCTCGCCGGCGCCGCCGCAGTGGCGAGCCTCGTCGCCGGGCTGGCCTCGCTGCTCGCGGGGCATCCGCTCTTGCTGATGGCGCTGCTCGCTGGCCTCGCCGCGGCCCTGCCGCTCATCACCGCGAGGACCCGAGCCCGCCTCGACGCCCGACTCAGCGGGGCGCGCGGATGAGCGAGGTCCCCTGGAGAGACCGGCTGCGCTCGCCCACCGGGCAGGGTCAGCTCATGGGGGCGTGCCTGCTCGGCGCTGCGCTGCTCGGAGTCCTCGTCGCGAGCCAACCAGGGTTCTTCCGGGGCAAGCAGGGACTGGAGCTCAAGGCCCTGTCGGGGTTCGATGAGTCAGCGCGGCGGGAGCTGCGCGCGGTGCTCAAGGACGGCGCCGAGCCCGGCGACCTCGCCGCCCGCCTCGTGGCCAGCGCTCCCGATGCGTTCAGTGATCTCCTGCTTCGCGCGCTCATTGCGGGTGACCCCGCGCAACGCCAGAGGGCGCTGCGCCTCGCCCAGCAGGTGCCCGACGCGTCCCGCGCGGCCCTCGTCGCGGTCTCAGAGCACGCCGACCGCACAGCCGACCAGGAGCTGCGCGGCCTGCTGGACGGCTCACCGGCGTGGACTGATATCGTGCATGGCATCGAGGGCGACACACGCCCCGTAGGAGGGGTTGGCGATGAGTGAGGGCGAGGACAGCGGACTCAAGGGTTGGATCATCTTCATCGCGATCTTCGGGGTCGGGAACCTGATCCTGTACATGACCACCGGGATCTTCTTCATCCCGCTCCCGCGCAAGTAGGCCGCTCCGCCCCCGTTGACCAGCTCGTTCACCCCCGACCCCGACCCGCCGCGAAGAGGCTGGTTTGGCCCCCTGCGCGCGCCGCGCGGTCTCGGCGCCGCGCTGTGGAGACTCGCCGAGCACGGGCAGCGCATGGGGGACGGTGCCCGGGGGCCCGCGCTGGCGGTGGTCATCGGCACGGTCCCGGTGATGCTGGCCGCCTGGATTGGCAGCAGCCACCAGATCCTCGCCGCAGCGCTGCTCTTTCCGCTCTTCCTCGGCTCGGTGGCCGCAGATCGGCCCGCCCGGGGTCTCGCGCTGGTGGGCCTGTGCTTCTTCGCCCACAACGCCCTGACGATCACCCTGGCCGCTCACGACCCGGCCATCGCCGCGGCGCTGCCCGAGGCGGCGGACTACTGGACCCGCCAGCGCGCCTGGATCACCACCGGCCGCGATCCCGAGTACGAGGTGATGAACTGGCTGCCCGCCCACGCCCAACTGTTTGGCGCCGTGGGCCTCTTCTCTTTCCTCTCGATGGGGTTCATCACGTTCGTGCAGGGGTTCTACGAGGTGGATCTGATGAACTTCTACGTCGGCCGCCTCGTCGCGCACAGCGACTCGTGGGTCCCGGCGGTGCTCCTGGGCTGGCATCCGTGGTCTGTCCTGCGAGGCCTGTGCTACCTGGTGTTCACCTGGGAGATCGCCTCTTGGTCGCTGGCGCGCATGACCGGGCGCGCGCTGTCCACGCCCGAGCGGCGGCTGATGCGCTGGCTGGCCGCGGTGGGCCTCTTCGCGGCAGACTGCTTCACCAAGCTCGCAATGCTCGACTTCGTCCGGCGTACTCTCGCCAGTAACCTGAGCGAAACGCTCGGCTGACGCGGTCGGCGCAGCAGCACCCCAGGAGTCCTCATGGCCCCCCAGTACACGACCCGCGACCTCGTCTACTACTCCGGCCTGTTCGTCGGAGTGGGCGTCAGCTACACGATCATGGGGCAGATGGGCATCGGCAATCGGTTCGTCATGCTGCTCGGTGCGTTCGCCATCGGGATCGGCTGTGGCTGGCTGGCCGACACCATCTACAAGTCGTTCCAGGACTGATCGCCTCCGAGGCCCCTCCCACGCTGTGCTCGATTCCGGACAACACGTCGGCAACTACGAGGTCCTCTCCGAGCTGGGGGGCGGCGGCTTCGCGCGCGTCTTTCACGCGAGGCACCGGTTCCTGGACACCGAGCACGCCATCAAGGTGTTGCTCGTCGAACACGTCACCAACCCGAGCCTGCGCGGGCGTTTTCTCGACGAGGCCCGGGTCCAGGCGCTGCTGCGCCACCGCTCCATCGTGCGGGTCACCGACGTGCTTATCGAGCCCGGCATCGCGGGCATCGTCATGGACTACATGCCCGGCGGAAACCTCGCTGACTGGCTGGAGCGCGCCGAGGAGCCGCCGAGCCCCGCGATGCTGCGGCAGTTGCTGGTGCCGGTCCTTGACGCCGTCGGGCACGCCCACGAGTTCGGGGTGGTGCACCGGGACCTCAAGCCCGAGAACATCCTGCTCGGCGAGCCCCTGGCGCCTCGGGTGATGGACTTCGGCGTGGCGAAGGTCGAAGGGGAGCTGCGCGACGGCCGAGGGAGCAAGCGCACCACCGCCGCCCACACCCGCATCGGCACGCTCGCGTACATGAGCCCGGAGCAGATCCGCGATGCGGCCGCCGTGGACCACCGCAGCGACATCTTCTCGCTCGGCACGCTGCTACTTGAGCTGATGACCCTGCGCTGCCCGTTCGAGCGGGACACCGACTACGACACCATGCACGCGATCATCAGCGGGGATGTGGAGCTGCCCGCGGACGTGGTGAGGGCCGACCCCGCCGCCGCGGACGCGGTCCGTTGCGCGCTGCAGCTGGACCCTGCGGACCGGTATGCCTCCTGCGCCGCCTTCGCACGGGCGCTGGGGGGAGGCGAGATTTCTGCTGCTGGGCCGTCGTCGCCCCCGGCAAGCACCCAGCAGCGCATCGCGCCCGTGGCGTTGAAGGCGTCCCGGGAGCATCGAGAGCCCGCCTCTCCGGTGCTGCCCGAGCCCCACGGCCTGCCGCCGCAGATGGTCACGAGCGACTCCTTGCCTCCCACGCCAGAACATCGGCAGGAGCTGACGGTGCTGCGCACGCCGCTGCCCGTCGGCGACCGACGCCTGTGCGAAGCGGTCACCTCGGCCCTGCGCCGGTCCAGCGACGAGCAGCGGCGGGTCGCGGTCGCCCTGCGTCACGCCGTGCTCGCGGTGCTCCAGCCGGTGTCCACGGGGCCGGCGCTGGGGATCTGGAGTCCGCACCCCATGCGCGGCCAGAGCCGGGTCAGCTTGACGCTGCTGCCCGGCAAGGAGTCCGCCGCGAGGCGGCTGGTCTTCGAGCGGCGGGGGTCGCAGTTGCTGCTGTGCGAGGAGTGGTGGCTGCCCGAGGTGCACATGCGCGGCGCCTGGAACATGTGGCTGGAGCTGCGCTGGGCCGAGCAGCAGTCCAGCTCGTCGCAGATCGTGCTCGCAGACCTCATCCTCGAGCAGCTCGATGCCCAGCCCGCCCCCGGCCCGTTCCCGCTGCTCCCCAGGCGCCAGCTGCTCGATCCCCGCGCCCTCGACATCACCAACTACCGCATGCCGGTCCGGGTGGGAGACGGCGAGCTGGCGCAGGGGCTGCGGCCGTGGCTCGCTCCCAGGGTGCCAGCGGCGGCCCGCTACGTGGCTGCGGTGAGCCTGCGGGCTGCGCTGCTCGACTCCATCGGCCTGCCCGGCGCGGGACCGGCGCTCGATCTGCGCGCGGAGCCCGGCGACAGCGTGAGTCTGTGGCTCCTGCCCGGCGCGGAGGTGGGGCCTCGACGCTTCACGCTCCGCTACGCGCGCAAGGACCAGTTGGTTCTGGCCGCGGAGTGGCGCACGCTGGACTCGCGGCACGGTCCTCGGCCGTCGGTGCGTCAACCCGCCACTCCGGAGCGCACCCACGTCGCCCTGGAGGCCCACGCTGTGTGGCGGGACCGGGTCCTCGATGAGCTGCAAGCCACCGGCACGTCCACGGTCGGCGGTCTGTATCCGGTCTAAGGGCTCGTTCTGTGAAAGATAGGCTCGTTCTGTGAACCTCGAGGTCGATCTCCCCCGCTCCCTGAGCCCCGCCGAGCTGGATCGCCGGCTCGCCCGCGGCTTCTTCCGCAGCGGACCCATCCTGTTCCGCGCCCGGCTGCTGCATCCGGACAACGAGCTGCGCGAGCTGATCCACCTGCGGGTGCGGCTCGACGTAGACCCGCCCAGCAAGAGCCGACGCCGGGTGTTGCGCCGCAACCGAGCCCGGTTCCGCACCACGGTGGAGCCCGCCTACGTGACGCCGGATCACCAGCGGCTCTACGACCTGTCGCGCCGACGGTTCGTAGGCTTTGTGGCCGAAGATCTCGACGTGCTCGCGCTCGGCGAGTGGTCGGACGTCTTCGACACGCGGCAAGTGTGCGTCTACGACGGCGACCGGCTGGTGGCGGTGAGCTACTTCGACCTCGGCAAGCGGTCGGTCGCGAGCATCCTCGGCCTGCACGACCCCGGCTACAGCAAGATGAGCCTCGGGATCTACACGATGCTCGAGGAGATGCGGTTCGCCCGCGAGCGCGGCGCGCGCTGGTACTACCCCGGCTACATCATCCCCGGCCTGGCGGGGTTTGAGTACAAGACGCGGCTCGGAGCCATCCAGTACCTGGCGCCGAACGGGCGCTGGCGCGATCGCAGCCGTCCACCGCAACCGAGCGGGGCGGTCGCGGCGGCGACGGGCCGGATCGAGGCCATGGCGGCCGCGCTGGAGGCTCAGGGCGTCCCGTGCGAGCGCAAGGTGTACCCCGCGTTCTGGCTCGGCTACCTGCGCACCGGGCATCTGCTGGGCTCGTGGCACCTGCGCTGCTCGCGGACCGACGGGAGGCGGCTCGTGGTGGAGCACGTGCCCGACGAAGACCGATTCGTCGCGGCCTGGGTGCGGGCGGTGCCGGAGCTCGACGCATTCGAGTTGTTTGTCCCCAACGAGGTCATGGAGGCGACGTGCGAGCGGAGCGCGCTGCGCTACGTGGACGTCATCGCGCAAGGCCGCGAGATCGGCCCAGTGGCCAGGGCCGTGGCCAGGGCGACGAAGGCGGCCCGGTGACCCCCGGCGCCCCCAACCCGGGACAGCATCTGTCCTGCTGCTGTGGGAACATCGCTCCGCTCGCCGCTGTCTGAGTTCATCGCCGGGGGTGCTGCGCCCTCGACAGGA
>Ga0222662_1000951_pt1 | contig 17102 bp, 13 predicted proteins | sample AntAcemetagen600_FD_179821 | JGI IMG/M metagenome (GOLD analysis project Ga0222662, IMG submission 179821) | Saline water microbial communities from Ace Lake, Antarctica - #600 | ecosystem: Environmental > Aquatic > Non-marine Saline and Alkaline > Saline | place: Antarctica: Ace Lake...
CATCGCGGCGCACGCGCTGTGGTGCTCTTCGAGCCGACCCAGATCTGCGGCTCGCCGGGCGAGAGACTCAGCGAGCATGCCGTGCACGAAGCGCCAGCCCTCACCGCCGTCCCCCCTGGCGAGTCGCACGAGCGCCTGTTCCGCGAGCCGGTCCACGAGATCCGGCGAGGGGCGCACCTCGGCGAGCCCGCACACCTCGTCCCACTCCCAGGGTTCCACCGACACTCCGAGCACCGCAGCGAGCTCCAGGGCCTCTGCGTCGTCCGCGGTCGCATCCACGAGGGCGCGCTCGATGCGCTGACGCCACACTGCGTGCAGATCGTCCGGCAGGTGCGCCTCGGCCCCCTCACGCAAGCGGAACCCTCCGTCCGACGCTTCGAGCAGTCCGCGCTGTACCCAGTCCCCGACCAGCTCCACCGCGAACAGCGGATTGCCGGCGGTGCGCTGCTCCACCGCGTCCGCGAGGCCGCCCTCGAGACCCAGCAGCTCGCGCACCAGGGCCGCGCGGTGCTCCGGCGGCAGCGGCCCCACGGAGACCCTGGTCACCTCGGGCCGGGTACACAGCTCAGCGAGCACCGCGGCCTCCGCGGCCCGTTCCACGATGAGGTCGTCGCGGACCGTGAGCACCAACATGGCGGGGATCGGATCTGCGGCGTCGAGCAGGCTCAAGACAAACGACAGCGTCTCGATCCCGTGATGCACGTCATCGAGGAGCAGGAGCAGGGGCCGCTCCACCGAGAGCACGTCGAGGAACGATCGGATCGCGAGGAAACGTTCCTCGGGGTTTCGGAACCGGACGGCGCGGGAGCTCCGCCGACCGTCCGAGGGACAGATCAGCTCGACCAGGGCGTCGATCTCCTGGTCGCCGAAGCGTCCGCGCTCCGCGAGCAGTCGGGCAGCCCGCTTGCGCACCTGGCTGCGCTCCAGCCCCTCAAAGCGTCCATAGCGCGACAGCATGGGACCCAGCCCGTGACTTCGCCCGCCGGCCGCTCCGTGAGTCGCCGTGAGGAGGGTCGCGGCGCCGGTCTCGTGCGCCCGCTCGGAGACCCACTGGCCGAGTCGAGACTTTCCGCAGCCTGCGGTCCCCTCGAGGACCACGACCTGGGGCACCCCGTCGGTGCGCGTGGCGCGCAGGGCCGACCACAGCGCGGTGCGCTCCTCCTCTCGGTCCACCAGCGGAATCCGTCGCGAGCCGTAGAGTCCCAGCCCCACGCCCCGCATCCAGGAGCCGGCCGGAGCGGGATGAGGGCTTCGCCAGGACGCGGGCAAGGGCGGGATCCGGGGGTGCGCGCCCATTCCGCCCCCCACAGCCGTCCCGGGCCTGGTCGCGCGAGCGCCCGGGCGGGTCTCCCGCGGGGTCGGCGCTGGCATGGCTCGCGGGGGCTGGCCGGCCTTCGGCATCACGATGGTGACGGGCTCCAGCGGACGGATCGTCGGCGCCTCGGCGGAGGGCGGCGCGGGCAGTCCCCGGCTCGCGGGGCCGAGCGAAGCCAGCGCCCACGCCGCATCGGCGGCCCGCTGAAACCGCTGCCGGGGCTCCCGGCCGAGCAGTCGCCGCAACCAACCCTCGAACCCTGCCGGTACCTGGGCGATCGGCAGGAGCGGGGGCAAGGGCAGCCGCAGGTGGGCGGTGAGGGCCTGCTCCATCGAGAGCTGAAGCCCAAAGGGCGGCGCGCCGGTGGTCACCGACCAGGCGAGGCACCCCAGGGCGTACAGGTCCGTCCAGGGTCCGTAGTCCCGCCAGCGCACCTCGAGCTGCTCGGGCGCCATGTACGCAGGAGTGCCCATGAACTCTGCGCCCGTCGCGCCCGCACCCTCGTTTGTGAATCCATGCACCAGACCGAAGTCGGTGAGCTTGACCCGTCCATCGTCCGCGACCAGCACGTTCGCTGGCTTGACGTCGCGGTGCACCATGCCTCGGGCATGCGCGTGGGCCAGGGCATCGAGCACGGAGAGCAATGTCGCTTGCAGATCCGGCCAGGCGAGCTTGCCCTTCAGCGCCGTCAGCGTGCCCGGCCCCGCGAGCTCCATGGCCAGATAGGGGCTGTTCGCGAGCAGCTCCCCGCCGGACGCCTCCGACGCGGCCGCATCCACGAGACCGTGGTCGTACACCGAGACAATGCTGGGGTGGTCGAGCCCGGCGGCGCCCCGCGCTTCACTGCGGAAGCTCTTGAAGAACAATGGGTTGCGGGCCGCTTCGCTGGTCAGGACCTTCACTGCGACCGGATGCCCCTGCTCGCGATGGGTCGCGCTCCAGACCACGGCCATGCCCCCGCGGCCGATCGCCGAGTCGAGCACAAAGGGGCCAAGGGAGATCACGATCGGCGGTCCAGGGAGGGGGGGAGCGCGAGCCTACCCAGGGCGAGTTCGGCGCGATGGTCGGATTCGTGAAACCGAAGCGACGGCTCGAACATAGGAGGGGGTGCTGGCGCGCGGCGAGATGCCGTGTATGCCTGTCGTGCCGACCGACCCTCGGCGCCAACCCCTTGGAGCTCTTTCATGACGACCGCTGCCGGCGAGACCCCCCTGACCCCCTGGGACTCCCACAACCAGACCCTGATGGGCCACGTGAGCCCGACCGACTGGACCAACCCCACGCCGGACGGGCGCTACAATCTGGTGGTCGTGGGCGCTGGCACCGCTGGCCTCGTCACGGCGATCGTCGCCGCAGGCCTCGGGGCCAAGGTCGCGATGGTGGAGAAGCACATGCTCGGCGGCGACTGCCTCAACACCGGCTGCGTGCCCAGCAAGGCGCTCATCGCCGCTGCTCACGCGGCGGCGAACGTGCGCTCGGCCCCCTCGTTTGGCGTGCAGGGTTCCGGTGAGCTTCCGCCCGTGGACTTCGGCGCGGTGATGGAGCGGATGCGGGCCCTGCGGGCGACCATCGCGGTGCATGACTCTGCGGCCCGCTTCCGCGACCTGGGGATCGACGTCTTCCTCGGCGCGGGCACGTTTGTCGGCAAAGACACCCTGGAGGTGGACGGGGCGAAGCTGGAGTTCAAGCGCGCCGCGATCGCGACGGGCGCCCGGGCCTTCGTGCCGCCCATTCCTGGCCTCGCTGAGTCGGGCTTCCTCACCAACGAGACCGTGTTTTCGTTGACGGAGCTGCCCCCGCGTCTCGGCGTCATCGGCGGAGGGCCCATCGGCTGTGAGCTCGCACAGGCCTTCGCCCGCTTCGGCTCCGAGGTCCACCTGGTCGAGCTGGCCGACCGGATCCTGCCCCGCGAGGAGGCGGACGCATCCCAGCTGGTGCACGACGCGATGCTGAAGGACGGCGTCAGCATGCACGTCGGCCACAAGCTGACCGAGGTGCGCGGTGGCGAGAGCAAGGCGCTGATGCTGGACGGTGAGGACGGCGCCAAAGAGGTGGTCGTTGACGCCATCCTGGTGGCCATCGGGCGGGCGCCGAACGTCGAGGGACTCGGACTGGAGGCGGCCGGCGTGCAGTTCCACCGCAAGGGCGTGCAGGTGGACGACTTCTTGCGGACCACCAACCCGCGGATCTACGCCGCCGGGGACGTCGCCCAGAAGTACCAGTTCACCCACACCGCAGACTTCAACGCCCGCATCGTGGTGCGCAACGCGCTGTTCCTGGGTCGCCAACGGCTGTCATCTCTCAACGTGCCGTGGGCGACGTTCACCGACCCGGAGGTCGCCCACGTAGGGCTCACCGTCGCCGATGCCGAGGAGCGGGGCGTGGAGATGCGCACGTTCACGGAGCAGTTCAGTTCGGTGGATCGCGCGATCCTGGACGGCGAGACCGAGGGCTACGCGCGCGTGCACATCGCAGGAAACAGTGATCGGATCCTCGGCGCGACCATCGTCGGCAAGGGCGCAGGCGATCTCATCAGCGAGTTCAGCGTGGCCATGGCGGGCGGCATGGGACTCGGGGCGCTCGCCTCGGTCATCCACCCCTACCCCACCCGGGCCGAGATCATCCCCAAGCTCGCCAACGCCTACAACCGGACCCGATTCACGCCGTTCGTGGCGGGCGCGTCCAAGCGTTTCCTCGCGCTGACCCGCTGACCCACAGGAGCCACCGATGACGACCCTGCGTGTCTCGTTCCCAAACTCCGACGGCCTGACCCTGTCCGGTCGCCTGGAGCTGCCGTCGACCTCGGCGCCACGGGCGTTCGCTCTGTTCGCACACTGCTTTACCTGCAGCAAGGATCTGCGGGCGGTCACCCGCATCGCGCGGACGCTGGTGGCCCACGGGTTCGGCGTCCTCGCGTTCGACTTCACCGGGCTCGGCGCGAGCGAGGGGGAGTTTGCCGAGACCACGTTCACCAGCAACACCGAAGATCTGGTGGCCGCGACCCAATGGCTGGCGAGTGAGTACGAAGCTCCCGCCTTGCTCATCGGGCACAGCCTCGGCGGCGCTGCGGTGCTCCGGGCCGCCGCCAAGATCCCATCTGCCCGGGCGGTGGTCACCCTCGGCGCTCCCGCGCAGCCTGGGCACGTGGCCGGGCTCCTCGCGTCCAGTCGCGAGGAGATCGAGCGGGACGGCAGCGCCCGCGTGACGCTCGCCGGGCGCTCCTTCTGTATCCGCAAAGAGTTCCTCGACGATCTCGAGGCGGTGGCGGGACTCGACCCGATTCGGGATCTGGGGAAGGCGCTGCTGGTCATGCACGCACCCCAGGATCAGACCGTCGGGGTAGACAACGCACGCCGGATCTATCAAGCCGCCCGGCACCCAAAGTCGTTTGTGTCCCTGGACGACGCCGATCATCTGCTTAGCCGTGCCAGGGACGCCCAGTACGCCGCGCGCGTCATCGCAACCTGGGTCGAGCGCTACATCGACGACGGCGAGACTGACCCCCAGGAACCCCAGGTCGGCGCCGAGCCCATCGAGGACGGCATCGTGCAGACCGCCACCGGCGCAGGTGGGTTCCGCACCGAGGTGCGGGCCGGTCGCCACCGCATGGTCGCCGACGAGCCGGCCTCGGTGGGAGGCACCGACGAAGGGCCGAGCCCCTACGGCTACCTGCTCGCGGCGCTCGGGGCGTGCACGTCCATGACCCTGAGGATGTACGCCGATCGCAAGGGCTGGCCACTCACCGAGGCGAGGGTGCGGCTGAGCCACAGCAAGGTCCACGCGACGGACTCGACAGGCCAGAGCGGTCGGGGCACCCGCATGGACCAGATCGACCGCGAGATCGAGCTGATCGGGCCGTTGGACGAGCAGCAGCGCGCTCGCCTGCTCGAGATCGCGGACAAGTGCCCGGTGCATCGCACCCTGCACGGGGACGTCGTGGTGCGTTCGAGCCTGTCTGCCCCGGCCGACGCCGCCCCCTGACGCCCCTCGGTGTACTCTGGTCCCCCCTGGCCAGCCGGGTCAGGGTCACGGAGCTACTGGGATGGCATCGATGCGGATGTGCCTCGCCTGCGATCGCCCCAACGGCCCGCATTTCTCGCGCTGCATGACCTGTGGGGCGTGGATCGGGGTCGCGGGGCCGGCGCAAGGCGGGCCGACGAATCCAGCGGACGCCGCGGACCGCGCGTTGCGGCTGCTGGAGGGGCTCACGCCTGAGCGTCGTGGCTTGCTCCCCGCCGAGTTCCTCCGGTCGCTGCAAAAGCAAGCCCGCGGGCTCGGTGACTCCGCGGGCGAGAGCGGGGCCCACCGGGCTCTGGAGATCCCCAAGACCAACCCAGAGTTCGACGCCCGCGACTCGCTTGAGGACCTGCTCGACATGCCGATCGATCTCGGCGACGAGGGCATGCGCACCGAGCGCCACACCGAGCCCCCGCTCTCCGACTTCGATAGCGAGGAGCCCATCGTGGTGGAGGGCGCTGAGCCGGCGCCGGTGGCGGACGAGTGGACCGTCGACGGGCTGCAAGTCGAGCTCCCACCGGTCGGCGACGCCGCGGGCGATGGTCTCGGCCCGCTGTGGGAAGACCCGCGGAGCATGCGCGAGCTCGCCGCGGTCGCGGCGGACGACGCCGATGGCGAGAGCTCCGAGCACATGATCTCAGTCCTGGATGACTTCCCCGATCTGCTGGACGACGCGCAGTGGGGCGGCAGCTTGACAGGGGGTGCGAGAGAGAGCGACGAGCCCATCCGCAGTCACGACCCTCTGGTCGTGGCCCTCACCGAGGGCCGGGGGCCGTTTGGCGACCGCACGGCGCGGTTTCGCCTCTTCCTCCTGCCCAGTCTCGCCTACAAAGCCCAGGACGCGAACCTGCGCTTGGTGCTCGCTGAGATCCTCCAGATCGACTTGTACTCGGCAGGGCTGATGCTCAAGAAGCCCGTGCCGACGCTGCTGGAGGCGGGGGAGGAGCCTCGCTCGCTGAACCGCCGGGCCCGGGACTTGCGCCTCGCGGGCCTCGAGGTGCTGCTGATCGAGCGGGAGTACTGGCTTGACGGAATCCTGCCCCTGAACGTGCGCAGCGTCGCCGGCAGGGCTCCGGGACCGGTCACGTTCCTCCTGGAGCAGGGCGGCGCGGAGACGATCTCCCGGGAGCGGCTCGGTTACTGCGTGTTCGGAGCGCTGCAGGACGCGTCCAATCGCAGCATCTATCTGCTCGACCTGTATCTCGCCGACGCCCCGGTGTGCCTGCGGATCCGGTCCGACCGCTTCGACTTCACCGTGCTGGGGGCAGCCGCTGAGGGGCCGCCGGCCAAGCTCATCCACCGCCTGGTGCATTGGTTCGCGGTGACGCCCGAGTTTCCGCTGCCGCTGGACGAGGCGTTCCGTCTCGTTCCGTCAAACACGCGCAGCACCTCCACGGCGAGCCCACAGATCGAGCCGGGAGTCGCCGACTTCACCGAGTACTCGCTGTTGTGTGACCAGGGCCGTCGCGTCGACTGACGCCGCCGTGGATCACAACGGGGGAACGGGCTGTGGGGGCGGTCCGTACAGGACAAAGCGCCGCTCTCGCCCGCGCTCGACGAGCCCCCGCTCCGCAGCGCGGGCGATCCAGCGTGGGTGACGGGTCGCGATGAGGGCCCACTGCGGTTGGGGATCTCGGCCAGGGAGCAGCTCGCCCGGGGCGTCCGGCCCCACATGGTCCTGCATCGCGTCGCGCTGATAGCAGTACAGCGCCGCGCGGCCCGCGAACAGATGCACGGTCGTGAAGTCCGCCATCACCGGTGCGTCAGGGGGGACAACCGCTGCGAGCTCGGACAGCGCGCGCACCTCGGCGTCTCCGACCCGGGCCGACTGGGTGTGTTCTTGCAGCCAGCCCCCCCAGGCCTGCACCGCTTGCACGCACTGCACCGACAGCACCGCAATGACCACACCGGCCGCCAGCATGGGCTTGCCGCTTCCCGCTCCTCGCGGGGCACCGAAGAAGGGAGCCGAGGAGGTGGGGACCCGGCCCGCCAGCCGACCGACTGCGACCGCTGCGGCGCCCCCCACGAACGCGACCGCCGGCGCGGTGTAGTGAGGGCCCTCTCCGTCCCAGTCTGCCCAGGCGACGTCCGTGGTCAGCAGGTACCCGAGCAGGGGAAGCGCGCCGGCCAGCAGGCGCGGACCGCCGAGCGCGATGAGCCCCACAGGCCACGCCCAGGCAACCAGCCAGACCACGCGGTCCCCGAAGCGCTGCACCCAAACCGGATCAGGACCTACGCCCCGGGGCAGCGACAGTGGCCACCCCAGGGACTCCAGCAGCCACATCCCAGGCTCGATGTAGGTATCGGACGCCGGCCGGACCAGCACTGCGGCCGCCCAGATCCCGGCCGCCACGCCCACAATCACGGCGGCCGTGCCGAACCTTCGCCGCCACACGGGCCCCCAGCCCACGCTGTGCGCCAGGGCGAGGAACGCGACGATCACGGGCAGCTCTTCTCGGCACAGGCACGCGAGGCACGCCCACACGACCGCCTCCCGGCGCCGCGCCTCGCTCAGCGCAGCGGCGAGCAACAGCAGGAACGGCACCGACCACACCAGCGGCCGCACGTCGGACTGGGTCACTCGCCACAGCGGCGCGGACCCATAGAACATCAAGGTGCAGCCGAGCCCGAGGTAGGGCCCTGCGCCGTGGCTTGCCGCGAGCCGGTAGATGCCTACCCCGCCCAGCGCGACCAGCGCGCACTGCACCACGAGCAGCGCATCGAGCCCGGGCCACACCCACTGCAGCGGCACGCCGAGCAGGATGATGGGGTTGAAGTGGGTGTTCCCGACCAGTGACTGGGACTCGTGCCAGTGCACGCTCTGAGCGAAGCCAGCGCCCCTGGACACGCTCCATACCTGCTGATGGAAGTACGCGAGATCGAGCGGCCACGCCGAGCGCAGCGACCGCCAGGTCATCCCAGCGATCCAGGCGTGAGTGGCCCCAAAGACGACCGCCGCCACCGCGACGAGCAGCCTGGCGGCGTGCTCGGAGCGCAGTGACGGCGGTCTCATGAACGCGTGCTCACGCGGGAACCCCGCACAGAGCTAGGACTCGATGGTGACCGAGTTCACTTTCACCGGGGTCTTGGGCTTGTCGCGCCCATCGGTGGGGGTCTTCTCGATCTTCGTCACGACGTCCATGCCCTCGGTGACCTTGCCGAACACGGGGTGCTTGCTCGCGCCGGGGCTGAACCAGTCCAGGTAGGAGTTGTGCACGGTGTTGACGAAGATCTGGCTTCCGCCGCTGTTGGGCCGACCGGTGTTGGCCATGCTCAGGGTGCCGGGCTCGTTCGAGATGCGCGCGGCGTGCTCGTCCTGGATGGTGCCGTGGGGGGGGCCACCGGTGCCGGCGCGGCCGCTGTTGGGATCGCTGCTGTAGGGGCAGCCGAACTGCAACATGAAGTTGTTGATGACCCGGTGGAAGTGCAGGCCGTTGTAGAAGCCTGCGTTGGCCAGATCGATGAAGTTCTGGGACGTGATCGGCATTTGGTCGAGGTACAACTCGGCCTTGAATGTGCCGAGGCTCGTGTCGAACACAGCGGTGGGATTACCCATAGATGTTTCTCCTGGCGCCCGGTTGATGGCGGCGCAGCGGGGAAGATACCCGGCCGTGCCCTACCCTGCCTCCGATGACCACACCCTCCCCTGAGCAAGTCGAGGCGATCTCATTGCAGGCCGCCCAGATGGCGGCGGGTCTCCATCGCGCAGGCCGCCTCGCGGACGCCGCCGATCTCTACGAGCGCGCGCTGAAGCTCAACCCAGGCCTCACGCCCGCGTGGTGCAACCTGGGGGTCGCGCGGCGCATGCTCGGCGACATCGACGGGGCACGGATCGCGTTCGAGAGAGCGCTGAGTTTGCAGCCGGCGCACCCGTCGGCCCTGGCCAACCTCGCCTCCGTACTCATGGCCTGCAATGAGCCAGCGCGCGCCCGCGAGGTCGCGCAAGCAGCCCTGAGCGCGTCCCCGGACCAGGCGGCGCCTCGACTGGTGCTCGCCCGATTGGCGCGCGGGGATGGGGATCCCGCAGAGGCGCTGGCGCTGCTCGAACCGCTGAGCGCCGCGGCGATCTCGGCGGACCTCGCTCCCCGGCTCTACTCCGAGCGCGGCATGGCGCTCGATCGCCTCGGGCGCTGCGAGGAGGCCTTCGAGGCGTTCACCCGGGCCAACCTGACGACAGCCGAGTCCGCGGCATGTCAGGCGGTGGACCCGCGCTCGTATCCCCGCACCGTGGCCATGGTGAGCGAGCTGACCCCTGCCATCCTCGCCACGGACCACGCGCGACCTGCGCCCGATCGGCCCCCGCCGATCTTCGTGCTCGGCTTCCCCCGATCGGGCACGACCCTGACCGAGACCATCCTCTCCGCCCATCCCGCCCTGCGCGGGTCGGACGAGATCCCCCTTCTCGAGTCGGTGCTGGCCAGGCTCTCGACCTTGCTCCCCGAGCGCGGCGTCCCCTACCCCGACGCATTCGCCGGGGCGCCGTGGACCGAGGACGAGCTCGCGGTCGCGAGGGCTGCATATTGGGAGGAGGCGGAGCGCGCCGTCGCCCCGGGCGAGGGGCGGCTCGTGGACAAGCTGCCCCTCAACATGGTGCACCTGGGAGCCATCGCCACCCTGTTCCCGGACGCGCCCGTCATCGCCGTGCTGCGGGACCCCCGAGACGTCTGCCTGTCGTGCTTCATGCAGGACTTCGTGCCGAACTCGGCGATGGTGCAGCTGCTGAGTCTGGAGACCACGGTCGATCTGCAAGAGCGGGTCATGCAGATCTGGCTCGATGCCGCCCACTCGTTGCCCAACCCCACGTTCACCGTTCGCTACGAGGAGGTGGTCGCAGATCAGCGGCAAACCGGGCGGGATCTGCTCGCGTTCTTGGGACTGCCCTGGCACGAGGGCGTGTCTCGATTCTGGGAGTCCGCGCGCGGGGTGCACATCAGCACGCCGAGTCACCAGGATGTAGCCCGGCCGATCTTCACCAGAGCCCGGGGTCGCTGGCGCAGGTACGAGATGCACCTGGCGCCGGTCCTTCCTCGGCTCCATGCATTGGCCCAGGCGCTCGGCTATGAGGGCGGTTTCCCCGAGACAGACAATGACACTGGCCCCCCGATCCAGTAAAGCGACGCCGCACGCGCGCACCCCGGAGCTTTCGATGTCCCGTTTCGTCCCGCTGCCCCTCGCTTTGCTCGCCTCGCTCCTCCTTCTGGACGGCTGCGGCGATCCCACACGGGTGAGCCGGGTCAACAGCGGGCCGCGCGTCACGGTGGTGACCCCCGAACTGGACCAGGGCTTCCGCCAGGGAGAGGGCGACGTTCCGCTGCTCGCCACGGTCTCGGACTCCCACGATGAGGCTATCGACCTCGTGGTCAGCTGGGTCATCGACGAGCTCGATCCCATCGACGCCGCTGTGGACGCGGACGGACAAGCCAGCGCGAACATCTCGCCTGACGATCTCGCGATCGGCGCCCACGAGGCCCTCGTTCGGGTCGTGGACAGCGACGGCGCGCAGGCCACCGCGGGCGTGCGATTTGTGGTGCTGGGGCCGCTCGGGGCGCCCACCGTCACCATCACCTCCCCCGAGCAAGGCACGACGGTCTCTCCCGGCGTGGACCTCGCGTTCCGAGGCGAGGCCACCGACATCAGCACTCTCCCAGGCGATCTCGCGTTCGTCTGGAGCAGCGACCTCGACGGAGAGCTCGACGGCGCGATCACCGCGAACGGCGAGTCGCTGGTATTGACCGACGATCTGTCTGTGGGGGGGCATATCGTGACCTTGACCGTGACCGACCTCGACGGAGAGGTCGGGACCGACACCGTGGCTGTGACCATCTTCGATGATGTCGTCGCTCAGCCGGGCGACCTCGTCTTCAGTGAGTTCATGGTCAACCCGCAGGTCGTGGACGACGAGGTCGGCGAGTGGGTGGAGCTCTACAACACGTCCGGCCTCGCCATCGACGTCGCTGGATACCGCTTCCACGACGACGACAATGACTCGTGGGTCCTCGAAGGACCGCTGGTGGCTCCGGCTGGCGGCTTCCTGGTGTTGTGCGCCAACGTGGACCCAACGGTCAACGGCGGCGTGCCGTGTGACGGAGGATTCCTCAGAGATCCCTCGGGCAACGGGCTCGCACTGGCCAACAACCCCGACGAGCTCGTGCTCTCCCGCCCTGACGGGGTGGAGATCGACTGGGTCCACTACGAGGACGACTGGTTCCAGGCAGGCGCCGCGAGCGGCGTGAGCCCGGACTCCCTGCAGGGTGGAGCCAACGACTTCGCCGAGGCGTGGTGTGTGCAGACCACCATCATCACCTCGGGCGGGGAGCCGGGCACCCCGGGGCAGATCAACGACGTCTGCGAGTAGATCCGCGGGAGCCCGCGGGAGCCTTTACGCGCCCAGGTCGGTTCGCAACGTCGCGGCGCTCCGGGCCATCTTGTCCGCCTCGCGCTCGCTGAGCACCGGCCAGCGCAGGGGCAGCGACTCCATGGTGCGCGCGACGATGTCGGCGACCGCCCACCGCATGTAGTGCTTGTTGTCGGCCGGGATGCGGTACCAGGGCGCCCAGGGGGCGTGAGTGGCCGCGATCGCGTCGGCGAACGCCGCCTGATACTCGTCCCAGTGCTCCCGCTCGTCGGTGTCACCAGCGCTGTACTTCCAGTTGCGCTCGGGATCCTCGATGCGGTCCAGGAGGCGCCGGGCCTGCTCGTCCTTGCTCACATTGAGGAAGAACTTGAGCACCACGGTTCCGTTGCGGGCGAGGTGGCGTTCGTGCTCCGCGATGGACTGCAGCCGCTCGGCCCAGAACGTGTCTGCGCCCACATCGTCCAGAGTCCGCGGGAGACGCTGCCCGCCGAGGTACTCGGGATGCACGCGCACCACGAGCACCTCCTCGTAGTAGCTCCGATTGAAGACGCCGATCCGGCCTCGCTCCGGAAGAGCCTTCGCCGTGCGCCACAGGAAGTCGTGGTCGAGCTCGTTCTTGCTTGGCGTCTTGAAGCTGTGGACCTGGCAGCCGGCCGGGTTCACGCCCGAGAGCACCTTGCGGATGGTGCCGTCCTTGCCGGCCGCGTCCAGGGCCTGGAACACCAGCAGCAGCGAGAACCGGTCGTCGGCGTAGAGCTTGCGCTGCAAGGTGGCCACGTCGTCCACCCGCGCGGCGAGCAGCTTGCGCAGCGCCTTGTTCGACGGCGCGTCCGAAGGCGGGCTCGTGGGTGCGGGAGCGTGCTCGCCCTGGGCGGGCGCGAGCCATGGGGAAGGAACCGGTTGCAGCATCTGACCTCCTGCTCCTGTATACCCGGTCCGTGCTGCGCCTCTCGACCCTGCTCGCGATCTGTGTGCTGGCTTTGCCGTCCATCGCGTCGGCGGAGCCTGCGCCTCCGGTGGAGCCCGCGCCTCCGGTCGAGTCGGCGCCCAAGGCCAAGCCGAACGCAGCGTTGCTCCCGTCCATTTCGTTCAACGGCGACGACGGACTCGGACTCGGGATCTTCGGCGACGTGGAGATGGAGCGGCGCGAGGGCGAAGCCCGCTTTCACATCTGGTCGCTCAGCGCGGTGGCCCGAGCGTGGCTCAAGCCACCGCAAGTCGGCTGGGAGCTGCGCCTCGGCTGGTCGTACTTCCCCAAGCCCGACGGCAAGACGGAGATCACGGTCAACCTCGTGTCGCTGGGGCGCCCCTGGGACTGGTGGTTTGGCGTCGGCCAGTCCGCCCCGCGGGACGTGCGGAACAACCGCAGCGACGATCCCGTGCCGCTGTACTGGCACCGCTTCCTGAACATGGACGTGCGCGCCGACGTGCGCGTGTTTCGACGGGTGGCCGGCCCGCTGGCCATCTTCGGCGGCGGTGGCATCAAGGCCACACGAGTCGGCATCAAGGAGCGCACGCTGCTGGACCAGCAGGACGATGACGGCGCAATCGTCGGGGCCAACGGCGGCGTCTATGGCTCGCTCGACGGCGGCCTGCGGGTCGATGGGCGCGACGACCGCACCGATCCCACCCACGGGGGCTTCGTCAGCGGGTTTGCCCAGATCGCCGTGGGCCCGACCGCGGCGCCCTGGGGCCGGTTCGTGCTCGATCTGCGTGGCTACCTCGGCGTCCCCACCGGCGTCGTCGTGTTTGCTGGCGAGCTCGTCGCCCAGGCCGTGGTCGGCGCAGTGCCGTTCTACGAGCTCGGTCTGATCGGCGGTTTCGAGGCCAACGGGCGCACCATCGCCGGCGTCAACGGGATGCGTGCGCTGGACCGAGGGCGGCTGCGAGGCCCGCTGGGGCTGCTGGGGCACGGCGAGATCCGCTTTCGACCGCCGGGCTTCCAGATCCTCAACTTCATGCGCTTGCGGATCGCGTCGGTCCTGTGGGTAGACGCCGCCCGAGTGGACGAACTCACCGCGCCGTTCACCGACGGGCCCATCCTGCAGCCTTCGTTTGGTTGGGGCTTTCGCCTCGTATTCAACGAAGTCACGGTGGCTCGATTTGACATGGGCACCAGTCCGGAGCGTCAGATCAGCGACACTGGGGAGACCCTGCGATGGCCGCTGGGCTTCTACGGCACTGTGGGGCACGCATTCTGATGGCTGACGAGATTCCCTGGTGGCTCGAAGAAGACGACGAGGTCGCGGACCCTCTGGCCGATGCACAGGTCGAGGAGTTGGTCGCCGATCTGCGGTCGCTCCAGGTCTCACTGAACAACCAGATCGACACGCCGAGCGACCGGACGGAGACCGTGGACCTCGACCAGCCCATCGGTCGCCTCTCGCGCATGGACGCGATGCAGCAGCAGAAGATGGCGCAGGCCCAGCGCGGCCGGATGCGCATGCGGCTGAGCCAGATCGCGATGGCGCTGCGCGCCCACGAAGACGAGACCTACGGCGACTGCCGTGCCTGCGGAGAGCCCATCGGCTACGCCCGCCTCAAAGCAAAGCCCGAGAGCCCGCTGTGTGTGCGATGCGCGGAGTCTGCCGAGAAGCGTCGCTAGCAGGGTGCTGAAAAGCCTCCCGTCGCCCATCGGGCCCCGGCCTTCGGCCGAACCCCGCCCCTTCGGGCTCGTCCCTGGCGGTGGCTCACCGTACCCTCGGCGACGCAGTCTACGACTGCATCACCGACCCTTCGGGCTCGTCGGTCACCTGTCTCGGCAGGCTCCCTTCTCGGGGCGCGACGAGCCACCGCCAGGCACTTCGTGGACTCCCGTCGGCCTTCTTCAGCAACCTGCTAGCGCACCGAGGCTTCAGCGTCGCTTGCTGCTCGCGCCGACGAACTGGTCGTCCTTCTCACGGAACAACGCGTTGAACGTCGTCAGGGAGCCGTAGCACTTCGTGATGTACTGCTGCAGCTCGACCTTCTCGACGTGATCGAGCTGGTCGAGGCCGTTGATCTTCGACTCGAGCACCCGCAGGTTGTTGCGCAGGCTCACGATCTTCTTGAAGAACGTGTCCAGCGGGATCTCCTTGCCCTGGGTGCTGGTGTCGCCAGGCTCGAGGATCGCCGTCCCCCCAGCCCATCTCACGCCAATCTCCGTCTCGCCGAGCCGCCCCTCATCGACGAGGGCCTCGGTCACGGCACGCTTGATCAGCTTCAGGTCCATCGGGTCGAGCGCCATCACGCCTCCTTCATGAGTGCGGCCATCGTATCGGAGGTGAGGCTCCCCCGCGCTCCGCGGGATCCTTGCGGGCCCGCACGAGGACCCGGATCTGGCTCAGCCCGGGAGCCACCCCAGGCGCACATCCGTCCACTCCACATCGGGCAGCGCGCAGCGGTCGCCAGTCGCGTCCTCCACCCGCACCCCAGCGAAGGTGACGGTGGCGAAGAACCCGCCGGGGCTGGTGCCGGTCACGGTCAGGGTCGCGCCGCCGCTGACCGCCAGCCAGGTGTTGCTCACCTCGGCCTCGCCTGGGGTGTCGGTACAGACCACACTCGACAGCGCGCTGCCTTGCTCCAGCACGATGGAGCCCGGGACCTCGTCCTTTGCGTCGATGTCGTCGAAGTAGAGCGCGTAGGTCGTGCCCACGCTGTCGGCAGGGGCCCCCGGCAGCTGCATCGCCACCCCCACCCGAAGATCGTCGGCATCCCGGGCGCTGGACACCGTGGCTGAGCCGCACCCGAGCACGCGTGTCCAGGTCTGGAGCGTGTCGAGCTGGGGCTGCAGAGCGCAGGGCGGCGCCGCGGAGTCGTCGTCGTCTGCCGCATCGTCGTCATTCGCCGCGTCGTCGTCGTCCGAGACGTCGTCATCGTCGGTGACGCCGCTGTCGTCGTCGTTGGCGAGGTCATCGTCGTTCGCCACGACCCCGCAGCCGGTCCACGCGAGCATCGTCAGAAAGAGAATCTGGGTCCGCATCAGGACCTCAGCGTGGGTGCAAGGTCAGGGAAACGCAATGCGAATGGTTCGCTCGTCCACCAGGACGTCGCCGCACGCGTCGTCAACCTGGGCCCGCAGTGTGAAGTCCATCGCTTCGAGCTCCGCTTCGCGCTGCTCCCTGGGAATCTCGGTCCAGTTGTCGGGCAGCACCGACCAGTACCGGAACGAGACGCGACGCTCGAGGATCCCCCACTGCCCGTCTCCCAGGTCGTCGAGCGGTTGTCGCAGCTCGTTGTCGTTCGAGTACCTGCCGTCGGCCGCTTCCAGCTCAAAGGAGATCCAGGGGAGGTCGTCGTTGCGTAGACCTTCCGACACGTCGCGGCTGCCGGGGTGCATCCCCTCGCCAATCAACCCTGCGTAGACGTGCTGCCCGCCCTGACTGCCCCGCTCTACATCGAGCACGGCCCCGTCGGCGATGGCCGTGAACCCCCCGAACCCGTCGCCGACCTCGATCCACCCCGGCTCCCAATCCGCGCAGGGGCAGCCCACGAGGGTGGAAAGCAGGAGGGGGCAAAGCGTGAGGAGAGCGAAGGTGCGCATGGACCTACCAGAGAGCAAAGAGGATGCCACTCGGTCGGGTCGCTCGCGTGCGTGGCGTCGTTGCGGCACCCTCTGGCACGAGGAGACGCCATGTCCGAACCGCTGAACGTGCACGAGTTCGAGGCCCTCGCTGAAGCGGCGATGGGAGGCCCGGGCTGGGACTACTACCGCTCAGGCGCCGACGATGGGGTGACGCTCCGCGCCAATCGCTCGGCCTGGCAGGAGCTGACACTGCACTACCGCGTCCTCGTCGACGTGACCGGCGTCTCCACGGGCACCCAGCTCCTCGGCCACGACCTCGCCTCGCCCATCGTCGTCGCCCCCACTGCCTTTCACCGGCTGGCCTGCGTGGAGGGGGAGCTCGCCACGGCGCGGGCAGCCGGCTCGTGCGGGGCGGCGATGACGCTGTCCACCTTGTCCAATACGCCGGTCGAGGCCGTGGCCGCGGCGAGCTCAGGACCCCTGTGGTTTCAGCTCTACGTCTACCGCGATCGCGGGGCCACCGAGGCCTTGATCCGCCGAGCTGAGGCCGCGGGCTGCACGGCCCTCGTGCTGACCGTGGATGCGCCGGTGCTCGGTCGCCGGGAGGCCGACGTGCGCAATCGCTTCTCGTTGCCCGGGCACCTCTCCATCGAAAACATGCTGGCGACGGGCTACGGCGCCCTCCCCGAGGCCGATGCGGACTCCGGTCTCGCGGCGTACTTCGCCTCCTTGCTCGACGCTTCGCTCTCCTGGCGGGATCTCGACTGGCTGTGCTCGCTGACGTCGTTGCCGGTGCTGGTCAAGGGCGTGGTGCGGGCCGATGACGCCGCTCAGGCTCTCGCCCAGGGCGCCGCGGGGATCGTGGTGTCCAATCATGGGGGGCGTCAGCTCGACGGGGCGCCGGCGACCGC
>Ga0222662_1000957_pt1 | contig 16951 bp, 12 predicted proteins | sample AntAcemetagen600_FD_179821 | JGI IMG/M metagenome (GOLD analysis project Ga0222662, IMG submission 179821) | Saline water microbial communities from Ace Lake, Antarctica - #600 | ecosystem: Environmental > Aquatic > Non-marine Saline and Alkaline > Saline | place: Antarctica: Ace Lake...
TGCGTGACAGCAGCCATACCCTCATAGAAACTGGTCTCATAGGTTGCCCAGGTTTCAGTGCCTTCCATCGGTTCGAGAATATCCCCCCAAATATTCCATGCATAGGACCCCCCATCGAATTCAACCGAGCCATCCTCGGGACTCGGAATAATATCAAAGGCAAAAATTTCCGCCCCGATTAAATCGAGAATCAGTTCGGAGCGCCGGGCTTGCCAGAGCTGTCCATCCCGATTCATTTGCCCACTGCGAGGTCCGATGACCAAGTGCCCGCCCTGCGCAACGTACTCTCTCCATTTTTCGACCAGCTCCTCGTCGAGCAGCTGATAGGCCGGAGCAATGATCACAGGGTAGTCTGCAAAATCCTTTTCCTCATCGATAAAGTCGACCGGAGCCGCAAACGATTTCACAACCGGATAGTAATGATCGAAGACCAGTTCATAGTAGTCCCATTCATTGGAAAGAGGACGGCGCTCCTGCCTCCATCGGTTGTCCCGGTTGACTAGTATACCCGTCTTCCGACTGAGGTATTCTTCGTTCTGCTCGTGGTCCGGATCGTATTCTCCCCTGAGCTGTTGAATCTCTTTTGAGAACGTCGAGAAATCGATCCCACTGTAACTGGGCGTCACACCGTCAGGATCCATAATGCCGTAGTGATACATCTCCGAGCCGAAAACGGGCTGTCGGAATCGATAGGTAAGTGCAAAGTCATTACCTGCGGCGTAGACATGCCAAAGCCACATACGGACAACACCGGGCTCCAGTAACGGGTTGGCGACCCGGCTCCAGTTAATTTGCCCCGGCTGTAGCTCCATAATCCCGGTAACGCCACCGATCGGCCGGTAGAAGTCCGTAGCGCGGACGATGTGATGGGGCATGCCGCGTCGGTATCCTTCCTCACCGATCCCCATATTGTAGGCATGGGCCATGTAGGTCGTGTAGGAGACAAAATCCAGATCCTTACTCAGCCAAGGGTCCGCATCCCCCCGGTCATTTTCAAAGTTCGTAGTGATCCACTGGTCCTCGGAAGCGTGCTGGCGGATTGTTTCTGCCTGGAGAGCGAGATGGCTGGCGGTCTCATGAGCCATAAACCGGTCATGGTCCAAGTGATGATGGGGGTTGTTCATCCCCAGGCTGATCCGGGGCAGTGTAATCTGGTCAAAATTGTTGTAAGTCATGCTCCAGAAAGAAGTGCCCCAAGCTTCATTCAGGGCATCGATGGTGCCATATTTCTCCTCAAGCCAGTCACGAAACCGTTCCGTAGCGTTCTCGCTGTAGTCGACCGTTCCCTTGGGCTCGTTGTCAAGCTGCCAACCGATGACCGTCGGATTGTCTCCATACCTCTCGGCCAATTTCTCAATCATTCCCAAACTATATTCACGATAGAAGTCGCTGGAAAACGAAGCCTGCTGCCGCCGGCCGTGCGCGAGGCGGTTCCCGTCCTCATTAACCCGCAAAATCTCAGGATGCTTGGTCGATAGCCACGCAGGAGGAGTCGCCGTCGTCGAACAAAGAATCACCTTGAGACCGTTCTCCTCCGCAAGTTCGACCGCAGTATCAAGCCATGCAAAGTCATAGACCCCCTCTTCCGGCTCAAGCGCTGCCCACGAGAACTCGCCCATGTGGACGACTTCGAGACCCAGGTCGGCCATGTTTTTGATATCCCTCTCCCATTGGTCTTCAGCCCAGTGCTCAGGATAGTAAAAAGCTCCGACCGTGATCAGTTCTTCGGGGGCAAAATACGGCTTCTCAGCCTGACTGAAAAAAGGAAATAAGAGAAACGGCAGCAGTAGAATAGTTTTCATGACGGTAAAGGATTTGGACGGATTGGGTGACAAGAAGATCTTCGAATCTTTTTCGAATAGAGGAATATGTTTTTCGTTTGAATTAATAATAATTATCTACAACGTTTTTCCAGTCAACAAAATGGCGGTCAAGGTTTATCACCCGCCTTTTGCAAGGCGCCATCAACATTCTGGATGTATTTACCCTGTCATTTACCAACACTTTAACCATACCCAAACGAAACCCTGTGAAAACAAAACATATCCCCCCACTCTTCCTTAGCTTACTGCTGATCCCCCTATCCACCCTGGCTCAACTTGAAGTGTCTTCGTTCTTCGGCGATCACATGGTTCTCCAGCGAGATCAACCTCTGCCGGTGTGGGGTAAAGCTGCTCCTGACGAGGAGGTGAACGTGACATTCCGAGATGCCTCTGCCACCGCAATTACCAATGAAGCGGGAGAATGGCTGGTAAAACTACCGCCCGTAGATCTGGGTGAGCCCGCCTCACTGCAAATAAAATCCGGGAATGAAACGGTAGTTTTCGACGATGTTTTAGTGGGCGAGGTTTGGATCTGCTCCGGACAATCCAACATGGATTGGTCCGTCCTTAAGTCGGATGACGCCGAGGCTGAAATCGCCGCAGCAAACTATCCATCCATTCGTCTTTTTGACATACCGCGGCGCTATTCACCGGATCCGCTGGATGATGTGGAGGGCGAGTGGCAAATTTGTTCGCCAGAATCCGTGGCACCGTTTTCTGCGGTCGGGTATTACTTTGGTCGCGAGCTGTGGCAAGACCTGGAAGTGCCCATCGGTCTGATCTCCATCGCCTGGGGAGGAACCCGGGCAGAAGCGTGGACCCCATTCCAAAAGCTGAATTCCAACCCCGCCTATCAGCAAATCGTTGCGGAGTATTACACAACCACGGATCGCATCCAGAGCAACCCGAACCTGGAAGCCACCATGCAGGCCGATTTTGATCGCTTCAACGAACAGATCGATGCCCTCTCCCAAAACCCGCCATCACCGGAAGCCTCTTGGTTTGATCCCAAAGCGTCATTTGTTGACCTGGTGTCGGTTCAACCGGGGGAAGATTTCTTAGAGGATACCAACGGACTGGTTCACGTGCGCAATGTCTTCACCCTGGACGAAAAAGAAGCACAACGTCAGGGAGCTCGGATCCGGTTGGGACAGATCGACAATTACGACGTGACTTGGATCAACGGGGTTCCCGTCGGAAGCACCGGCCCTGAAGTGGAGAATGCCCGGCAAACGTTTCGGGAGTACAAAATCCCTGACGGCATCCTTAGGGCGGGGGAAAATGTCATCGTTCTACAAATCGTCGATGTGCGTCGGATCGTCCACTTTGGTCACAATATCGACAAACCGGAAATCTTCTGGCCGCATAGCAAACCATTCGCACTGAGTAATGGTTGGGAAATGAAACTCATCAGTGACATAGGCCGCCGCCCCTCGATCCTTGCCAATGAAGTCAATGATATCGGCTCCTACCTCTGGAATGGAATGGTGGCCCCCATAGTCCCCGCGGCCTTCCGTGGCGTCATCTGGTATCAAGGTGAGTCGAACGCCTTCCGGGCCGACCAATACCGAACCCTCTTCCCCGATATGATTGAAGCTTGGCGGACCGCTTGGGGCCGAGGACCATTCCCATTTTACTTCGTTCAGTTGGCCAATTTCAGTGATCGAGAGGGTTGGCCTGAATTGAGAGAAGCCCAGAGAGAAACTCTCTCATTACCCAACACGGGCATGGCTGTGACCATTGATATCGGTGATCCCGACAACATCCATCCAACCAACAAACAGGATGTGGGCAAACGGCTCTCCCTGTGGGCCTTGGCCAAGACCTACGGCAGTAAGCAAGCCAATGGTGAACCCATTCCCTACTCCGGCCCTCTTTTAGAGGAGACTCTTATCGGGGAAGGAGAAATCAAACTCCGCTTCGATCACAGTAATGGCGGATTATTAACCAGTGACGGCGGAGAACTCACAGGCTTTACCATCGCCGAAGAAGACGGCGACTTCCTGCCGGCACAAGCTCGTATTCAGGGCAGAGAAATTATCGTCTCTCATCCCGAAATGAACTCCCCTCAAGACGTGCGTTACGCTTGGGCAATCAACCCCGACGCCAATTTAATTAATGGAGCAAGGCTTCCCGCTTCCCCATTCCGCACTGATCAGCGCCCTTTCACCACGGAAATGTAATGCCCTTCTTTAGAGGCTTACTCATGCTCAAACATGGACTTATCTGGAGCCATTCTGATCGCTGTGCCGCATCATCAGGATATTTCAGAAAAAGTATTATTCCAGCTCTCCCATCGATAAAAAGGATTCTACGTTTAAAATACCGGGAGTGATCCGAATCGTCTGAATGGCGCCCTTGAACCAATCGACCTGATTCAGCCGCACCCCGATTGAAGTGCGCCCCGAATTGATCGGGGAAAAATCCAACTCTCCTTCTAATTCCAGCTCTCCATTGACGAAGTTTTTCACATGACCTTCATCAACAACGAGCGCCACGTGCACCCATTCGCCCAACGGATGGAGTTGGTTCCGGTCGAGAAGGACGAGATATGCTTTCCCTGACCTGAGAAAACTGTCCAGGCACCACTGATTGTCATCCGTCAACCGCAGCTCCAGGAGCATGCGATCCGTTTTTACCTCGCCGATATGAAGAAAACGCTGTTCCTCGGTACCACCTGCATCCGGACGGAAAATAATTTCGAGCGTGAAACGGGTGAGCCCGTGCAATGGGTTCGCATTCAAGATGATCGCGTCATCCACTCCATTGAATAACACTGCTTTATTTCCACCAGGACCGGTGATTAATTGAGGAGTACCGGATATCGTTGTTTCGCCAGATCGATCCTCCAGCAGAGAAACCGGATCGAGCACAACGGCTTGCTGTATTTCGTTTTCGATGGATTGGGGTGCTGCACCCGCTTCGGCATTTGCGATGAATGCGGCTAAAGTTAGGGCTGTTGGCAAAATGGAATGGACATTCTTCCAACTGGGGTTGCATTGAATCCTACGTTGTATCAGCCGTGAGAGGTATCGTTTTATCATAGATTTTTTTATGGCATTTATTGCGAAAGGTAACGCTCAAACTATTATATAAACTTATCATTGCTTGATAAACCTTTCAAAACGGGAATAATTAAAAGTGCGGGGTGAAGTAAGACGTCAGGTGGCAATCGCGGCATTCGACAGGCTCATGATCAATGTGACAAGCGCGAGCCCGTACGATTATGTTCTGTTAAAGTCGCCGCTTGCAGCGTTGCCGCAGAACGCTTTGGTTGGCCCGGAACGCCCGCAATTACCCCATGGAAATAATTGCACCCTTTCAAAACACCTTTTTCACTAATTTTCTTGCTATCGAATGCTCTGAAATAATAATTATTATTTAAATATTCAACCCTATACGTATCAATCCATGACCAACCGCTTCTCAAAATTCTTACTTGCAGCCGCAGCCTGCATAAACCCTATTGCTTTCCAAGCCACTCACGCCGAGACACCCGAGGTGGAGGAGATTGCGATGATCAACGTCGACCACCGGGATACCACCTCACTCAATGGCACATGGGAGGTCATAATCGATCGGTACAAACGAGGCTTTCTGAGCAATGACCTCGAGGAACGCCGCGTCGGTGGCGAGGGCCAGTTCAGCTACGCGGCGGTCCGCGATTCTATCGACGACAAAATGGAATATGGCTTCGAAAACGGCGAGACGCTTGAGGTTCCCGGTGACTGGAACACTCAGGATGACCGCCTCTTTTTCTACGAAGGTGCCATTTGGTATAAAAAAGATTTCCACTACGATCTGGAAGCGGGCAAGCGACTCTTTATTTATTTCGGAGCCGCCAACTACGAGGCCATCACCTATTTAAATGCAGAGGAGTTAGGCCGTCATCAGGGCGGCTTTACCCCTTTTTCTTACGAGATAACCGACCAAGTTAAAGAAGGTAAGAACACCTTGGTCGTTCTCGTCGACAACACCCGGCAGCTCAAAGCCATACCTACCATCATGCGCGACTGGTGGAACTACGGTGGTCTCACCCGCCGCGTCATGCTGATTGAGGAAGAGGCCACCTTTATTAAGGACTACAAGGTTCAATTGAAGAAGGACTCGATGGACCAAATCGCCGGCTGGGTTCAATTGGACGGCTCTGATCTGGAGCAGGATGTCACCATCACTATACCGGAAGTAGGTGAAAGTTTCTCCGTGACAACCGATGCCAACGGCTATGCCAACTTCGAATTTGATGCCGACCTGGAACTGTGGTCACCGGAAAACCCCTACCTCTACGATGTCGAACTACGCGCCGAAACGGACTCCATCGAAGACCGCATCGGCTTTCGATCCATCCAGGTCAAGGGCCAGGACATCTACCTCAATGGGGAATCGATTTTCGTTCGCGGAATCAGCATTCACGAAGAAGCCCCTATCCGCACAGGCCGTGCCTTTTCGGAAAGTGATGCCCGCACACTACTCGGCTGGGCCAAAGATTTAAACTGCAACTTCGTCCGTCTCGCTCACTACCCGCACAATGAGAACATGATGCGCATGGCCGATGAGATGGGTCTCATGGTTTGGTCAGAAATTCCACTCTACTGGGCAATCGACTGGGAAGATCCCACAGTGGATAACAACGCCAAGAAGATGCTCACGCAAATGATAGCGCGCGACAAAAACCGTGCCTCGGTTATCATCTGGTCGGTCGCCAATGAAACACGTCTTAGTGATGAGCGCCTTGAGTTCCTCGGCAATTTGGCCAACATGGCCCGAGAACAGGATCCGACTCGCCTAATCTCAGCAGCATTGCTCGCTGAAAAAGGCTATGTCGACGGTCGCGACGACAACTTCGAAGGACCGGTTCGCTACATTGTGATTAACGATCCTCTGGGCGAATACCTCGACGTGATCGGCTGCAATCAATACCAGGGCTGGTATACGGACCGCACAACTCTCACACCATACGCAGCTATCTGGGAGACTCCTTATGACAAACCGGTCATCTTCAGCGAATTCGGCGCCGGTATTAAGCAAGGCCTACGAGGCGACAAATGGGACGTTTGGACCGAAGAATACGGCGCGATGGTTTACGAAAATCAGATCAAGATGATCAAGAATATCCCCTTTGTTCGAGGCACTTCACCCTGGCTTCTCATGGATTTCCGTTCCCCCCGTCGAATGAATCCAAAAATCCAAGACTACTTCAACCGAAAGGGCCTGATCTCCGAGCGCGGACAAAAGAAGGATGCATTCTATGTCCTCCAAAAATTCTACGAAGAAAAGAAAAACGAAGAGTAGGCATTTTGTCTGCTTTCGCCGTCCCTGTCTTCGAAATGAGAACCAAACAAATCTGCAACCAAAGTGAAAATATATAATAAATTCTATTCATTGATCGTCACCATATTGAGTCTCGCCGCAATTTCACCGGCTCAAGCCGAAACAGTTTCTCCGAAAGAACTGGAAGAAAACTGGAACTTTTACGGCCAAGGCTCCAGCGCCGCACAAAACCGCATGTTCTATATGGAGGAAGCGAAGGGCAGCAGTGGTGTTATGATTGTCAGCCCCGAATCCTATGAGGGGGATCTGATCATACGCTACGAGCTCATGCCCATGTCAGCGGCCAGTGTCTGTGTGGCGATTCTTTTTGCCTCCGATACCGGCGAGGCCACCTCACTGAGCCTTCCCCGGGGTTATGACGGCAGCATGGGGCATTGGATCAACGAGGTAGACAACTACTTTTTCGCCTTCCACAACGCCGCCCATGACAGGACCCCTTTTGCCATCAAATTTCCAAGCAAAGAGAGTCTTGGAGAATATGGGGAAAACGTCATCCGATCCGGAGAATTTTCTACCATCGAAATCGGACGTCAGGGTGAAATGGTATGGTTCTCGGTAAACGGTGAACGCCTCTTTGAAGGGCAGGACTCCCATCCGCTCGAATCGGGACACCTTGCTTTCCGCATCCGGGGAATCTCTCAGCAAGCAGCATCTTGCCTGATCCGAAACCTTACGATCAAACAAAGTCCCGATCTGTAAACAATCCTACTGGGACGTCTTGGTTTCGAATATATTTACTCCAACTCCCTAGCGGCCCACGGCAAAGATCCATGGGTTAGTTGGCAAACTCATCCAAGTGCTCGGTCGTTGTGATGAGGTAACCATGATTGTCATCGGAAGCAGTCTGCTCTGGAGTTTAAATGCCGATGATCCGATCAGGTTTGAGAACTTCGGCGGTCCCAACTCACCCCCGCCTATCTACTCGCAGCAAGCGGTCCATAGACATAAGCCGCCACACCCCGGCGTGTCTTCCACGTTATCGTTTCATAGCCTTTCCTGCATTCGACGTGGTAGCTTTACCCGTCCTAAACCTCTCGATACAATTTATTGATGATCGGTGATTCTACACTATTGAGTCAGCGATCCACTCCGCTGCCCTCGGACGCGCTGTGATTCAGGCTAAACAGTACCAATAGCCAAAAAAAAGAGGCAAATTAGTGTGATATTTTTGTACCGTTCCAATAGTTTCTTGATCGTATAGCAGAAACAGCAGTCAACCTTACAACTGTTTATATTTGACGTATCGTGTATACAAGTTGCATTCGCGGAAACTATTCAGTTTTATATCAATCACCCCACCCATATAACGAACAGCATTGATCCCTTTTCTCCCCGAAAAAGATCATCAGCTCTGCAAAGTTGGTTTTGTAGTTTTTAAATACCTTAACTCGTAAAATTCATGAACAAGAATCGATCCCACCTATCCCGTCGAAACTTCCTCAAAACGAGCGCCGCTTTCGGTGCCCTGTCAATTTTGCCATCCTACATAGCGCTGGGCAATCGATCCAATGGTCTCCTCGCTCCCAGCGAAATGGTGAATCTCGCAGTCATAGGGATTGGTCACCAAGGCGACAGAGTCCGAAAATCTTTACTTCGGTCAGGACATTGCAATGTGGTTGCATTATGCGATGTCGACCTCGATGGAGAGCAGTGCCAAGAAGCTTTGAGCGCTCACCCCAATGTGCCGCGATTCAACGACTTCCGGGTAATGTTCGACACGATGGCCGACGAGATCGACGCGGTACTCATCGCCACACCAGACCATTCCCACTTTTGCGCCACGATGCTGGCGATGCACCTCGGTAAGCATGTCTATGTTGAGAAACCGCTGGCTCATACTTTTGGGCAGACCGAGCGCCTAATCCGTATGGCCGATAAGACTGGCGTTGTCACGCAGATGGGCAATCAAGGGCACTCCGGAGCGAACTACTTCCAGTTCAAGGCTTATTCAGAAGCGGGCATCATCACCGACGTCACCAGCATCACCGCCTTTATGACAAGGGGCCGTCGTTGGCACGGCTGGGGGCAGGACATTACCCGGTATCCGAGCGAGCCACTCCCGGAAGGGTTAGACTGGAACCAGTGGATCGATTCCGGTGCGGTGCATCCATATAGCCAGAGGTTACACCCACAGGAATGGCGCAGCTGGTTTGATTACGGTAGTGGAGCTTTCGGCGACTGGGGTCCCCACATTCTCGACACCTGCCATCGATTCCTGGACCTCGGCCTTCCCGAGTCTATAACCGCCGTCCAGCGCGAGGGAGCGAACCTGTTGGTCTACCCGCAGGCCTCCACAATCCGCTTCAATTTCCCTGCGCGCGGCAACCAACCTCCCTGCGAAGTCACATGGTATGATGGCCAAGAGAATCAACCGGAGATTGATACCGATGCCGCTGAAGGTCTTGAGCCGGAAACGCTCGATGGTGCAGGCAAAGTTCTTTATTCAAAAGAACTGGTATTCAAGGGCGGCTCCCACGGTGAACCACTCAGGATCATTCCTCGGGAAAAACTGATGGATATGCGCGACAGCCTTCCGGACTTTTCGCAGAAGAATTCAGACCATTACGAGAATTTTCTTCTGGCGTGCAAGGGTCAGGAGGAGGCGCGCTCTCCTTTCTCCGTCAGCGGACCGCTCACTCAGACCTTCAACCTTGGATGTATCTCCCAAAGGCTCGGCGGCGAACTCCTCTTTAGTCGTGATAGCAAGAAAATCGTAAACAACGAACTGGCCAATGCTTACCTCGATCCTACACCACGAGAAGGATGGGAAGAGTTCTACAACCTCCAAGGTTAAATCGAAAAATACGATGCCTCATCTACCTGGAGTAATTTTATGAAAGCTTCCGCTTTACTCGCCTTATTTTTCCAGTCTCGGCCTTTTCGTCAGTGCAGTCTCTGCAGAAACGGTCCATATCCAGCAAGTGAGCGCCAACCCAGAGCCCGATACTTCAGGTTCCGGCTTCATCGAGCTTTTCGACGGTATCGACTTGACCGGATGGACCCGGATTGGAGGAGCACACGAATTCGCGATTCAGGATTACTTCGAATGGAACCGCATGACCATTCAAGCCGAAGGCAATGTCCTCAAAACCTGGATCAATGGCGTTCCGGTGTCCAATCTGGTTAACGATGAGCGCGATGATGGCTTCTTCGGCCTTCAGGTCCACTCCGGCAAGGCTGGAACCATTCTCTGGCGCAATATCAAGGTGAAGGAATTGAACGAATACTGAATGTACCTAATTCGAGAGCAGAAGATTCTCCTTCATTCGCTGTTCGGAGTCTTTCATTTCCAGCGCTCGAACGGTGGGGAGTAGTTTACTCGCAGGTTCACCACCGATCCAGTCGATCATATTCAGTACAGTAAGCGTGGCATAGCTTTGCTCATCCAGGAGGGTTTTCAGTGTTTGAACACCCTCCTCTTCCCGTAAGCTGGTGATCGCCAACCAAGCTGCCAATGCCCGGACTTCGTCAGATTCATCCACCAAACCGATATTGATGGCGGAATCATCTTCCAGTATAAAGATTCCTACCATGCCCCAGTAACGGAGACCGCTGTCATCCACCTGCAAGAGTCGGTGCAGCTCCGGAATGTTTTTCGGATTTCTTTCCAACGCAAGGTTCGCAGCGTCAATCAATTCATCCAGCGGATACCAATCGGGATTGCGGGCCAGTTCATAAATGGTAACCCCCTTCTCCTGAGCTCGCTTCATCATTTCAGACTCCGGAATCAGCGCGGTGTCAAAGATAGCCCGTTGCCATTGGCCGAGCGCCTGACGCATTTGCTGAACCCGCTGTTCCTGCTCCGGTTGGTTGATCAAGTTATGGACGTTGTCGGGATCACGTTCCAGATCGTAAAGCTCTTCGGCATATTCCTTTGGTACGAAAAAACGTGCCTGAACCTCTGTCGCCTGACCTGATTCCACGGCCTCTTCCCAAACCTGCGTAGCCTTCATTTTCCAGAGGTAATCAAGGTGCTGAACCCAAGGAACATAAGGCATGTAATTCCGGATATAAACATACTGTTTGTCATAGACTGCACGTGCGTTGTCCAACCGTTCGCTCATGCGTCCACGGTAAGCAAAATGAAAGGGCTCTTCCGGTTCGGCATTCGGCCCGAGAAAGATTGTCCCCTGCATGGATTCCGGAATCGGACACCCGGTCAGACTCAACCAGGTTTTCGGCATATCCACAAAACTTACCATCCGGTTCACTTTTGAGCCAGGTGTCGCCACTGGCCAAAGATCTTTGTAGGCCTCCGGGATCCGAATAACCAGTGGACAGTGAATGCCGCTTTTAAACAAATATCGCTTACTTAGCGGTAACACTCCTCCATGATCCGAGTTGTAGATCACGATAGTATTCTCAGCCATGCCAGTTGCTTCAAGTTGCTCAAGCACCTGCCCCAATTTCACATCCATGCGTTCGACCGCATCGTGATATTTGGCATAATTTTCACGCATCCCTGGCAGATCCGGGTGATACACCGGTAGCTCGACATCGGCGGGAGAAAAATTGGTGTTGCCCACATCTCCCTGCGCTCTGCTTTCATGCGATTGATTAAGATTGATAACGTGAAAAAAGGGCTGCTCTTCTTTCAGCTTCGCCCAGGATATATTTTTGGAGTTGTCCCACGTATCACTGTCATTCCGCCCGCCGATGTTGTAGTCCGTCTTACCCGGGTTGCTAGTGAAGTAGCCGCCTATTTTCAGTTGGTCGGGATAATAAGGAATCAAGTCGTGCGGGATATCGTTGCGACTGCGCATTGGCATTGTCCCGTTGGAAAGCGCATGCATTCCCGTAATCCAAGTGCTGCGCATCGGTGCACAAACTGGCGCATTCGCATATGCGTACATATACTGAAAGCCTTCCGTAGCCATCCGATCAATGTTTGGCGTTTTGGCCTCTGGATTGCCGTAGCAACCTACCCAGTCCACATTATTGTCTTCGCTCGTAATCCAGAGGATATTCGGTGAATCAGCAGCTGAAATAATCTGAGACAGGATGAGTATGAGTAGAGTAATCAGTTTTGGAATTAACATTTATTCAATCGTTCTTATTTCAATTAAATGAGCCGGGTCCTGCGCCTATTCATGTTCTTAGCCAGCAATGGATCAGCGCTCCAACTCTGTGCTGGGAGTGGTGTCGGCTTTGAGATCACCCGTGGCAAATTGAATGCCAGCGAGATAGTGCTTCATCATTAACGGATCCTTGTAGATATGCTTGTTGTGGCCGATGCTTGAGTAAAAGACGCGTCCTTCGCCAACCGATTGAACCCAAGCGACCGCATAGTCACCATCCATATCGACTTCCCGCTTTGGCTTATCACTCCGCTCCGGGTCGAGGTGAAGGAGAATTCGTAATCGGTCCCTTGAATAAGGTTCCTGCCGGAACTTATAGATTTCGTCAACGATCTCAAAATTAGGGCTCTCACCAAACACAGGTCGCATCGTAGCGTGATCGGGGTCTTCGACCACAATTGTAACCTTCATATTCCGGGTCCACGGGTGACTCTCAAAATACGCGCCCATCATCTCGCCGTACTCTTCCTGTTCATAACAGGCATCTGTGGCAGCGTGAATACCCATAATACCCCCGCCGTTTTCAACGTAGTTGGTCAGGTTATCGACCAAGCGAACTTGACGCTCTTCCAGCTCTTTCCATTCGTTGTTAGAAAACTGATCCCGTTGCTTTTTCGATGGCATGAAGAAGTCTTGGGTAGGGCTCAGCAAAATGACGGCGTCAAACTGCTCAAGGGCCTCCCTTTCAAAATTGGCCGGATCGTCGCTGACGACAGCCGTGTAAGCACCCGTCTTCTCTCCCATAGCCTCCAGCGCAACTTTACCGATTGGGATAGAATCATGCCGAAAGCCTTGGGTAGCACTGTAAACTAGCACGCGGCGTGGTTCCAAGGGCCGAACGACAGGACCTGCCGGCAATGCTTCATGGACTTCTTCAATCTCGCGATCTGAGACTGGCTTATCATCAAAGGTGGGTACCCATTTGCTGCCAGCAGAACTATGGTTCGGGAACAAACAAAGAACCGAGGACATCGAGATCACGATTATGAGCAATTTTGGGGATTTTTTTTGTGCAAATTCAGAGAAAATCATGAGATGGTTTTTTGAGGATTATTGTTTATTAGCTAAATAAAACACAGTAGCGTACACACTCCACTGAGCCGCGTGCGTCGAGGATAAATGGAGGGTGTAATTCTGGAAATCTTTTCCAAAAACGGCGCTCCGGCGACCTCGCTAAAGCCTCGCCCACCCCAGCCATATAAGCAATGCCGATCTTACTGAGGTATTTAACAATCCGATGGTCTTTCGTTCCGAGAAATAACTCGATGTTTTCGATAATAAACTCTCCCTAGGCATGACTTTTAGATCTTCTTAAAAAAGTCTCAGCGAGGAAATACTCAAAATATCAAAGTCCGTTTTACCGATCATTTTCATCACGGATGAAGCGTCCGTAATCGCAGCAAATATTTCTCTTCCGCCCATGAAGCGATCCTCTCTGTCTTTACCTCTTACAACGTTGGCTCGCCTTGCAGGTAACCCAACGATGACAGGAAGCGATCAACCTCTAAAAGGGTTTCAGTATACATGGCTTGTTTCTGGTAATTAAAAAAGCCGTGGCCTTCTCCCTCGTAGAGGTAAAGCTCACACCGACCCCCTTCATTCTCCATCAGACGCTTGTATTCCTGAGCGGTTTCGACGGGTATAAGGTGATCCTCTGTGCCGAGGAATACGATCGTCGGCGGCGTAGTATTGCTGATGTTGTGCATTGGTGAAAATTCCCGCCAATAATCTTTAACCCTGGAATATCCGTAGCCGTTTGGTCCATTGTCAAAAACAGGATTAAACAAAACTAGAGCCTGGGGGCTCGAACTCACGCTGAGATTTTCACCCTCTTCTTCGAATGCCGTGTTCGTGCCCGCAGCAGCTGCCATATGCCCCCCGGCCGAACCACCTCCAGCCAACACTGCGTCTGGATCGACGCCCAATTCCCGTGCATTTTCCCGAATCCATCTGATCGCCGATTTGGCGTCTTTGATACATTCCATGGGGCTTGTTTGATTCCGCGACGCCACACGGTATTCTGCCGCCATCGCCACCATGCCCCTGGATGCCAGGTATTCACAGTGAGGATAAAACTGGCTCGGTGATCCCCCCTTCCATCCCCCTCCAAAGAAAAACACGATGGCTGGACTCTTGTCAGAGGCTTTGTGATCGGGAGGAAAGAACAGGTGCAAACGAAGTTCCGTCTCATCGACTGTTTTATAAATCATCGTCTTGTCCGGTTCGAATTCTTCTACCGTTAGTGGATGGGCTGCATGTGCAAAGAAAAGCATCCAAAAAGTTACGTAAAAATATTTCATGATTTTTATAATATTGTTCCTATTTATAACTTAAACAGCGCTAGATTGCACCCTAAATTGATCAAGTCTATGTTGATGGGGATTCGAATCATCGGCGGGTAATGGTTAACCTAGAAATGATCTTGAACAAGCATCCAAAAAGAGACGAAAGAAAAATGAACCTTCGCCAGTATTTCGGCTTCCCAAGTCCACTTTCATAGAATCCATGCATCAGCAGGTAACATTATCGCGCGATGGCGGAATTGTATTCCGATTTCACCTTTTTGGCAGCTTAGCACTTGTGACCACTCAATGGGATGGCGCCATGCAATTATTTCCACGGGGTAATTATGGCCGTCCCGCACCATCCGAAGCGCGCCTAGGCAATCGCACAACCGTCTACGCTCCTCGAGCTTCTCCGAGTCAAGGGCCTGAGCCTATAGCAGGGCCGTCGCTTGCGACGTTGCCGAGCACCTATAACTGCCTACAATTCAATGAAGATACACCGCAAAACCTTTTAACAGATACGATAGACTGACATTCTACCCAATCTATTTCACAGTTCCACAACCATGCGATTCATTTCAAAAAGTTTACCTGTCCTTTTGATTACTGCGGCAATCGCCGGGGCCATTGCTCATTCCGCCCCTCCCGAGACGTCCGAAGCCAAAGGCTACACCATCGGTCTGTCGATGTATTCCTTGAGACAACTCTTTAAACAAGGCGAACTACAGGCCCTGGACTACCCCGCATTTGCTAAGGAAACTTTTGGCATTACTCAAGTTGACGTCTGGACCGGAGCGTTTCCAAAAGGACATGAGAAAGATGCAGCATTTTTCAATGAATTGAAGGCACGTGCCGATGCGGTTGATGTAACTATCTTCCTTTTGATGGCGAACACCTTAGATGCCATGAGCGACGACCCAATTGTGCTCCAGGCAAAAGCTGGAGAGTTCCATCAATCGGTCGACAACGCCGTTCTCCTGGGCAGCACCTATCTTCGCATTTTCCTCCGCGCACCCGATGGGGACCGGGAGCGTGCGCTTAATAATTCATTGCGCGTGCTGAAGCCACTTGCCGACTACGCGCAGTCGAAGGGCATCATTATAGCGATTGAGCCAGGCAGTTCAAAATGGACGAAGGATGGAACTTTCCTCATTGAACTGGCTCAGCGTCTGAATCACCCGAACTGCAAATTAATGCCAGACTTCGGTAAAATGCTGGGCGCGGATCCCTATGGCGGAACCATTGCCATGATGCCGGAAACCGTCGTAGTATCGGCCAAAACCCATGATTTCAAGCCCGATGGAACGCCTGAAATTTTCGACTATCCACGCCTGATGAAAAGTATTCGAGAAGCTGGTTTTACTGGAATTGTGGCCATTGAATATGAAGGCGGAAATCTTGGGCCAGTGGAAGGCGTTCGCGCCACTAAGGTGCTGTTGGAATCGCTGAATACCACGGCACCGTAATCGTCACAACGGTGTCGGCTTAACCGACAACTCCTTCATCGACCCACGCTTGAATTTCTGCCTGATGCTCCTTGGCCATGTGCTGATTATAGCCATCACAATACATCACAATGGCGTCGGGACCGCCATCCTCTACCGAACGCCCGGGCCAGGCTCCTTCCGCCACGACAGAGGCCTTCACATCAAGACCACTTTCGTTCAGACAGCGCGCGAGCAAGAGAGATCCGGCCCTGTGCTCGTGCTTGCCATAACCGTGGCTCTTCTTCCCGGCCAAGAAGACGATTTCTTTGGTCTCGGCCATTGCTGTTAGGATTTGAACGGAGAGGCACAGGATCAGAGTAAAACAAATCGCTGAGAGGGATGGGTATTTCATGTCCAAACAAAGCTGGTTACGTCTTCTTTTTCTCGATCAATTTCCATTTATTTTCGAGAAACTGCAACCCTTCGACAGCTAGTTGCTCTGGTCCCTCGTAAAAGGTGCGCCAGATCGATGTCGCTTTTGCAATTACATGATTCTCCTTTGAAAAGCTTTCGATCACAATATCTCCCTTGTAACCCACGTCATAAAGAGCGTTCAGGACGCCGGACCAGTCTACCTGATCCTTCCCGATTAGACCCCACCAGCATACTGGCGACCTCCTCCACTATGGAAGATGTCTATTTCTTCAATGAAAGACCGGGCAAGCCGCTTCGTTGGTGCCACTTGTGTTTAACCGGAATGACACTAACTTTCGTTGATTTAGGGGAGTCGTTGGCTAACTTGGATGGGCCTTACACAAGCTGCCCTCTTGGATGTCTTTGTTACTTATTGCCAGATACTTATGCAAAGTCGGCAGCCGTTCCCAGTTAAGTCCACGGCACCCCTAAGTTAGTGCTATTCGCGTCTGACCGCTTTTCAGATCCTACGAGGGACCGACTGCTATTCTTTTACAACCCTGATAGGGGGGGCGGGCTCGTTGCCTTTTTTA
>Ga0222662_1000963_pt1 | contig 16917 bp, 19 predicted proteins | sample AntAcemetagen600_FD_179821 | JGI IMG/M metagenome (GOLD analysis project Ga0222662, IMG submission 179821) | Saline water microbial communities from Ace Lake, Antarctica - #600 | ecosystem: Environmental > Aquatic > Non-marine Saline and Alkaline > Saline | place: Antarctica: Ace Lake...
GGCAGCAGATGGGCGATGGCTTCCGTTGAGCCATGGGCGCGGTGGGCGGCAGAAAAAGCGTCATTCACATAAAAATCGCCGTTGGCGGCCAGTGCCTTGCCAAAGGCTGGGTCGTTTTTTTCCTCACCAGTGTGAAAGCGGGTGTTTTCCAGAACGAGAAATTCACCGTTCCTTAGAGCTGCCATCGCATTTGTTGCGACATCACCAATGCAATCATCTGCAAAAGCGACGGGCTTGCCCAAAAGGAGGCTGAGCGCTTCCGCCACAGGCTTTAAGCTCATTGCCGCATTGCGTTCGCCTTTTGGGCGTCCGAAATGAGAGAGAATGCCGACCTTGGCACCTTTAGCGCCAAGGTCACGAAGTGTTGGCAACAGACGCTCAAGTCTGGTTGCATCGGAGACATTGCCTTTGTCATCAAAGGGAACGTTGAGGTCTGCACGAACAAGTACACGCTTGCCGCTTAGAGATCCTTCACTAAATAGATCGTCGAGCGTCTTGTGGTTTGCCATCCGTTTTACGCCTTAACTTAGAGCAATTTGCCCATGGCAACAGCCGTGTCGCCCATACGGTTCGCAAAACCCCATTCATTGTCATACCAAGACAGAATGCGGACGAACTTGCCGCCGAGAACCTGTGTTTGTGTGAGGTCGAATGTGGAGGAGTTCTTGTTGTGATTGAAGTCAATGGAAACCATTGGCTCGTTCACATAGCCAAGCACACCTTTGAGCGGGCCGTCCGCTGCTTTCACGATGGCTGCGTTTATTTCTTCAATTGTTACAGCGCGCCCTGCATCAAAACACAGATCAATCATGGAAACATTCGGTGTTGGAACGCGAATGGCCGTGCCGTCAAGCTTGCCAACAAGCTGTGGCAATACAAGGCCAACAGCTTTGGCAGCACCCGTTGATGTTGGGATCATGGACATGGACGCTGCGCGTGCCCGACGAAGATCAGAGTGCAACGTGTCCACTGTTGCCTGGTCGCCAGTGAAAGCGTGGATTGTTGTCATGTAGCCTTGCTTGATGCCGCACAATTTGTCGAGGACCTGAGCAACAGGGGCGAGGCAGTTGGTGGTGCAAGAGGCGTTGGAAACCACTTTGTGGCTTTTGCGCAATTTCTTGTCGTTCACACCATAAACAACGGTCAGGTCTGCTTCTGAGGCCGGAGCCGATACGAGAACTTTCTTTGCGCCCGCTTCAAGGTGCGCAGATGCTTTTTCTTTAGAAGCAAAGAGGCCTGTGCATTCTAAAGCAATGTCTACGTCGAGCTTTTCCCAAGGCAATTTTGCCGGGTCGCGCTCCGCAGTGATTTTGATCGGGCCACGGCCGACATTCATGGATGTCTTTGTGGTTTTGATTTTGCCTGGGAATGGACCGTGCACACTATCAAATTTCAGCATGTGGGCGTTGGCTTCAACGCTGCCCAGATCGTTGATCGCTACAACGTCAATGTCTTTGCGACCAGATTCCGCAATCGCTCGAAGAACCAATCGACCAATGCGCCCAAAACCGTTAATCGCTACCCGAACTGCCATGTTTTAAATCTCCTGCATTCGCAAATTTTGCTTTAGCTCCGCCTTAGAGCCGTTCTTTTGCCGCGGCAATAACCGCATCCGCCGTGATATTGAAGTGCTGATAAAGATCAGCTATTGGCGCACTGGCACCAAATGAATTCATGCCGATGAAGGCACCGTCTAGACCGATATACCGTTCCCAACCATAGCCGATTGCTGCTTCAATGGCGATGCGAACCGTGCCTTCGCCCAGGGTCTGCTTTTTATATTCAACAGATTGTTGATCAAATAGGTCCAGGCAAGGCGCTGAAACCACACGGGTCTCAATGCCCTCGCCGTCGAGACGCGCTTTGGCGTCCATTGCGATGGCAACTTCTGAGCCCGTCGCAATCAGTGTGACCTTTGCCTCACCCTTGGCTGGAGCCAGTTCATAGGCCCCACGGGCACACAGGTTTTCATCTGTGTGTTCGGTACGAACGAGGGGCAATCCCTGGCGTGTGAGTGCCAGGATGCTGGGTGTCTTTTTTATCTCTAGCGAGAGCTGCCAGCATTCGGCTGTTTCCACAGCATCGGCCGGGCGGAAAACGTTGAGGTTGGGCATGGCGCGCAGAGAGGCCAAATGCTCAACCGGCTGATGGGTGGGCCCATCTTCGCCAAGTCCGATGCTGTCATGGGTCATTACGTAAACCACCCGTTGCTCCATCAGCGCCGACAGACGGATGGCAGGGCGGCAATAGTCTGTGAAGACCAGGAATGTGCCGGAGTAAGGAATGAGACCGCCGTGCAGCACCATGCCGTTCATCGCGGCGGCCATGCCGTGTTCACGGATGCCGTAATTGACAAAGCTGCCGGAGAAATCGTCCGGCGTAATCGCTTTTTGTCCTTTAGAACGCGTATTGTTGGAGCCTGTCAGATCAGCGGACCCGCCAATCGTTTCAGGAACAATGGCGTTAATAACATTGAGCGCTTCTTCTGATGCCTTGCGTGTTGCCCAGCCAGGTTTGTCGGCAGACAGGGTCTTTTTGTATTCCGTGATGGCTTTGTTGAAACCGGCTGGCAGATCACCAGCGATGCGGCGATCAAATTCTGCCCGCTTTTGCGCGTTCAGTGCTTTGTAGCGTTCTTCCCAAGCCTTGCGCGGTTTGGCGCTTTTCAATCCTGCCACGCGCCAGGCGTCGAGGATGTCTGAGGGGATTTCAAACGCTGGGTAAAGCCAGCCGAGTTGCTTGCGCGTTAGGTTGATTTCTTCTTCACCCAAAGCTGCGCCATGAGACCCGGATGTGCCGCCCTTGTTTGGCGAGCCATAGCCGATGGTTGTGCGGCAAGCAATGAGGCTCGGCTTGTCGGTTTTTTGAGCTTTAGCAATTGCATTTTCAATGGCGTCTGCATCATGTCCGTCAATGCGAACGGCGTCCCAACCAGCAGCTTCAAAGCGTTTCAGCGCGTCGCCGCTTTCTGACAAGCTCAAGGCACCATCAATGGTGATTTCATTGTCATCGTAGAGGACAATCAAGCGAGACAGGTTTAGGTGGCCTGCTATGGAAATAGCTTCGTGGCTGATGCCTTCCATTAGATCGCCATCGGAAGCGATCACATAGGTAAAGTGATCAACAATGTCAGATCCGAACCGGGCTTCCTGCAAGCGTTCGGCCATTGCCATGCCAACCGCTGTGGAAAGGCCCTGGCCCAAGGGGCCTGTTGTGGTTTCAACGCCAGCGGTGTGTCCAAATTCCGGGTGGCCGGGTGTTTTGGAGCCTAGTTGGCGGAAGTTTTTGATCTCGTCCAATGTCATATCTTCATAACCTAGAAGATAGAGCAGGGAATAGAGCAGCATGGAGCCGTGACCAGCTGACAGAACAAATCTGTCGCGGTCAGGCCAGTTTGGCTGCCGCGGGTCGTGCTTCATGAATTTGGTGAAAAGGACAGTCGCCATGTCGGCGGCGCCCATCGGCATTCCAGGGTGTCCGCTTTTGGCCTTTTCGACCGCGTCCATGGAAAGGGCCCGGATGGCATTTGCCATCATTTTGTGCGTTGCTTTCGCGTCGGCGGATTCGCTCTCTGTGGATGCAGAGGCCGCTGCCGATTGCTCTGATGGCGTCATTTTCAAACTCGTTTTGCCGCGCGCCGCCCGATGTGGCGCTGCTGTTTCGGCGGAGCAATGCGCATTGCTTGTGTGCAGATTACCCCGACTGCTCCCGGCAACTGGATTACGGCTGAGTTGCACAATTCACCGAATGTGCTGACTATCACTCGGAATTCCTGTCGAGAGCGGCGCCACAATGACCATCTGCCCCCAGAGAGTCAATGTGATTCGAGTGCGGGAAATGGGTGCAAGTATGTAGACAAATGGGGGTGGTTTTGTGCTCTTGTTTCCATGAGCGATTTGCGATGTCCGGGCACGCTCAAGAAGATAGCGGCTCAGAGCTTGGTATTTGTTCAAGCAGTGCTGTGGCAATGCGGTGGCAATGTGGTATTTGAACCAGGATGGTAGGTTTCATGCGAAAAATTGGTCCCAAGCCTGTCGGTTGACCGACTTTAATATGGCCCCTTATTCTCCGCTGTGCGTTGGTAGGGCGCGCGTTTGGGTCTATCGTTGCGTTTAACCAAACATTTGTGAGCTGAAGATTGGGAATTTCTACTGATGAGTAAGCTAGATGAAGCAATGAGCGACTTCGATGCCATGCTTGGTCGACTGGACCGGGCGTTGGGCGGGAGTTCTGTGCGCGCCGAGGCCCGGGGCGCTTTGGAAAATCAGATTGCTGCGCTGAAGGAAGATCGCGCCAGACTGGCGGAAGAATTGGATGTGATGCGGGCCGATGTGCGACGCATTGAAGGCCTCAATGCGCGGGCATCATCGGAAATTGGCGCTGCGCTGAAGGATATTGACCAGCTTTTGTCTTGAAGATGGTCCCTTTATATCGAGAGAAAATGGGATTGAGTTATGGGTCAAGTCAATGTTTCTATTAATGATCGATCATATTCGGTCGCTTGCGGTGATGGCGAAGAAGATCATTTACGCGAGCTAGCGCGCTACCTTGACGGGCATGTTTCTGAACTCGCCAAGACGGTGGGGCAGGTCGGCGACGCGCGGTTGCTGCTATTGGCGGGCCTGCTGATCTCCGATGAATATTCTGAAGCCCTGGAACAAGTGAAGCAGTTGAAGTCTGAACTGTCTGCTCTGCGAGATGAAAGCGAACTTGCCACAGGGCGTAATGAACAGGCAGAGAATAAGGTTGCTAACCTGCTCACTCAGGCAACAAGTCGAATTGAGAAAATTGCGGATCGCTTGGAAGCCTCCTGAACCGTTTTAGATTTAAGTGTGCTATACTAATCTGGGTGCTGCTGGACGCGTTAGGAACGCAATTGCTCGGGGCCTTACGTTTCTCTAGGGAACTGTCCCTGTGGCGGACCGTGGTCTGCTGCACATGGTGCCCACCTACTATTGTAGGTCTCCGAGAATCACAGTTCCGACGGTCTGGTGGGCCCACTTTAATTTTGCACGGTCTGACCCAAAAATGGGCGGGCATTAGATTTGAGCCAATATGCCCGAGAGCCATCCCCTGTCCTCCCCGTCCAAATCTGTGCTGCGGCAATCTGCGTTGAATATACGGGGAGACGCACATCGGGCCTTGGGTCCTGAGGCGGCCAGCGCTATTGCGGATCATTTTTTGGCGGATGTGTGGGCGAGTGTGGCAAAAAAGGACGTGCCTTTGACGGTTTCGGGGTATTTCCCCATCCGTTCAGAAGCAGACCCTTTGCCTTTGCTGGGCGAATTGGGCCACCTTGGGGCTATTTGTGCGTTGCCGAGGGTTGCAGGCGCTGAGTTACCACTCACTTTTCACGTTTGGGAGCCGGGTAGTACAACGCAGAAGGGGCCGTTTGGGACGCGGGTGCCGCCGCGCGATGCGCCTCTGCTTGTGCCCGACATTGTTTTGGTCCCGATGTTGGCATTTGATCTGGTTGGGATGCGCTTGGGATATGGCGGCGGATTTTATGACCGGACATTGGAAAAACTGCGCGATGAGGGCGACTGCCTAGCTGTTGGAATTGCCTATGCGGCGCAAGAGCGAGACGAACTGCCTCATGATAGCTATGACGAACAACTTGATTGGGTGGTGACGGAAATGGGCTGTCGGCGCTTTGAAAGGACACGTGCGTGAGATTGTTATTCTTAGGTGATTTGGTTGGTCGCTCTGGTCGTGACGCGGCAGTTGCCGAACTGCCCAGGCTTCGGGCTGACTTGCAGATCGATTTTGCTGTTGTGAACGGTGAAAATGCGGCAGGTGGTTTTGGCATCAATCGTAGTATTTGTGATGAATTGTTGGACGCAGGCGCTGACGTGGTCACGCTTGGCAATCACGCCTGGGACCAGAAAGAAGCCCTGGTGCATGTGGACCGCGAGCCGCGATTGATCCGGCCAATAAATTATCCGGTCGGCACACCGGGCAAAGGCAGTGGTCTTTTTGAGACAGCCAGTGGCGCGAGGGTCTTGGTGATGAATGTGCTTGGCAGCGTGTTTATGAACGCGCTTGATGATCCTTTTGCACGGGTGAATGAAACGCTCGACGATTGCCCGTTAGGCATGGTCGCCGATGCGGTGATTGTGGATATGCACGCAGAAGCGACGTCTGAGAAAATGGCTATGGGTCATTTCTGTGATGGGCGCGCGAGCCTTGTGGTTGGGACACATAGCCATGTGCCAACAGCAGACGCGCAGATTTTGGATGGCGGTACTGCCTATCAAACAGATGCAGGCATGTGTGGTGACTATAATTCTGTCATTGGCATGGACAAGGATGAGCCTATGAACCGCTTTGTCACTAAAATTCCGGGTGGGCGTTTTACACCGGCGCTTGGCCCTGCAACAGTTTGTGGGGTGTTTGTTGAGACAGATGATGCGACAGGACTTGCTACGACAATTGAACCTATCAGAGTGGGCGGTCGGCTGAAGTCTTCGCTCCCTCTTTCATGACCTGCGAGACTGAAACTTTGTATGCGGTTGAGGGGTAGAAAATATGAGTAAGGGTGGTGAGAACACAGGATTGGTGAACACAATTCACCAAGATTTCAGGACGATTGGTGGCGCGCCAGTTCTTTGGCCTTTGGCGTTTCTGGTTTTTATTTCCGGGTTTACCAGCTTTATTTCCCTCAGAGCGCATGGCTCGATGGTGCCGATCTGCTTCTTTTTCACGCTCGCGTTGTTCGTTTTTTATTACAGAGAATTTCCGAAGCCTTCGCCAGCGCTGATGCTCGTTTGGGCATTGTTTGTCGCACTGATTGGCGTGGCAATGGTGCGGTCCTTAGATGTTGATTATGCTATTGGACGCTTTTCAAAACTTGTTGTGATGTCGTCCATCGCGCTGTTGTTTTGGTCTCTCGCCAACAAAATACCGACATTATCATCTCTTCGGCCTTTGCTTGTCATTGCCTTTTTGATTGGTTTGTTTTTGTGTCTATTTGAAGGTCTGAGCGATGGTTGGTTATACTGGCTGACGCATGATGTTTTGCGAGTGGAGGCAACGCACACGGCTAACCGTCCGGTGGTTCTGGTGGTTTTGTTTGCGTGGCCGGTGGCCCTGGCATTGAGCCAACTTGTTGACCAGAAATTTGTTTTTCTGCTTGTTTTCTTGACGTTGGTCGCGAGTTTTACGACTGAGAGCCAGTCGGCCCAATTTGGTGGTGTGATTGCTGCCTTTATTCTGCTCTCTTCCAAATTTTTCCCACGGCTGGTTTTGTGGGTTGTTGGTGCTGGCGGCGTTTTGGCGATATTGGCTTTCCCCTTTGTGATGGGGGCTGCGGACTGGACGCGCTTTGGCGGGACGTCTCTGGCGGCCAAGCAAACGATTTTGCCACGGTTGGAGCTATGGCAATTTGTTGCACAGAAAATTATGGAAAAACCCCTGCTTGGATATGGCTTGGAGGCGGGGCGTTTTCTTCCCCTGGATGGCATGATACAGAAATATTTTGGGGGTACTCGCATGCATCACCCTCATAATGGGATTATGCAGGTCTGGTTCGAAATGGGTCTATTGGGCGCGGCGTTGTTAGCTCTGGGGTGGGGGACATTGGTCTACCAGATTGGCCGCTTGCAAGGGCTGCCACAGCGGTACGTTCTGGCGGGCATGTCATGCATTTTGGTGATCAGCGCCGTTTCTCATGGGTTGTGGCAGACTTGGTGGGTTAGTGCCCTTGTTATGATGCCTTTTTTCTATGCGATTTCCATTTCGTCACTTTCGTCGATCCCAGTTAAGGGTGCTCAATTTTCTGAAGATTGAAATTGGGCTTCTGAGGATTGAAATGAGGCGGGGTTAGTCTAAATCGTCGTGCTCACCTGCGACGACCGAGCCGATATATTTCGGGTCCGTTTCCCGCTTTTGATCTGTGTCATCAGGTCTGAGTTGATCTAGCTGCATAATTATGTCCGAAACGGTTTGTTGTGATGTACCCAGGAGAAATCTGGCACACCGTTCAAACAAAAAGGGACAGGTGATCTGCAATGAATATTCTCAAAGCGATTGTAATTGGCGGCTTGGCGATTGGGATTGGTGCTTGTGAGCCTGGCGCGGGTCCAAAACAGCAAATAGGGACAGTTGGTGGGGCAGTGCTTGGCGGTCTTGCAGGCTCCCAAATTGGGTCTGGTTCCGGCCGATTGGTTGCGGTTGGCATTGGGACCTTGTTGGGCGCTATGGCTGGTACGGAAGTCGGTCGATCTCTTGATCGCGCGGACCGTGTTTATATGGAACGATCAACAGGTTATGCCTTAGAGCGCGGTCCATCGGGTGTTTCGCAAACCTGGCAAAATCCTGACAATGGTCATTATGGAACGGTCACGCCTCAAGCGGCGTATCAAAACAATCAAAATCAATATTGTCGTGAGTATCAGCAGACAGTCAGCATCGGCGGGAAACGGGAAACAGCCTATGGCACCGCGTGCCGTCAACCAGATGGCGATTGGCAGATCGTTAATTGAGGAAGATAGAGAAACCCCGCCACAATACAGGGTGGTGCATTGTGACGGGGCACTAGACACCGTCGGGGATCGGACGGTGTAGAAACTCTGGTGCTGATCGGGTGGCGTGATCGGACCAGTGCTTTTTCAAAACCTAGAGCTTCTTGACTTCTTCCAGGAATTTGTCGACTTCATCGCCCATGATTTGGGCTTGATCGCTCAGTTGGCCGGAATTTTCCAGAACCTTGGTGGCAGCCTCGCCTGTTTCGGTGGCTGACCTCGTGACTGTTGCGATGTTTTCGGATACATCGCGGGTGCCGGTGGCGGCTTCTTGAACATTGCGACTAATTTCAGACGTTGCCGCACTTTGCTGTTCCACTGAGGCCGCAATCGCCCCGGCGATGTCATTAATTTTCTGGATGGTTGAGCCGATGGACCCGATCGCATCGACCGCCCCATTTGTCGCCTGTTGGATTGCAGCAATTTGCGTGGCGATTTCTTCGGTTGCTTTTGCGGTTTGACCAGAAAGTTCTTTCACCTCAGAGGCTACGACAGCAAAACCTTTGCCAGCCTCGCCTGCCCGCGCGGCTTCGATTGTGGCGTTTAGTGCCAGCAAATTGGTTTGGCTTGCGATGTCCTGGATGAGATTGACCACTTCACCAATTTTCTCGGACGCCTCGGCCAGGCCCTGGACAGTTGCGTTGGTGCGTTCTGCCTCTGCCACGGCCTCCTGTGCGATGCGTGAAGAGTCAGCGACCTGGCGGGTGATCTCCGTGATTGAGTTCGACATTTCTTCGGCGGCACTGGCGACCGTTTGTACGTTGGTTGTGGTTTCTTCGGCGGCACCAGCCACTGTTGTTGCTTGGCGTGTGCTCTCTTCAGCGGTTGAAGCGAGCGTGCCTGCCATGATTTTCATTTCGGCAGAGGCGTCTGAGACACGGCCAACTGCGCTTTTTACATTGGTCTCAAAATTGTCGATTGCATTGACCATTGTGGTGACAATGCTCCAGGTCACCATGGCACCGCTATAGTTTCCCGCATTGTCGTAGACGGCACTCACCCGCAAATCGAGGGTCTCTGGCCCCAATTTGATTTTTGCGTTGTGTGGCAGGTTTGATGGGTCTGCAAGTAATTTACGTTGATGAGACGGTGTCTTGTGAAACACATCAATGCACACGCCCATCATGTTTTCTGGATCGACGGCATTGGGCAACAGGTCGCGAACGGTTTTGAGTGTGTCCACACTGGTCTGATTGATGTAGTTGATTTTCAGATCCACAGGATCGGCCATCATCACATTGATGGGCATGTTGTCCATCATGGTGAGCAGTGTTTCGTGTGTCATTTCAAGCGATGAGGCAGGAACCGAATCCAAGCTTACTGGTTCGGCCGGTTCGGCGGTTTTACGAAGATTGAACATGATGTTCCCCTTTGAAGCTCGGTCGGTGCAACTCATTGGTGTTTTGTTTTACACGTTAAGTTGCTTTCAATCTCATAACTAAACCTAAGAGTGTAAATGAATACTTAACGTTTTACTTTTGTTTCTCAGTTTTTGATTTTTTGGCTTGAGGCAGGGCTGGGGAGGCAGGGCTGTGCGGGCTTGGGAAAAGGCGCGCTGCGCCTATAGATTTTGTGCTGTAGCCTGCCTATAAAGGCACTAATTGGCGGCTTTTAGTGAAATCGCCTTTCTTTCTCAGGATGAAGGCGCAAGCAATATGGCGGGACATTCCAAATTCAAGAACATCCAGCACCGCAAGGGTGCGCAGGATAAGAAACGCGCCAAGCTGTTTTCCAAGCTTGCCAAGGAAGTAACCGTGGCGGCCAAGATGGGCATGCCAGACCCTGAACATAACCCTCGGTTGCGCACCGCAATTACCGCAGCGCGCGCCCAGTCCATGCCAAAAGAGAATATCGAGCGCGCGATTAAGAAAAGCACAGAGCAGGGCGGCGAAAACTACGAAGACATGCGCTACGAAGGCTTTGGCCCTGGGGGCATCGGCGTGATTGTCGAGGCCTTGACCGACAACCGCAACCGCACAGCAAGTGAAGTGCGTTCAATTTTCGCAAAAAATGGCGGTAATCTCGGTGAAACAGGTGCCGTGTCCTTCATGTTTGAGCAGGTTGGCTCCGTTGAGTTTGCCGCCGATGTGGCTGAAGGCGATGCAATGTTTGAAGCAGCGTTGGAAGCAGGCGCCGATGATTGCCAATCAGACGATGATGGCCATGTGGTGACCTGCGCGCCAGATAGTTTGCATGAGGTTTCAACCGCGTTGGAAGCCACTTTTGGATTGCCCACCTCCTCGCAAATCATCTGGAAGCCGCTTAATTCCATCGAAATTGAAGGCCATCAGGCAGAGACATTGTTGAAACTGCTCGATTCTCTGGACGACAGCGACGATGTGCAGCAAGTTTATGCGAACTTCGATATGTCCGATTCGGTGCTGGAGCAATTGTCCGCCTGATCAGGCATTGCTTCCAGGAGCTTGTTGTTTTGCTCCGCGCCAGCTAGGCCTGACATATGACCGAGACAGTTAGATTGCTGGGGCTTGATCCTGGGTTGCGGGCCACAGGGTGGGGCGTGATTGATGTGACGGGCAATCGGCTTGTCCATGTTGCCAACGGCACGGTGCAGTCGAGCAAAACCCTCTCATTGGCTGAGCGGCTTGTTGAAATTGAAGCAGGGCTTGTTCGTGTGCTGGCCGAATTTTCTCCAATATCTGCCGCTGTAGAGACGGCTTTCATGGCGCGGGATGCGCAAGCTGCTTTGAAACTGGGGCAGGCGCGCGCGGTGGCACTTTTGGTTCCTGCGCGCGAAGGTCTGGAAGTTGCTGAATATGCACCCAATAAGATCAAAAAGGCGGTCACGGGTGCGGGGCACGCAGATAAACAACAGATCAAAATGATGGTGGAAACCCTGTTGCCCCGTTGCCAGCCTTCGAGCGAACACGCGGCTGATGCATTGGCCACTGCCATTTGTCATGCCCATTATCGATCCGCTGTTTCCTATGTTGAGCGGGCAGAAAAACAGGCGTCGCGGGCATGATTGGCAAACTTACAGGCATTGTGGATGACGTTGGTGAGGATTGGTTGATCCTTGACGTGGGGGGTGTTGGATATTTGGTGTCCTGTTCCGGTCACACGTTGCGCCAAGTGCCTGGCAAAGGTGATCCTTTGTCGCTGCTCATCGATACATATGTTCGCGAAGATCAATTGCGCCTGTTTGGATTTTCGAGCGTTGATGAACGGACGTGGTTTCGTCTTTTGCAATCTGTGCAAGGCGTGGGCGCGCGCCACGCCATGGCAATGCTTGGCACTATTGGCCCAAGTGCTCTTGCCGATGCGATTGCCCTGGATGATAAAAAAACGGTGACGTCTGCACCAGGTGTTGGACCCAAACTTGCCGCGCGCATCGTCAGTGAATTGCAGGGCAAAGTGCCCGTCCCCGACAAGTTGGCGCCTGTTCTGGCGTCGGGTTCAAGTGAGGCACAAGCGACTGGATCGGCAAGTGCGGCACGAGACGCAGTTTCTGCGTTGGTGAACCTTGGCTATGCGCATGCGCAAGCGGCTACGGCGATCGCTTCTGCAACGAAACAAGTGGAGGACGGGGCGAGCGCACAAGAACTCATCCGGGTCGGCCTGAAGGAACTTTCGCGATGAGTGAAAGGTTGGTTGGCGCAGACCCTCTTGAAGAAGATGCAGAGGCGCACTTGCGTCCACAGCGTCTGTCAGAATTTACCGGGCAACGACAGGCACGTGAAAACCTATCCATTTTTATTGAAGCGGCGACAAAACGAAACGAAGCGCTGGACCATGTGCTTTTTGCAGGACCGCCGGGGCTTGGCAAAACCACCTTGGCGCAAATTGTTGCGCGAGAGTTGGGAGTGAATTTTCGGGCAACATCAGGACCTGTTATCGCCAAAGCCGGTGACCTGGCGGCTTTGTTGACGAATTTGGAGCCACGCGATGTTTTGTTCATTGATGAAATCCACCGTCTTAATCCAGCCGTAGAAGAAATTCTCTATCCGGCGATGGAAGATTTTGAACTTGACCTCATCATTGGTGAGGGACCTGCGGCGCGCTCCGTCAAAATTGAACTGGCGCCTTTTACGCTTGTGGGGGCAACCACGCGCACGGGCCTTCTGACGACACCCCTGCGCGATCGCTTTGGCATTCCTGTGCGCCTGAATTTCTATGAAGTGGATGAGCTGGATCTCATCGTGCGTCGCGGTGCAAAGGTCATGGGCATTGGTATTCATCCTGAAGGGGCCCTTGAGATTGCCAAACGCGCGCGCGGGACACCGCGTATTGCGGGACGGCTTCTGCGCCGTGTGCGTGATTTCGCCATTGTTGATGGGATTGATGAAATTGACGCAGGTCTAGCTGATCGTGCTTTATCCCGGTTGGAGGTTGACGGTCTTGGTCTTGACGCGCTCGACCATCGCTATCTTCGGGCAATTGCAGAAAAATTCTCAGGCGGCCCTGTGGGCATTGAAACCATTTCAGCCGCTCTGTCTGAACCTCGTGATGCGATTGAGGAAATTGTAGAGCCCTATCTCATCCAAAATGGGTTGGTTCAACGAACACCGCGCGGGCGCGTTTTGACACCGGCTGCATTTGGGCATCTTGGATTGGCGACACCAAAGGGTGCTCCCGGGCAAGGCGCCTTGTTTGAAGGAGGCGACGCATGAACGGTGAAAATTGGCCTGATCTTGCAGGGCGTATTGATGGGGGCGTGCACCGCCTACCGATCCGGGTTTATTACGAAGACACGGATTTCACGGCGATTGTCTATCACGCGAATTATCTGAAATTTGCCGAGCGCGGGCGTACTGACTTTTTGCGACTGACGGGGGTTCACCATTCAGAATTGCTGGAGCGCGACCCGCCGCTGGCGTTTGCGGTTCATAAAATGGAGATTGAATTCATCACACCTGCGCGAATTGATGAATTATTGGTGGTGGAAACCCGCTATGTGGCTGCGCGTGGTGCCCGTCTGGACATTGAGCAGACCATTACACGGGATGGTGTGCCGATCTGGCGTGCCATGGTGCGTGCTGCCTGCATTGATACCGATGGACGCCCCAAGCGTTTGCCAACCTCTATCGTGGAAGCGCTCGCGCCCCATGTGGCTGCTGTATCACAGTCGGCTTGAGCCTTTGTTGTTCCCGGTAATTTGACCCAGGTGCCGCAGTTTTGACACATTTTCTGGGCTATTTTTGCCCCACTCTGGGGGCCGTGCCTGTTCGGGCGTGCTCCTTTTTCTGCCTGTCCGACGGAGAGTTTTAATGGACCCTGCTCAAGCCACTCAGATTATTGCTGATGCATCACTGGTGACCAATCCGGTTGATTTCACTCTCTGGTCGCTCTTTATACGCGCAGACTGGATCGTTAAGTCGGTGATGATCGGGCTTATTGCGGCCTCCATCTGGTCCTGGGCGATCATGATTGATAAGTGGTGGCGGCTCTCAAGATTGCGCCGCAAGTCAGATCAGTTTGAAACTGCCTTCTGGTCTGGTCGGTCGCTTGACGATCTCTATCAGGACCTTGGTTCTCGTCCGACCCACCCCATGTCCTCTCTTTTTGCCGCCGCCATGCGTGAGTGGAAACGCTCGACGGAAGCTGGCAATACGCATTTTGCAGGCATCAAGGAGCGCGTCGACAAAGTGATGTCCGTGTCACTCAATCGCGAGATGTTGTCGCTGGAGGCCAATCTTTTGTTTCTGGCAACTGTTGGCTCCATCGCACCGTTCATCGGCCTGTTTGGTACGGTCTGGGGGATCATGAATTCCTTCCAGTCCATCGCGATCAGCCGTGATACGAACTTGGCTGTGGTGGCGCCGGGCATTGCGGAGGCCTTGTTTGCAACCGCATTGGGTCTGTTGGCCGCTATCCCTGCGGTGATCGCCTACAATAAATTCTCCAGCGAAGTCGGGCGCTTTGGCTCCCGCCTTGAAGGTTTTGCGGATGAGTTTTCCGCCATTGTGTCGCGTCAGCTTGATGAGCGGAGCTGATCATGGGGTTTTCATCTGGATCTGGTGGTCACGGGCGGTCTAGCCGTCGTGGCTCACGGCTTGCGCCTATGAGTGAGATCAATGTGACTCCGATGGTTGATGTCATGCTGGTATTGCTGATTGTCTTCATGGTGGCCGCCCCTTTGCTCACCGTTGGTGTCCCCGTGGATTTACCGCAGACGCGCTCGACGCCCCTGCAAGGCGATGACGAGCCTCTCACGATCACCGTGCAAGACGACGGCACTGTCTATCTTCAGGAAACGCTTGTGGAAGTTGATGAGCTGGTCGCGCGTCTTTTGGCGATTGGCGAAAACGGATACGAAGAGCGCATCTATGTACGCGCTGACCGCAGTGTTGAATATGGCCAGGTCATGAACGTCATGGGCACAATTTCAAGTGCAGGCTTTTCGCGTGTTGGGCTTGTCACGGAAACACGCACCAGCGCTGATCGGACTGAATAGAAGATGCGCGTAGGGCTCCTTGTTTCGGCAGTGCTCCATGTGGGGCTTTTAGCGTTGACGCTTGTCGTGCTGCCAGACACGGAACCTTTTGACGTGGTGCCACGCACTGTGCTGCCGGTGGAGCTTGTCACCATTGATGAGTTCACGAACCTTCGTGACATTCCAAGACCTGAACCAATGCCTGAGGAGCCTCCAGCGGAAGAGGTGCCTGAACTGGCGCCAGAACCAGAACCGCTTCCAGAGCCCGAACCTGAGCCGCTGCCTGAACCAGAGGCCGCACCGGCACCAATTCCTGAGCCAGAACCTGCGCCTGCACCAGAGCCCGTGCCTGAAGCAAAAGTTGAACCGGAACCTGAGCCAGAGCCACAACCTCAGAGACGGCCAACACCGCCGCGTGAAGAGCCCAAGCCTGCTTTTGACCCGAGCCAGATCGCTGCACTTTTGGATAAGTTGCCAGAAGAACAGACGCGTCGGGCGGCCCCAACACAGCCACAACGTGCCGCCACGCCGAGTGCGCAGACGCAGCTGACCCTGTCTGAAATTGATGCATTCAAAGTGCAGATGCGCCGATGTTGGAGTGTGCCCGCAGGTGCTGCCAACGCGCAAAGCCTGGCTGTGCGGATCAAAGTGTTCCTGCGTCCAGACGGTTCATTGCTCCAGCCACCGCAATTGATTGATACCTCCAGACTCCAGTCTGGCGACAATTACTACCGAGCGGCGGCCGAGAGCGCCATGCGGGCTATCCGTCGATGTGCGCCGTTTCGGATGCCTGCTGACAAATATCAATCCTGGCGCGAAATTGATCTTAACTTTGATCCGAGAGAAATGTTGGGCGGGTGAAGGTTTTGCCATACTTCGGTCATTTAAGGCGTGATAGTAGGGCCTGAGACGGCTGAAAGACCCAAAAGAGAGAGTTTGCGACCCATGTTTAAGCGTTCCCAACAGATCGTTCGTACGATGTTCGTGAGCCTGAGCCTTGTGTTCGTCGCGAGCGCTGCCCACGCCGCGCTTCAAATCGACATCACCCAAGGCAATGTTGATCCTTTGCCGGTTGCTGTTACGCCGTTTTTGGGACCAGGCTCTCAGGAGCAAAAGATTGGTGAGGATGTTGCCAAGGTTATTGGCGCGGACCTGGAACGATCAGGTCTTTTTCGTCCGCTGCCATCCGCTTCTTTCATTGAACGTATTCAGGATGTGAACGTGCAACCGCGCTTTGGCGACTGGCGCGTGATTAATGCCCAGGCACTGATTACGGGACAGACGATGGTGGAGCCTGATGGCCGTTTGAAAGTTGAGTTCCGGCTATGGGATATTTATTCAGAACAACAAATCACCGGCCTTCAATTTTACACGACACCGGAAAACTGGCGTCGCGTCGCGCACATCATTGCGGATGCGATCTATGAACGGTTGACGGGCGAAGAAGGGTATTTTGATACACGCATTGTGCATATTGCTGAAAGCGGGCCCAAAGGGCGTCGCGTCAAGCGTTTGGCTATCATGGATCAGGATGGCCATAACCCTCGCATGTTGAGCAACGGGGCGGATCTGGTGCTGACGCCGCGGTTTAGCCCATCTAATCAAGAAATCACCTATCTCTCCTACTATGGCAATCGACCACGGGTCTATTTGCTGGATATTGAAACCGGCCAGCAAGAAGTGGTTGGGGACTTTCCGGGCATGACCTTTGCTCCTCGCTTTTCGCCCGATGGACAAAAAATTATCATGAGCCTGCAACGGGGTAGCAATTCCGATATTTACGAGATGGATTTGCGGTCACGCCAGACCCGGCGGCTGACCAACACGGCGGCCATTGATACGGCCCCCTCTTATGCACCCGATGGCAGCGCAATTACGTTTGAAAGTGACCGTGGCGGCTCGCAGCAGATTTATGTGATGAATGCGGATGGGTCTGGCACTCACCGGATCAGTTTTGGCGAAGGGCGTTATGCGACGCCTGTCTGGAGCCCGCGTGGTGATTTG
>Ga0222662_1000964_pt1 | contig 16905 bp, 12 predicted proteins | sample AntAcemetagen600_FD_179821 | JGI IMG/M metagenome (GOLD analysis project Ga0222662, IMG submission 179821) | Saline water microbial communities from Ace Lake, Antarctica - #600 | ecosystem: Environmental > Aquatic > Non-marine Saline and Alkaline > Saline | place: Antarctica: Ace Lake...
AGAACCAAACTGCGCAAACGCCGCCATTTCGCGGTACTGCGCCAGCTCACCCTTAATTTTACCAGCAACCTGTTTCATTGCCTTCACCTGAGCAGCAGAACCAACACGGCTCACTGACAGACCGACATTCACAGCAGGACGAATACCCTGATAGAACAGATCGGTTTCAAGGAAGATCTGACCATCAGTGATCGAAATCACGTTAGTCGGAATATAGGCAGACACGTCATTGGCTTGGGTTTCAATGATCGGCAGCGCCGTCAGTGAACCAGAACCATTATCCTCGTTGAGCTTTGCAGCACGTTCGAGAAGACGGGAGTGAAGATAGAAAACGTCACCTGGATAAGCTTCACGCCCAGGTGGACGACGAAGAAGCAATGACATCTGACGATAAGCAACAGCCTGTTTGGAAAGGTCATCATAAACGACCAGACCGTGCATGCCATTGTCGCGGAAATACTCGCCCATCGCGCAGCCAGCAAAGGGTGCCAGGAACTGCAAAGGAGCAGGCTCAGAAGCGGTCGCGGCAACAACGATGGTATATTCCAGCGCGCCGTTCTCTTCGAGCGTCTTAACAATCTGCGCAACCGTTGAGCGTTTCTGCCCAATAGCTACATATACGCAGTAAAGTTTTTTGCTTTCGTCATCGCCATCGTTAAGTGGCTTCTGGTTCAAGATGGCGTCAATCGCCACAGCCGTTTTACCAGTTTGACGGTCACCAATGATCAGCTCGCGCTGGCCACGGCCAATTGGGATCAAAGCATCAATAGCTTTAAGGCCGGTCTGCATAGGCTCATGCACAGACTTACGCGGGATAATGCCTGGTGCCTTTACATCCACACGACGACGCTCAGCACCCTCAATCGGGCCCTTGCCATCAATCGGATTGCCAAGTGGATCAACAACGCGACCGAGCAGGCCCTTGCCTACGGGTACGTCGACGATGGCGCCAGTCCGCTTAACAGTGTCGCCTTCTTTGATCGAACGGTCAGAACCGAAAATCACGACCCCAACGTTATCCGCTTCAAGGTTGAGTGCCATGCCGCGAATGCCGCCTGGAAACTCGACCATTTCACCGGCCTGTACGTTATCAAGACCGTAAATACGGGCAATACCATCCCCAACAGAGAGAACTTGACCGATCTCCGAAACTTCAGCGTCATCGCCGAAGCCTTTGATCTGTTCCTTGAGGATTGCGGAAATTTCCGCGGCCTGAATGTCCATCAGCCAGCCTCTTTCATCGCAAATTTAAGATTGTTGAGCTTTGTGCGGAGTGATGAGTCGATCATTCGGCTCCCCACTTTTACAATAAGACCGCCAAGCAGTCCCTCGTCCACGTTCGTATCGATCTGTACGTCGCGACCCATGGCAGCATTGAGAGCTTCCTTGAGAGCAGCGACTTGAGCATCACCCAGCTCATGAGAGCTTGTGACCTCAGCAGTCATTTCACCGCGAGCATTAGCCAGTTTCTGGCCAAAAACGCGCCCCATGTCTTGCAGGGCGCCAATCCGACGGTTGGCGATAACCACACCGACAAAATTGCGCGTAAGTGCCTGAACGCCGGCTTTGTCCATGATCGCGATCATGGCCTTGGCTTGGTCTTCGGCAGAAAAAATTGGGCTTCCTACCAACCGCTTCAGATCTTCTGAAGAGTCGATAAGGCCGTTCAGACCTTTCAGGTCTGTCGCAACCGCGTCTAGAACGCCCGCCTGGTCTGCAAGCTCATAAAGAGCTGTTGCATATCGACCGGCAACGCCAGCGGTATAAGATTCATTAGCTGACACGTTTGTGCTCGCAATGCTTGATCAAGGGTCTGTTACCGAGGATTCCTCGAGAGGAGGTAACTTCTTGAAATTATTGAGTTTATGGCGAACGAAGAAACACCCAAAAATGGGCAGCCCCCGAAACCGGGCGTGTGGTAACACGGGGACCGGGCACACGCAACGCTTTCGCCCAAAAAACTGAGCAAGTGCGGCAATTGGGCGTCATTTTTTTCACCCAATCCTCTTCAAAACACGATTGAGACACCAAATCCTCACAAAAAGGAATAGGGGTCCACATCAACCGCGACGCGGACGGCGCCCGGCACCTTCACCCGAGACAGCCATTCCGCGACGTAGTCCTGGATTGCGATGGCCCGTGTGCTTTTCACAAGGAAGCGCACCCGGTGACGACCGCGCAAAAGCGCCAAAGGTGCAGGCGCGGGCCCAAACACACTGATTCCCTCAAGCGCACCGTGAGATCTCGCCAATTCGCGGCTCACAGCCTGAACCTGTTTCGGGTTCTCACCAGAAATAATAACCGCAACCAGGCGCCCATAAGGCGGATAGCCCGTGCGCTCACGCATGACAGCTTCGCGCTCCAGAAACGGGTCCCTTGCGCCTTCTATCAGCGCCTGCATCACCGGATGCTCCGGCAAATAGGTCTGCAGATAGACCCGGCCCGGCCTTTCGGCACGGCCCGCCCGGCCCGAAACCTGATGTAAAAGCTGAAAAGTACGCTCAGCCGCCCTCAAGTCACCGTTTTCGAGCCCCAGGTCCGCATCAACCACGCCAACCACCGTGAGCAATGGAAAGTTGTGCCCCTTTGCCACGATTTGAGTGCCCACAATGATGTCCACTTCATGGTCTGCGATCTGGCGAATCGCATCTGCATGAGATGACGGTCCACGAAGATTGTCTGACGAAAGAAGAGCCAGCCGCGCTTGTGGAAACTTCTGCACAACCTCTTCTGCAATCCGCTCAACGCCCGGCCCGCAGGCAATCAACGCATCTTCCTCGTTGCACGAAGGACAGGCGCTAGGCACAGGAGCGGAATAGCCACAGTGATGGCAGCTCAACTGTTTGCGGAACCGATGTTCGACCAGCCATGAATCACATTGCGGACATTCGATCCTGTGCCCACATGTGCGGCACAGCGTCAACGGCGCATATCCCCGCCGGTTGAGGAAGAGCATTGCCTGCTCACCTTTCGCCATCGCCTCTGCGATTGCGCGCATCAGCGGCGGAGACAACCACTCGCCACGTTCGGGCGGTGTTGCCCGCATATCAATGGCGCCCACAGCTGGCATAACGGCAGGACCATGACGTTCAGGCAAAACCAAATGGTCATATTTACCATTCCAGACGTTCACCATGGTTTCCAGAGACGGCGTCGCCGATGCCAGCAACACAGGAAATCCGCCCAAGGAGGCCCGCACCACACTCATGTCGCGGGCATTATAGGTAACGCCCTCTTCTTGCTTGAAGGCACTTTCATGCTCTTCATCAACCACGATAAAACCAAGGTCAGAGAAGGGAAGAAAGAGCGCGGAACGAGCACCAACGACCACACGGGCCGAGCCGTCCGCGATGCCACGCCAGACCCGTTTGCGCTCGCGGGACGATAAGTCCGAATGCCATTCAGCAGGTCGACAGCCAAACCGGGCCTCAAACCGTTCCAGGAATTGCCCCGTGAGGGCAATTTCCGGCAACAAAATGAGCACCTGTCGACCTTGAGCCAGAGCTTTTGCCACGGCTTCAAAATACACCTCTGTTTTACCCGACCCGGTGACCCCATCGAGCAATTGAGCGGAGAAGCCTCCCTGTTCCAACCGTTGCTTTAACTGATCGGCTGCAAAAGCCTGGGCATCAGACAAGATCGCTGTGTTAAAATCGAGGTCGGGCACACCAAAGGGCGCATCGGCAGGAAGTTCAATCGCCTCAAAGGTTCCCGCATCAATGAGGCCGCGCACGACGGCCGTGGAAACACCCGCTTCCTCCGCCAGTTCCCGCGTGGTGCGTGCAAACCCGTCTTGGGCGAGCTCTAAAACTTTTTCCCGTCCCGGCGTACGACGTTCCGGTGCTGGACCCACAAGCCGATAGACAGTGCGCATCGCCGCCGGTTCCAACGCACCGGGTGCGCGGATTGCCAATCGCAGCACAGCACCGGGTAGCGACAGCGTATAAGACGCAATCCAGTCCACAAATTGCCGCAACACACGCGACATGGGTGTCACGTCCAACCGCTCAATGATCGGCTTCAAGCGGTTGTGTCCCACCTCACCCGTCCCATCTGCCCAGACCACACCGAGCAATTCGCGTGACCCCAAAGGCACAGTGACAAAATCTCCGTGGCCGACTTTCATGCTTGGCGGCACCGCATAATCGTACGGCCCAGGAATTCCAAGCGGCAGCAAAACCGATACAACGCCTACTTTGTGAGAGGCATCATCGTTAAAAAGGTCAGAAGAATTTGAGCCCATAGTCATGCTTTGAGCTTAACCCTTCAACAAGGGTAAGCGCAGTAACTCTCTTTCTCTTCTTGGCAAATGATGCTGAACGTCAGACAATGCCAACAATAAATTGAGGCGTCTCTCCGATGAAGAGAGGACGCCAAGCAGAAAAAGGCCGCACGACCTTATGAAGTTTTTCATTGATACTGCAGACATTGACGACATTAAAGACCTTGCATCAACGGGCATGGTGGATGGTGTCACAACCAACCCGTCTCTCGTTGCAAAAACCGGCCGCGACTTTTTCGACGTCCTAAAAGATATTTGCGCTGTGGTCGATGGCCCTGTCAGCGCTGAAGTTACGGCCCTTGACGCAGAGGGCATGATTCGCGAAGGCAAACTGGTTGCCAAGCTCTCAGACAATATTGTTGTCAAAGCACCGCTCACTTGGGATGGGTTGAAAGCCTGTCGGGCTTTGTCCTCTGAAGGGATCAAGGTCAATGTGACACTGTGCTTCTCTGCCAACCAAGCCCTGCTCGCAGCCAAGGCCGGTGCCACATTCATCTCGCCATTCGTTGGCCGGTTGGATGACGTGAACATCGACGGCATGGAGCTGATCGAAGACATCCGCACCATTTATGATAATTACGATGACCTTGAGACAGAAATTCTGGTCGCCTCAATTAGAAATGCCAATCACGTAAAAGACGCCGCTCTCATTGGCGCAGATGTCGTAACCGTTCCCCCATCAGTCATACGCCAGCTAGCCGACCACCCTTTGACAGACAAAGGGCTCGCTGCCTTCATGGCCGATTGGAATAAAACCGGGCAGAAAATCTCTGGTTGATGCACCGGATAGGGAAAACGAAATGACAAGTCCAATTGATCCAGGTGAAGCGCGCACGAGCGACGAACAGGAGAACACAATTGTTTCAGCAGAGGCCGTAAAGGCGTTCCTGCTGAACAATCCATCATTCGTGATGGAAGACGCTGATCTGATCCAAGCGCTGGCCGCACCGGTTGCAACAACGGGCGACAATGTGCTCGACCTGCAACGTGTGATGATTGACCGATTGCAACACAAAGTCAGAGCGTTGCGCGACATACAGGCTGAGCTCATCGATGCCGCCTCAATCAACGCCCTAACGCGCGACCGCGTACATGCCGCCGTCCTGCAACTGATGGAAGCGAAAAACTTTGAAGAGTTGATTGCCTTCGTCACGGAACCATCTGGGCTCGCAGCAGCTCTTGACCTGGATACAGTGGCGCTCGCCATCGAAAGCCGGGCGGATGCGCCGGGTCTTGGTGTCCGGGGATTGCGCATTCTTGAAGCTGGTGGCACAGACCGCGCCATCGGTTCAGGTCGCTCTCACCAATTGTCCGGCGACATTGAGCCCAATCCCGGCCTATATGGACCTTCAGCGCCGCATGTAAGATCTGAAGCACTTGTTAGATTGACCTTCTCCAAAACAACGCCCCCAGGTCTGTTGGCTCTAGGCTCAGCACATCCAGATCAGTTTCATCAAGCACAAGCAGCTGATCTTTTGGAATTCTTGGGCCGGGTTGTTGAACGCTCGGTACGCATATGGCTGGATCTGCCCCGCCGCGCCTAACAGGCGCTACAGAAACAATCGCGGCAGCGGTCGCTTCCGCGCCAGACAGCCGCGCGGCACTTGCCTCCTATTTCACGTTCCTCACCAGCGAGAAACGGGCCAGCCCGCACACGCTTGAAAACTATGCGCGCGACTTAACGCGTTTCTTTGAATTTCTAACTGATCATTTGGGCCATGACGCCACACAGCGGGATCTTCTAGAACTAAGTGTCAGCGACTTTCGCAGTTTTCTAGCTTATCGCCGGGCAGACGGCCTGGCACCCCGCAGCATCGCGCGGAACCTCTCAACCTTGCGCGGTTTCTTTCGTCACATGGAGCGTGATGGCTTGGGGCTGAACCACAATTTAGCACGCCTGCGCACACCAAAAATTGCACACTCTATTCCAAAGCCGATCAGCGAGACGGCCGCCATTGGCCTCATCGACAAAGCACAAGAGACATCCCCTGAAGAATGGATTGCTGCGCGCAACACAGCCATCGTTACCTTGCTCTACGCCTGCGGGTTTCGTGTGTCAGAAGCACTCTCGCTCAATCGCGAAGACGCACCACTCGGGTCCAGCCTGACAATTTTGGGAAAAGGAAACAAGGAACGCATTGTGCCGGTTCTGCCCGTCGCGCAAAAAGCAGTGGAAGCCTATCTGAAAATTTGCCCCCTGGGTCTGACACCAGAAGGACCATTGTTCGTAGGTGTGAGAGGAGCGAGATTGAACCCGCGCGAAGTGCAAAAACTGATGGCAACATTGAGGGTACAACTGGGACTGCCAGGCACCGCAACCCCACACGCCCTACGCCATTCTTTTGCGACACACTTGCTCAGTGCAGGCGGCGACCTTCGATCCATTCAGGAATTGCTGGGACATGCCAGCCTGTCAACGACACAAATTTATACAGAAGTGGATACCACACGGCTGCGCGAGGTCTATGACAAAGCCCACCCGCGCGAACGCAAAAAGCGATAGCTACATATGCATCGCCCGGCCATCCACATCCAAGGCCGCTTCTTTCATGGCTTCAGAAAGTGTTGGGTGAGCATGGCACATGCGCGCAATATCTTCAGCCGCGCCACCAAATTCCATGACGGTGACAGCTTCATGGATCATCTCACCAGCTTGCGTCCCGATGATGTGAACACCCAGCACCCGGTCTGTTTTTGCGTCAGCTAGAATTTTCACAAAGCCATCTGTTTGTTGATTGGCTTTCGCGCGACCATTGGCCGTGAAAGGAAATTTTCCGGAGCGATAGTCGATACCCGCTGCTTTCAATTCTTCTTCTGATTTGCCAACACTTGCCACTTCCGGCTGCGTGTACACAACACCTGGAATGACATCATAATTCACATGAGGCTTCTGACCGGCAATCATCTCGGCAAGAGCAACGCCCTCTTCCATCGCTTTATGGGCAAGCATTGGTCCAACAACCACATCCCCGATCGCATAAATGCCATCAACACTGGTTTTGAAATGTTCATCAATTTTCACCCGGCCGCGCTCATCGGCCTCAACACCAGCCGCTTCCAAGCCCAAACCGCCTGTGTAGGCGACACGGCCAATGGAAACGAGCACGACGTCGGCATCCAACACTTCCGTGTCGCCACCCTTAGCAGGCTCGATTGATACTTTGAGGCCTTTGCCACTTTTTTCAACGCCCGTCACTTTCGTACCGAGTTTGAATGCGAACTTTTGCTTCTTCAGGATGCGCTGGAAGGTCTTTGACACTTCGCCGTCCATGCCGGGAAGAATGTGATCAAGAAACTCAACCACAGTGACCTCAGCGCCCAGACGCTTCCAAACGGACCCAAGCTCAAGCCCGATCACACCACCGCCCACAACGATCAGTTTGTTCGGAACTTTGGAAAGCTCCAAAGCGCCTGTAGACGATACGATGGTCTTCTCATCAATTTCGATACCCGGCAGACGTGCAACATCAGAGCCCGTGGCGATCACGATATCGGAGGCTTTCAGCGTACGCGTCCCGCCATCAGACAGAGCGACATCGACCTCACCCTTACCTTTAAGAGTGCCCGTGCCTTTCACCCATTCAATTTTGTTTTTCTTGAACAGATACTCAACACCTTGCGTATTGCCATCAACAGCCTGCTGCTTGAACCCAAGCATCACCGGCAGGTCCAGTTTCGGTTTGGAAACCTTGATGCCCATTTTTTCAAAGTGATCGGTTTCTGCAAACAACTCTGATGCATGCAACAGCGCTTTTGAAGGAATACAGCCAACGTTAAGGCAGGTGCCGCCAAGCGCCTCGCGCTTTTCGACGCAAGCCACGCTCATGCCGAGCTGGGCGGCGCGAATGGCACATTCATACCCCCCAGGCCCCGCACCAATGACAACCAGATCAAAACTATCGGACATCTCAGAATTACCTTTTGTACAAAAAAGACGTTGGCCGAGCGCGACCTCTTAGAGATCGAGCAAGAGGCGCTGTGGATCTTCAAGGCCTTCTTTGACCCGCACCAGGAATGTCACCGCTTCTTTACCGTCAACAATCCGGTGATCATAAGAAAGAGCGAGATACATCATCGGACGGATCACAATCTCACCGTTCACAACCATTGGACGGTCCTGGATCTTGTGCATGCCGAGCACGCCAGATTGTGGTGTGTTCAAAATCGGCGTCGACATAAGCGACCCGTAAACACCCCCGTTAGAGATGGTGAAAGTACCACCTTGCAGATCATCCAGCTTCAGCGTGCCATCACGTGCCGCTTTACCATAGGCGTTGATCGCTTTTTCAATGTCGGCAAGCGATAGATTTTGTGCGTCTTTGACGACAGGAACCACAAGGCCCTTTTCTGTGCCAACGGCAACACCGATGTTCTGATAGTTTTTGTAAACCAGCTCATCGCCGTCCACTTCTGCGTTCACAGCAGGAATGTCGTTGAGAGCGGAAATACACGCGCGTACGAAAAAACTCATAAAGCCAAGACGCACACCGTGTTTCTTTTCAAATAGTTCTTTGTACTTGGTGCGCGCAGCCATCACGCCCGTCATGTCAACCTCATTAAAGGTCGTGAGCATGGCGGCTGTGTTCTGTGCTTCTTTAAGACGTGTCGCAATTGTTTTGCGAAGCCGCGTCATGCGCACACGTTCTTCTCGTGCCCCTTGATCAACGACAGCAGGAACAGCCACAGGCGCCGCAGGAGCAGGTGCTGAAACCGGCGCTGCCGAGGCAGACCCTTTGGCTTCCAACACAGCAAGCACATCACCTTTGACGATACGGCCGTCTTTGCCTGTGCCAGAGATCATCGCGGGATCAAGGCCATTTTCATCAATCAGTTTTTTGACCGCAGGTGACAGAACATCATCTGACGCGGCAGCCGCAGCAGGGGCCGAAACTGGCTCAGCTGCTTTAGCGGGCGCTGGTGCTGCTTTCACTTCTTCCTTCTTTGCGGCAGGTTTAGCTGTAACTTTTCCTTCTCCCGCTTCAATCATGCCAAGAAGGGCGCCAACTTCAACCGTGTCGCCAGTCTCAACAGAAATATCCGCCAACACGCCAGCGACCGGTGACGGCAGCTCAATTGTGACCTTGTCGGTTTCAAGTTCGACCAATGGTTCGTCAACGGCAACCGCGTCACCTGGTTGCTTAAACCATTGGGCGACAGTGGCTTCAGTAACGGATTCGCCTAGTGTAGGAACGAGAATTTCAGTGCTCATGGGACCTGCTGCTTTCAGTCAATCAGTCGACAATCAAAGCTTCGGAAAGAAGCTGGTTGAGTTCTTGAAGGTGCTTGCTCATCAAGCCCGTTGCGGGCGACGCCGCGGCTGGCCGTCCTGCATATTTGGCACGGCGTTTGCGCGCACCAATATGTGACAGCACCCATTCAATATTTGGTTCTGCAAAGAACCAGGCACCCATGTTTTTGGGCTCTTCCTGGCACCAGACAAATTCCGCATCCGAAAAACGCCCAAGCTCTTTAATGAGCGCACGCGCGGGGAACGGATAAAGTTGTTCAACACGCAACAAATACACATCGTCAATTTCGCGCTCTTCGCGCTCTTGATATAGATCGAAGTAGACCTTGCCCGTACACAAAACCACACGGCGGATTTTTTTGTCTTCCACCAGCTTAATTTTCTGGTCAGGCAAAATTTCCGCATCATCCCACAACAAACGGTGGAAAGAGGACTCGGCAGAAAACTCATTGAGCGTGGACACAGCCCGCTTGTGCCGCAGCAAAGATTTCGGCGTCATAATGATAAGTGGCTTGCGGAAGTTCCTGTGCATCTGACGGCGCAGGATATGAAAATAGTTTGCCGGTGTTGTGCAGTTTGCCACCTGCATATTGTCTTCAGCGCACAATTGCAGATAACGCTCAAGACGCGCGGACGAATGTTCAGGGCCCTGTCCTTCATACCCATGCGGCAACAACATCACCAAACCCGACATACGCAACCATTTGCGCTCACCGCTTGAGATGAACTGATCAATCACCACCTGCGCACCATTGGCGAAGTCACCAAACTGACCCTCCCAAAGAACAAGAGAGTTTGGTTCAGCCAGGCTGTAGCCATATTCAAAACCAAGCACGGCGTTTTCCGAGAGCATAGAATTGATGACTTCAAATTCCGCGTTATTTTCTGCCACTGAATTAAGCGGCACAAATTTGTCTTCATTTTCCTGGTCGTTGAGCACTGCATGACGGTGCACAAAAGTGCCACGTTCAGAATCTTGGCCCACAAGACGCACGCCGAAACCTTCATTGAGCAATGAGCCATAGGCCAAATGCTCTGCCATTCCCCAATCAACCGGCGCCTCTCCCTCAATCATCTTGCGACGATTGGTCAAAAGACGCTTGAGCGTTTTATGCACATGAAAATCTTCAGGAACGTCCGTGAGCTTCTTCCCGATACCCACAAGCCTGTCCATCTCAACGGCTGTTTCGCCACGGCGCGCATCACCTTGTGCAGGCGCCAGACCAGACCAACGGCCATCAAGCCAGTCAGCCTTATTCGGGCGGAAACTTTTAGCCGCCGCCAAATCAGTGTCCAACTGTGCCCGGAAAGCGGCCATGCGCTCATCAACTTCGTCACGGGTCAAAAGACCTTCGTCGATCAAACGCTGCGCATAAATTTCCAGTGTCGTCGGTTGCGCGGCAATTTTTTTGTACATCAGCGGTTGTGTCAACGAGGGATCATCTCCCTCATTGTGACCAAAGCGGCGGTAGCAGAACATGTCCACCACCACGGGTTTGCCGAACTTCTGACGAAACTCAATGGCCACTTTCGCAGCATGGACCACAGCTTCCGGGTCATCCCCATTAACGTGAAAAATTGGCGCGCCAACCATTTTCGCCATATCGGAGGGATAGGGTGAAGAACGTGAATTATGCGGCGCTGTCGTAAAGCCAATCTGATTATTGACGATAAAGTGGACTGACCCGCCGGTGCGATGTCCTTTCAGGCCAGAGAGACCCAAACATTCAGCAACAACACCCTGGCCCGCAAAGGCCGCATCACCGTGCAACAGAAGCGGGATCACAGAACCACGTTCACGGTCGTGATACTGGTCCTGTTTCGCGCGCGCTTTACCCAAAACAACAGGATCAACGATCTCAAGGTGAGATGGGTTGGCTGTCAGCGACAGGTGAACTTTATTGCCATCAAACTCACGGTCAGACGAGGCCCCAAGGTGATATTTCACATCACCCGACCCTTCAACGTCTTCTGGATTGGCCGACCCGCCATAAAACTCATGGAAAATCGCCTGATAGGGTTTGCCCATCACGTTGGTCAGCACATTCAGCCGGCCACGGTGAGGCATGCCAATGACAATTTCCTTGGCACCGAGCGCCCCGCCCCGTTTAATGATCTGCTCAAGGGCAGGGATCGTCGCTTCTGCACCATCAAGGCCGAAACGTTTCGTGCCGGTATATTTAACGGCAACAAACTTCTCAAAGCCTTCCGCATGAATGAGCTTATCCAAAATGGCCAAACGCCCTTCGCGGGTAAAACTAATTTCCTTGTCGCGTCCTTCAATGCGTTCTTGGATCCAGGCTTTTTCTTCTGGGTCAGACACATGCATGAATTCCACCGCAAACGTATCGCAGTATGTCCGTCTCAAAATGACAAGCATTTCTCTGATGGTTGCGGTCTCTAGACCGAGCACATAATCAAGGAAGATCGGGCGATCAAAGTCTTCCGGGCCAAAACCGTAGCTTTCAGGGTTTAGCTCTGGATGATGGCTTTCCGTGCGCAGCGCGAGCGGATCAAGGTTTGCATCAAGATGACCCCGAATACGGTAAGCGCGGATCATCATGATCGCACGAACAGAATCCAGTGTTGAAGCGCGAATTTCTTCTTCACTTGCCGCAGGTGCTTGTGTTTGAAGTTTGGTTCGGATGGTTGCTTCGTCTGCTGCCGGCCAATTGCCATCGATAGCACTGACCATCTCGCCATTGGCCTGCATCGGCCAATCCGTGCGCGCCCAGGAAGCGCCCTGATTTTCTCTCAAGACATCTGCGCTTGCATCGCCTAGAGATGAAAAAAATGTCCGCCACTCAGCGTCCACAGATTGCGGGTCTGTTTGAAATCGGGCGTAAAGATCTTCAACGAAAGCTGCATTCGTGCCAGACAGAAACGACGTCTGTTCAAGCTGTTCGTTTGAACTGCTTTTGCTCATCATGGCCAGTACGGGTGTGCCCGTACCCCTCTCAAGCCCTCATCGCGACGTTGCCAACCATGACATCTCCGCTCAGGCTTATGGTTAATTCCCCAATTGTGCCACGCAGGTCGTTAACTAGCCATTTAAAAGCTCGTGAATAAAACGTGCCCGTTGGCCACTAAAACGTGATGTCGTTGCGGTCCATCTGAACCGCAACGACATCGAGCTCTTGTTAACCTTTTAAGACATCCACCAACGTCGTGCCCAATGCAGAGGGAGACGGGGAGACGGTGATACCAGCAGAGCGCATGGCTTCAATCTTGTCTTGTGCCCCCCCCTTGCCACCGGCAATGATTGCCCCCGCATGACCCATGCGACGTCCTGGAGGCGCCGTAACACCTGCGATAAAGCCAACAACAGGCTTCTTCACTTTTGATGCTTTCAGGAATTCAGCCGCTTCTTCTTCAGCCGATCCACCGATTTCACCAATCATGATGATACTTTCAGTTTGATCATCGCCGAGGAACATTTCCAGGCAATCAATGAAGTTGGTGCCGTTCACAGGGTCCCCACCAATACCGATACAGGTGGATTGGCCCATGCCCGTCGCCGTTGTCTGAGCAACAGCCTCATAGGTCAACGTGCCTGAGCGCGAAACAATGCCCACAGAACCCGGCTGATGAATGTGACCAGGCATAATGCCAATCTTACAGGCACCCGGCGTGATCACGCCCGGGCAGTTTGGACCGACAAGGCGTGTTTTGGAGCCAGAGAGCGCCCGCTTCACTTTCACCATGTCCAGAACAGGAATACCCTCGGTGATGCAAACGGCAAGCTCAATGCCCGCGTCAATCGCCTCAAGAATGGCATCCGCTGCAAACGGAGGCGGCACATAAATCGCAGATGCCGTGGCACCCGTTGTGTGGACCGCTTCTGCCACAGTATTGAAAACCGGCAGATCAAGATGGGTCTTGCCACCTTTGCCTGGGCTTACGCCACCAACCATCTTGGTGCCATAAGCGATCGCCGTCTCAGAGTGAAAAGTGCCCTGATTGCCAGTAAAACCCTGACAAATCACTTTGGTATTTGCATCGACGAGAACAGCCATTATTTGGCCTCCTTCACGGCTTTAACGATTTTCTCTGCCGCACTGGCAAGATCGTCTGCAGAAATAATCGGCAGACCGCTGTCAGCCATAATCTTTTTGCCCTGTTCCACATTCGTGCCTTCAAGGCGCACAACCAGTGGCACATCAAGGTTCACTTCTTTGGCAGCAGCCACAACACCCTCAGCCACAACATCACAGCGCATGATGCCACCAAAGATGTTGACCAGAATGCCTTCTACATTTGGATCGGAAAGAATGATCTTGAACGCCGCTGTCACTTTTTCAGTAGTCGCCCCGCCGCCAACGTCAAGGAAATTGGCAGGCTCAGCCCCATAGAGCTTGATGATGTCCATCGTCGCCATGGCAAGACCAGCACCGTTGACCATGCAGCCAATGGTCCCATCGAGCGTCACATAATTGAGGTCATACTTGGATGCCTCAATCTCATGCGCATCTTCTTCGTCGAGATCACGAAGCTCAAGCAGGTCTTTATGACGATAGAGCGCATTGTCATCGAAATTCATTTTCGCATCCAGGCAAATCACATCGCCTGCTTTGGTCACAACCAACGGGTTGATCTCTAACAGACTCATGTCTTCATCAACAAATGCCTTGTAGAGCTTGGAAATCACCCCAACTGCTTGTTTCGCCGTGTCGCCCGAAAGACCAAGCGCATAGGCTACCTTGCGGCCGTGAAAGGCTGAGATGCCGCTGGCGGGGTCCACGTCAAATGTGAGGATCTTCTCAGGTGTTTCCGCAGCAACTTCCTCAATGTTCATGCCACCTTCTGTGGAGACGATGAACGAGATGCGCGATGTTGCGCGGTCAACGAGAGCGGAAAGATAAAGCTCAGAGGCAATGTCCGACCCATCTTCAACGTAAATGCGACCAACATTTTTGCCCTGAGGCCCTGTTTGGTGCGTGATCAACGTCATGCCGAGCATGCGCTCAGCTTCAGCGCGCACATCATCAATCGATTTTACGACCTTGACGCCGCCGCCTTTACCACGACCGCCTGCATGGATCTGAGCTTTAACAACCCAAACAGGGCCGCCCAGTTCTTCTGCGGCTTTTACCGCTTCTTCGACCGTAAAGGCTGGTTTGCCTTTGGGGACAGGCACGCCGTATTTCGCGAGCACTGCTTTCGCTTGGTATTCATGAATGTTCATGGGCATCGACCGGCTGGACGGGGGCGACAACGCACACCCCGTTGGGTGGGAAAAAGCTCGGGGCGTTTATAACATCAAGGGCTTTCATAGCAACCAGGTGCTGCAAAAAAGGTCAGAAAAGCGGGATTTTCGGCCCGCACGAGGGTAAACTCAGGGGCTATCGGTCCTGTGACGCGACGGCATCCAGAACAGAGCGAATCACGTCTTTTGCCTGATCAACGGATAAACGTTGAACGACCCGCAAGTGTCGCCAGCTTTCCCAACTTGTTGCAAATTCAATTTTGCTGAGCGTTTCAGAATTAGGGTCATCAAATTGATCTGAAAACAAAGAGGCCAGGGTTGCCCTGTAACGCCCGTCTCTAATGGCGCGGGCCTGTGCAATTGAGGGCAGGAATTGCTCCGCTGCATCGCCCAGAATACGCAAATCACCGGCTGTCTCGTAAAACGTTGCGCGCAGATCAACAAGCTCTGCCAACATTATGCTCAAAGAGCCTTGCCGTGGCATCGCATCATCAAGGTTTTGATACAGGCCCGCAGCAATGGTTCTGATTTCATCGCCCAGATCGTCCAGCGTGGGAAACAGTTCATTTACGTCAAGAACCGAAAGACCTGATTTTTCAGCCAAACCCTCCGGGGTCGGAACTTTCCGCTCCGACAAGGCAAGCGACATTGCCGCATTCACAATGAGACGCCGCTTTTCCGCAACACTGCCATCTTCCAGCTTTCGATTTAAATTTCTTATGGATCCATCCCCCAATGGCAGTCGGCTTAGATTAGAATCATCACCGAAAAAGAGGATCTCTCATAGGAAAAAATAGACTATTGGATGTATATGATTACTCCCGGCAGCCTCTGCCGAACCAAACTAATTCAGATCAGCAATTTGTGTATCGTCCGATCCCACAGGCAGGCGCACCATCAATCCATCATATCCCAGCATAACGCCCTCAGGTCGCACGTCTGACACGCCGCGCAAAAACACAGTCTCTGCAATGCCGTTCGGCAGCACGGGAACGATGTGGCTATAAACCAAAAGTCCTGCGCCCGCTTCATTAGCGACTTCAGCCGCCTCAACGGGGCTCGTGTGATAATTGAGCGTATCACGCAGAATTTGACCAACCCTTGGGCGGTTCACCCCCACATGATCTGACAACAAGGACACCATGTGCATGGCAAGTGCTTCATGGACCATGACATCCGCGTCCCGCCCCATACGAACCATGTTTGGATGCTTGACCGTGTCTCCAGAGAAGACCGCTGACCGGCCTTTATAGTCCACACGGTATCCATATGCGGGATCAATTGGCGCGTGTCCTACACGGAAAGCTGTGATCGTCAATCCATCCGCATCATAAACAACAGTGCTATCCAGATCCGTGTTCACCGACACAATGCGAGGTTCCACCAAGCCATTGGCCGGAGGCATAACATCGGCGGAGTGGTGGGCGGTGCGATATTGTCGGTCCAGCGCATAGGCTTCATTGAAACCAGCACTCAGACGCCCAACGCCCTCAGGGCCATAGAGACCAAGTGCTCCCTGGCGACCAGCCACCCAGCTTTGCAACGTCACGTCATAGAGACCTGAAACGTGATCAGAGTGAAAATGCGTGTAGAGAATGCCAGTTAGACGGTCCATGGGCACACCAAGCATCGCCAATGTTTCAGCGGCACCACTGCCCGTATCCACTAAGAACATGCGGTCGCCTGCGATCACTGCAACGCAGGCCTGTCCGCGCGTTTTGTCTGGCATAGGAGAGCCGGTGCCACAGAAAATCAGTTGCAACGCGTCTTCGTTAGAAGCGCCCGCCCATGGCGCATTGACCCTGGCTTCGATAACCCGGTCGAGCAAAGCATCCTGAACGGCTGGCACACGAAGCCCGATAAATCCAAGCCCCACCAAAACGACAACAAGTCCAATGATCCAAATTGCAATTCTTTTCATGCCACCCTCCAGTGTCGGACACGCCCCTACGGCGAAACAATAATATGACACCAATAGTGTCATTACTCAAGTTGCAATACTTAAAGACGAATGGGCAAAAAAAAGCGAGGCCCCAAACAGAGCCTCACTTTCAATTCTTCGCAGTAGGAAGTGAATTACTTCTTCTTGCGGGCAGCCTTGCCTTTGGCAGGGGCTGTTTTCGCCACCGCAGGGTTGATCTTCTTACATGCATCAACCAGGCCTTTGAC
>Ga0222662_1000965_pt1 | contig 16905 bp, 7 predicted proteins | sample AntAcemetagen600_FD_179821 | JGI IMG/M metagenome (GOLD analysis project Ga0222662, IMG submission 179821) | Saline water microbial communities from Ace Lake, Antarctica - #600 | ecosystem: Environmental > Aquatic > Non-marine Saline and Alkaline > Saline | place: Antarctica: Ace Lake | collected...
CTGCGCGGGAATGACGGGCGGTCATCACGCGAGACGCTCTAAAACGTTCTCAATCCTAACGTAGCGGGTGCCACGTTTTGTCCGCGCAGCGGCAAAGCGTGCCGTTGACCCCACACCTTGCCGTTCGGGTCAAGCTGCGGCACCCCAAACGCGACGCTTGGATTGTGAATGCTCCAGGGCGGTTTGAATTATGCGTACGTCTTCTTAGAAAAAAAGCCCACGTTCATACGAACGTGGGCTTGATGATGATTGGGGTGGTGAAAAGGTTTAGGGTCCGTCTCAAAAGTCCTTACCCGAGTCTTCGCTGCGATCAGACCCGGCGTTATTGATTCTAGCGATACTTTTTGAGACGGAGCCTGGATTAGATGACAGATTATTCTTCTACCACGTATTCGTCTTCGCTATCAACGAACTCAAGCTCGGTGTCCTCGAACATCTCATTGCGTCTTTGGTCTGTGAAGTCTTGAGCGTCGTTGGCGTGGAACCAGTCCAGGCCACGCAGGCCCAGGAGGATATCGCTGGCGTTGTCGTCGAAGACGTTGGTGCTGTTGAGTACGAAGCCGCCGTTGAGTCCGGTGCCGTTCTTGAGGTTGTCGACACGGCTGGCGTATGCCACGTCGGTGCGGTTCCACTCGGCCTGGATGGCGCGGGTGGCGTTGAGGTCGCGGTGTTGGGTGTAGGTGCCGCCGACGAGGATGTCGTCGTCGTTGTGCCCGACGATGAAGTCGCCGCCCAGCCCGCCGACGAGGAAGTCACGGCCGTTGCCGCCTGAGATCAGGTCGTTGCCGTCCCCGCCGGAGATAAAGTCGCTGCCGTTGCCGCCGCGAAGCCAGTCATTGCCGTCCCCGCCGTAGAGATCGGCGGTGATGTTACCGGCGCTGTGTAGGATTTTGATCTTATCGTTGCCACCGCGTCCATCGGCGATGATACGGTCGGCCCCGACGATGTTGTCCTGGACCGTCAGGGTGTGGGTGTCTTTCTCGTAGACGAGTACCTTCAAGGCGTTGGCGTGGTGGTGGTCTCTACTAACATAGATGATGTCCCGGCCATCCGAGCCGGCGACCTGGATCGTAGTCTGGGCCGGGTCCAGCGGGTCGGCCCCGACGATGATGATCTTGGTGGTGGTGGATACGGTTGAGGTTCCGACCCCGCCGTCGTCATCGGTGACGGTGAAAGTTATATCGAAAGTGCCGGCGTCATCCGTGGAAAAGTCCAGCGTGGTGCCCGTGCCGGTCGCCACCACCGCGCCGAGGCTGTCGGTGACGGTCCATTCGGTGCTGTGGGTGTCGGCGGTGCCGGGGTCGGTGAAGCTGCTGGAGAAGGTGGCGGTGTTGCCGCGGAGGAATTCGGCTGGCCCATCAATAGGGGCAACCTCCGGTGCGACGTTGTCGATGGTCGCGGCGAGTGTGTCGGTGGAGACACGCCCGTCGCTGGCGTTGACGGTGAGGGTGACGGTGTAGTTGCCGTTATCTGCGTAGGTGTGGGTCTGATCGAGCGTGGTGTCGGTGATGACGGTGCCGTCGCCGAAGTCCCAATCAACGGTGAAGGTCGCGTCGGACGAGCCGATGGCGAAGAAGACTTCTTTAGGTGTGAAGATCGAGTTCTGCCCGAGCCAGACGACGTTGTTGCCTGAGACGAGTGCCTGGGTATCGACCAGGGAGCTGTTGCTGATGTTGGTGGTGATCTCGGTATCGAGGTTGAAGAGGAAGACCTCGTTGCCGGTGGACCATGTAATATTTGAGCCGGAGATGTCCGGTTCGGTGAGGAAGGACGCGGGGGCGTTGGTGAGGTTGGTGGTGATACCGGTGTCGAGGTTGTGGTGGAAGACGTCGGCGTTGCCGTCCCAGACGATGTTAGCGCCGGAGACCTTGGGCACGACATCGAAGAGGGCTGCGGAGCCGAGGTTGGCCACGGCGGGCGCGGTGCCTGTGCCGTCGAAGCCTCGGCCGTCGAATACGTAGACATCGGCGGTCGGGGATGCGACGCTGGGGTCGGTGCCGGACCAGACGATAACGCCGCCATCAATCTGGTGGGCGGTTTCGGCAAACGCGGTGCTTGATGCGTTAGTGGTGATGCCGGTCGTCAGGTTGTGTACGTAGACATCGTTGAAGCTGCCCACGCCGGGCGCCAGCCAGATAATATTGTCACCGCTGATCTTGGGGTCGCGCTGGCTACCGGTGATCGTCGAGGGCACGGAGACGGCGGTCGGCGTCGCAGCGGACAGGTCCGCCATCATAATGGTAAAGAACGAGCCGTTAAGCTCGGACCAGACGGCGATATCCCCGTCGATCTCAGGGTTTGCCACGGCCCCGGTGGTGAGTGTCGTGGTGACGCCGGTGTTGATGTTGTAGGCCTTGATGCCCCCGCCCGCCCAGACGATGTGGTCGCCGGAGATGTGCGGGTCGCTCTCGAAGCTGGGGGTGTTGCCGGTGACGTTGATGACGTTGGGCACGCCGAACTCATCGGTCGTGCCGTCGAAGAAGAAGATTTCCCCGTCACTCTCCCAGACGGAGCGTGCGCCGTCGATGTCGTGCTGGCGTTCATCGGCGCTGGTGGTGGTGAGCTGGACGGTGTCGAACGTGCCGGGCGTTCCGCCGCCGGTGTCCTCGAAGGTGCCTGAGAAGACGGCTTCCTGGCCTTCGTCGGCGTTGAGGTCCACGCCCGCGTCAACGATCAGCGTGGCGGAGAGCAACATGCGGTCTTCGAGTGTTTCCAGTGCGTGTATGGTTTTGTCGATAGGTTCTGGTTGTTGGGTTGGGAATCGGCGTGCAAGGCGGGCCTTGATGGATTGCTGAAGCTGGATGAGCCGGTTGTTCAGTGATGGCATTGTGGTGTCCTTCTTGCGGGTTAAGAAAAAAGAATCTGACATGCCCAGGTTAAATGCCCCTGGTTGAACGTTGTTTATAGGTGCCCGTCTTGAAGCACGCAAGAGTCATTCTTGTGTTATGAATTTAAAATTTGGGTTTGGGGTATAAGTTTTTCATTTCGCCGGGTTCAGCTATGAGCCAAGGGTCCGATATCAACTCGGTTTAGGGGTTTTGGCGGACGGATGAGGGCGTTTTGTTTGTCTGAGAGGCTCGAGGTTATTTTGTTTGCGTGCCGACACAATCGCTGTGGTGTAAATGTTTTAAGCCCGGAAAGTGATAGAGCCTCGGCGGTTTGGCTTCGTGCCGTTTCGCCTATATTCACCTGATTTCGATCGGATCGCTTGACAACCTGCTTTGTTTAATACACACATTAAGAAATGGGATTTATGATGAGCCTTAATAATGAGCTGTATCGGGCCTCGTTCGGGTTGCTCACCGACCTTTATCAACTAACGATGGCGTATGGCTATTGGGAGCTTGGGCGCGCGGAGCAGCAGGTCGTGTTCCACCTGTTTTTCCGAAAAGCCCCATTCCAGGGGGGCTACGCGGTGGCGGCGGGGATGCCGCAGGTGGCAGATTATCTGTCGGGCTTTGGGTTTGATGAAGATGACCTTGCGTATCTCAAGACGCTCCACGGCAACGACGGCCGGCCGATATTTGAGCAAGGGTTTCTGGACTACCTCGGGGCGTTAGATTTTTCATGTGATGTCGATGCGGTGCCTGAGGGCACGGTGGTATTTGGCCAGGCGCCGATGATCCGCGTGCGTGGGCCAATCATCCAGGCGCAACTGATCGAGTCGGCGGTGCTGAACATCGTGAACTTCCAGACGCTGATCGCGACCAAGGCGTCACGGGTCTGCGCGGCGGCGGGGGACGACCCGGTGCTGGAGTTTGGGTTGCGTAGAGCGCAGGGGATCGACGGCGCGCTGTCCGCAAGTCGGGCGGCGTACCTGGGTGGCTGCGCCGCAACGTCGAATGTGCTGGCGGGCAAGCTCTTCGGCATCCCGGTCAAGGGGACCCACGCGCATAGCTGGGTGATGTCGTTTGACGATGAGCTTGAAGCGTTTGAGGGTTACGCTGAGGCGCTGCCGAATAATTGCGTGTTTCTGGTGGATACCTACGACACGCTTGAGGGCGTGCGCAACGCGATCACCGTCGGGTTGAAGCTGCGGGAACGCGGGCAAGAAATGATCGGCATCCGCCTGGACTCCGGCGATCTTGCGTACCTGAGCATCGAAGCACGCAAGCTGCTGGATGCGGCGGGGTTTGAAAAAGCGGCGATCGTGGCATCCAATGACCTGGATGAACACATCATCCGCGATCTTAAAGAACAGGGCGCGACCATCGCGGTCTGGGGCGTGGGCACAAAACTCGCCACGGCCTACGACCAGCCGGCGCTGGGGGGCGTGTATAAACTCGGAGCCATTAAAAACGCGAACGGGCAATGGGAGCACCGGTTAAAACTCTCCGAGCAGGCGATCAAGACGACGATCCCGGGGGTGTTGCAGGTTCGGCGGTTTGAGGAAGATGGGCAGATGATCGCGGATATGATCTACGATGAGTTGACCGGCGTGGCGGACCCGCCGGTGATCGTGGACCCCGGCGACCCGACACGCCGACGGGAGATTGGTGAGCGGGCGACCCACCGCGATCTGCTGGTGCCGATGGTGCGTGGTGGGAAGGTTGTGATGGATGAGCAACCGCTTGAGGTGATGCGAGAACGTGTCCGTGATGAGTTGAGCCGGCTGCACCCGGGCGTACGGCGGTTTATGAATGCTCATACGTATCCCGTGGGGATCGAGGTCGGCCTGCATACGCTGCGTCACGGGATGATCGAAAAAATGCGTACAATTAACGGAACGAAATAGAGGTGATGCGATGATCTTGTGGACGACCGAGCCGTACGATTACATGCGGGATGATTTGGTTAAGGCGACCTGTGCGCAGGCGGGCGAGATCGAACGCAAGACGTTTGCGGACGGCGAGAAGTACCACCGCTTTGCCTCGCCGGTCGACGGCCAGGAGGTGGTATTGGTCGGCGGGACGGGTTGCGATGCGCAGACGCTTGAGCTTTTTGACCTGGCGTGTGGGCTGGTGCAGGCGGGGGCTCGCGCGTTGACGCTGGTATTGCCTTACCTGGGCTATGCGACGATGGATCGGGCGGTGAAGCCCGGCGAGGTCGTGAAGGCCAAGACCCGGGCCAGGCTTTTGTCCGCGATCCCGCACGGGGTTCAGGCGAACCGGATCGTGCTGTTGGACCTGCACGCGGAAGGGATTCAGTACTACTTCGAGGGCGCATCGCACCCGGTGCATGTGTACGCCAAGCCGGTGGTTTCTAAAGCGATCACGGAGCTTGGGGGCGACGGGTTTGTGCTGGCGTGTACGGATGCGGGCCGAGCGAAGTGGGTGGAGTCGCTGGCGAACGAGTTAGGCGTCGATGCGAGCTTTGTGTTTAAACGTCGGGGTGCGGACGGCCAACCCGAGGCGACCGGGATCAACGCGGACGTGCAAGATAAAAACGTGGTGATCTACGACGACATGGTGCGCTCGGGTGATTCATTATTAATCGCGGCGAAGGCGTATCGTGACGCGGGGGCCAGGGCGGTGTCGGCGGTGACGACGCACGGCGTATTTCCCACGGGTTCGATCGGAAAGATCGCGGCGTCGGGTTTGATCGACCGGATAGTCTGCACGGACAGCCACCCCGGCGCGTTGAAAGCGGCGCAGGAAGCGGGCGGATTTCTTGCGGTGCGTTCGGTCGTGCCAGTGCTTGCCGAGGCGGTCACCTGTAAAAAGAGTTAAGTCATGGAACTCATCCAGGTGGATGCGGGGGATCAGACCCACGGGGTTTTGGTTTCGACTCCCAACGGGGCCATTTAGATAATCTGCGGGGTATCTTGGGAGCCTAAGAGTTCGGACCAACTCACCGGTGCTCAGCAGATCACGATGATCGCCAACGATGCCCTCGCCAGCTCGATACCGGTGCGTTGTGGATTCGATCATCACCCGGGTCACTTATTATCTATCGCCGTAGCCCAATGGGCCGGGGCACCGGGCCGAGGCCTCGGTCGATAGCGGTTCAAGTCCGGCGGGTGCAGCTTTGTGGAGCCGTTAGTGATTAGTTTTTATCGATTAGTCATAATACTTCTTACTAAAAGCTAATCGCTAACAGCTCTATACGTGGTGGTTGGGCATGGGCAGGCCCTGCGGGTTGTAATCCAGTCGTCGAAAGACCATGACGGTTCAACTCCGCCCTACCTCATTCGCCTCCGGAGTCCTGGAATTGTTGCCCCGAAAATTCGGGGCCTGATGAGATGTGACGGATCACTGGGGAACACTTCCGGGGCGGGTTGCACGCCTGACGCTGGACCGGGTCATGCGTGCGGATGCGGCGGGGGCCCCCAGGAAGTTCGGGGGGATTCCCCTGTTTCGGTTGGATGATCATCCCTATTGATTTGGATCGCACTGGCCGATCCCCTCGGCGCTCGGTTACAATGGCTTCTCCGTCATGGCCGGCGATTCGGGGTTGGCTGGCGCGATTTTGTGTTGGCGGGCAGTCAAGTGTGTGTGCAAGAGCCAATATGCAAGCCGACGAAATGACCCAACCTGTCCGGATCGAGCCGCTGCCCTATCAGAAGGCGGTGGTGGAGTACCTCAAGCGTGAAGAGCCTGAGCTTTGGGACTGGTTCTCATCGCACAAGGTACGCACCGAGTACACCGACGCGGCCCGGCTGGACTTATTAAAATCGACCTACCGGCTTGACCGGGAGGCGTACGAGCAGCTATATGGCTTGGCCGATCGTGCGGCGGAGTTGCTGGGTTTGGATGTGCCGATCACGTTCTACCAGGCACAGAATAACGCGCAGATGAACGCGGGGGTCGCTTTTATCCCCGGCGAGGCACACATCACGTTCAGCGGGTCGGTGTTGCAGACGCTGAACGAGACGGAGCTGTTTGCCGTGGTCGGGCACGAGATGGGGCACGTCTCGTTGTGGGAAGGGTGGGGTAACGAATACCTGATCGCGGACCAGATTTTATCAGCCATGTCTGTGGACCCGTCGGCGGCGGAGGTTCACCTGGCGAGCGCGCGGTTTAATGCGTTATTCATGGAGGTCTACTGCGACCGGTGTGCGTTGAAGATCACGGGCGATTCGGCGTCAACGATATCCATGCTCGTCAAGATCGAGACGGGGCTGAAAGACGTCAGTGCCGAGAGCTACATCAAGCAGGCGGAAGAGATCTTCGCTAAGGGTTCCAGTGGGACCGGGGGGACCGAACGGCTGACGCATCCGGAGTGCTACATCCGGGCGAGGGCGATCGATCTTTGGCAGGCCGGTGCGGACCAGGCGGACCAAACCACCGAGCGGATGGTCCGTGGCCCGCTGGCGCTGGACAGCCTCGACCTGATCGGCCAGCAGGAAGTCGCCCGCATGACACGCTCGGTCGTGGACGAACTGATCGCGCCCAGCTGGTTTCGTTCCGACACGGTCCTGGCACATGCCCGGACGCTGTTCGAGGATTACGATGAACCTAAAGTAAACGAGAACGGTACAGATCAACAGACAGGGCATGACTTAAAAACAATCCTGCATGAATGCGATCCACAACTGCGTGATTATTTCTGTTACCTGATCCTGGATTTTGTCTCAGCGGATCGCGACCTGGAAGATGCCCCACGGGCAGCGGGGGTGTTGTTCAGTAAACTTTACGGCTTTGCGGATCGTTTCGATGAGATCATGTCCAAGGAACTTGGGTTACGAAAAAAACAGATGGAGGCTCTGAAGCAAGGCGCTCAATCGATACTGGATCAGGCCGGAAAGTCGGGAGGGGAGGCATGACGATTTTTCAAGACTTTCTGCGCAGCCGTCTGGAATCCGGCGGGTTTACGACCGAAGACGCTTTGGCGAGTTTTTTGCCGTTGCTTGGGCAGGTCGTCCAAGCGCATGCTCAAGGACGGGTTGCGCCGCTTGAAGGGATCGACGCGCTGCGGGTCCAGGGGGTTCAGGTCTGGTTCGAGGAAGCGCAGCTAAAATCGCCTACGATGAATCGGTCGGCCTTGCGCCGTTTGGATAAGCCTAAGGCTATGCGCGTGCAAGTCATGGACCAGGTTCGGCGGACGACCGAAGTCACCGACGGGGTGACGGACGTGCATGACCTTAGCGTGGGCGACCGCGATATCGAGATGGAGTCGCCGGTCTATCTGCCGGGGTTTGTGAGCTGGGAGCATTCGGTGGGTTGTCACGACCCTTTGACGGATGTGTTCAGCCTGGGTTTGATCCTGGCGTCGATGGCGTGTGGGTTGGATTTCAGTGTTCGAGATGATGTTGAGTTGTTTGCGCGTAATAGGCGCAACCTCTTTGCTATCAACCGCCACCTGCACCCGGTCGTCGTCAAAGCCATCCTCAAGATGACGGAGTTGAGTCGCCACGACCGGCCGCAGGACCTCGGGCCGATCCTGTATGCCTTGACGCATTATCGCGACCAGGAAACAGATATAGATATCGACCTGCTCCAGGACCCGGACTTCCAGAGCAAGCCGCTATTAGATAAGCAGAAGGCCGTGCTGGGGAAGCTGCAAGACAGGCTGTTTGAGATATCGCGGCGTAATCGTCTGTTACATTTCCGGCCCACCAGTCAGTCGGTGAATCTGACGCACGCGTCGGTCCCTTTGTCGTTTGATATCCGGAGTATTCGGCCGGACCACATCCTCACGTGGGGGGATAAGTTCCGTAAGGACATCCTGGCGGAGAAGCCGATCGACCTGAACAAGTATCTGAACTTCTGGGAGGCGTTGTACCTGCCGGGTGGTTTAGATCACATCCGGACCGAGGCGAGGCGGGACCAGGCGGAGTTCGGCCTGTCGCAGTTGAGGCTCGTGTTGTGTTTCCTTAAGTGGGCGGACCTCAAAGATAGTGCGCACCCAAGATTCACGTCGCCGTTGATACTGTTGCCGGTCGAGTTGGTGAAGAAGAAAGGGGTCCGCGATACTTACTGGGTCAAGCCACACGGGACGGAGGCGGAAGTCAACCCGGTCGTACGCCATCAGTTCAAGCAGCTCTACGGCATCAATCTGCCCGAAACGATTGACCTGAACGAGACGGATCTGCAAGACTTCCACGGTACGCTGCAGGCGGCGGTACAGGCGTCGGACCCCGGGGTTTCGGTGGAGCTACTTAAGAAGCCCAGGATCGATCTGATCCACGACCTGGCTCGCCGTCGGCTGGATCAGTACAAACGTCGGGTGCGGCGGTCCGGCCGAAAAGTTCGCAGCTTTATGGACCTGGACTACAGCTACGACCCGGCGGACTTCAAGCCTTTGGGCGTGCGCATCTATAACGAAATGATCCGCACACCTGACACCAATATCCGGCGGATCATTGAGCAGGCGCCGCGGGCACGAAAGTTCGTGGCCCCGGATAAATCGGGTGCCCCCGGTATCCCCGGCTCGTCGGTCCAGAAGGGCAAACAATTCTACAGCCTGCGTGACGAAGACATCGCGGACCCGTATAGCTGGGAGTTTGACCTATGCGCGATCACACTTGGGAACTTCAAGTACCGCAAGATGTCGCTGGTCCGCGACTACACCGCGTTGCTGGATGAGCCGCGCGACAACCCCGCGTTTGATGCGACGTTCTCTTTAGCACCTCGTCCGATGGACGACGGCGGACAAGGCCCTGTCGAATTGGAAGAGCGGTACCACGTCGTGCCCTGCGACACGACGCAGGGGTCGGCGGTGGCGTTGTCGCGGACGGGGACCAGCTACATCATCCAGGGGCCGCCGGGCACGGGGAAGTCCCAGACGATCACGAACCTGATCGCGGACTACATCGTGCGCGGCAAGCGCGTGTTATTTGTCTGCGAGAAGCGGGCGGCGATCGATGTGGTCTACCACCGGCTGAAGGAACAGGGGCTGGGCGATCTGGCGTGTTTGATCCACGACTCGCAGGCAGACAAAAAAGCGTTCGTGATGGACCTGAAGCAGACGTATGAATCGTTCATCGATCACCGCGACGCCCGGCTGGACAAATGGAAAAAGAAACGACTGAAAGTCATCCAGTCGGTGCGAGATGAACTACAACCGATCGATCAGTTTAATGAAGCGATGGTTTCGGCGCCCAAGGCCGCGGGTGTTAAGTTGCATCGGCTGATCCGTCGTGCGATCGAATTGTTTGAGGATACGCCGGATGTGACTGGGTTGGAGCTTGAAAGGTATCCGCACTATTCGATGTGGGAAACAAATCGCGAGGGGATTGATCGACTGATTGGTGCGTTGACTCCAATCCAGCCCGATCTTGTTCTGGCGAATCATCCGCTGCGCCTGCTTAGTCCGGCGTTGTGCGGTGTTGACCAGCCGATGAACCGAGTCAGTGATTGTCTCGGATCGGTTAGGGATATCCTCGGCAAGATTCTTTTGGCGTTTGAATCACACGAGATCAATCAAGATCGATGGAGCAGTCTGGATGACCTGATTGTGGTGTCGGAGCACGCGGTCTCGCTGCGGGGGCTGTCAGGTTTAGGGCTGCTTGGGCTATTGGATCATGAGAGCGAGGCCGCAAAGGCATTAGATGAAGTGAAGCGTAGCTATGCCAGGCTGGCTGAGTCGCACGCGAAAGCGCAAGAAGCGGCGGGGGCCTGGAAGCAGAAGCTGCCGGAGGCAGAAATCGGCGGGGCGATCGAGCAGGCCCGGGCTTTGCAGGGGCGGTTTACGTCACTATTTAAGCCTGCATGGTGGCGGCTGCGTGGGATTATGTATCGCAGCTACGATTTTAATGCGCACGTGGTGACGCCGACCTGGGCGCAGGCGTTGGAGCTGTTGCAAAACCTTTACCGGGCGGAGGCGGAGGCTTTGGCCTATACCGATAAGGTTCGGGAGCGTTACGGATTCAAGGGTGGACTCGACGCGTTCCTGCTTGAACTAGATGAGCTGGCTCGGCGGGCGGACGCGCTCCCCGATCACTTGAAAGAAACCCATCGAGCCTGGATAGCCTCGGCATCGTCCGACGATGAGGTTCAGTTGCTTGCGAGATTATTTAGTGATCTGGGCGGGCTGACGACCGAGTTGGGCTCGGTCATGGATGGATACCGTGATCTAACGCTGCCCGCTTTATCGGCTGAGCTTGATGGGATCGATGGGGCGTTGGATGCGTTGCCCGAGTTCCTGGATTGTTTGAGCGAGTTGTCCGGGTTGCCAAAGGAACTGGCGGGGAGATTCCGTGGGCAACGGCTTGCCCCGAAACAGATCGAAGCGGCGTGTGCGAAGCGAAGCGTCGAGCACCTGCTCAGGACAGACCGTGCGGTGAACCGCTTCTCGGATAGCGCACGTCGCGTTTGTCTGGAGCGGTTAGCTAAGCGTTATAAGGAATGGGAACAACTTAACGCGCGTGTCGTATTGGAGGGGGTGACGCAGCAGTTTCTGGATCACGTGAAGGTGTCTTCTTTGCCCGCGGCTGAGCTGACACAGGAACAGAAGGCATTTAAGAAGTCGTACAACAAGGGTCGGCGTGAAATTGAACACGAGTTCGGCAAGTCGATGCGTTACAAACCGATCCGTGACCTGACCGCGGACGATTCGGGGCTGGTGGTGCGCGATCTTAAACCGGTCTGGTTGATGAGTCCGCTGAGTGTGTCGGATACGCTGCCGTTGGACCCGGATGCGTTTGACGCGGTGATCTTTGACGAGGCCAGTCAGATCACATTGGAAGAGGCGATCCCTTCGGTGTTCCGGGCGCGTCAGGCGATCGTGGTGGGTGATGAGATGCAGCTCCCGCCGACGAACTTCTTCTCAGCGAAACAAAGCGACGAAGACGACCCGCTATGGATCGAAGACGAGGGCCAGGCGGTGGAGTATGACCTGTCCAGTAGCAGCTTCCTGAACCACGCGGCGTTGAACCTGCCGTCGCGGATGCTGGGCTGGCACTACCGCAGCCGATCGGAGTCGCTGATCAGCTTCTCGAACTGGGCGTTTTATCAGGGACGGCTGATCACGATCCCCGATGAGCAGGTCGGCGAGGTCGCGCGCGATCCGGTCGAAGTCGACTCGCCCGAGGCTGGGGATGAACACGCACGGTTTATCCTGGACCGTCCAGTCGGTTTCCACTACTTACAAAATGGCATCTACCACAAACGTCGGAACCGCGACGAGGCGGATTACATCGCACATCTGGTACGCGGCTTACTGAATAAAGGTGATGATCTTAGTATCGGGATCGTCGCGTTCTCCGAGGCGCAGCAGACCGAGATCGAGGAGGCGCTTAAACGGCTCGCGTCGGAAGATCGGGCATTCAAGACGAAACTAGATGCGGAGCTGGAGCGTGAAGACGATGGGCAGTTCGTCGGGCTTCTGGTGAAGAACCTTGAAAACATCCAGGGCGATGAACGTGACATCGTGATTATGAGTGTGTGCTACGGCTATAACACGGATCGCAAGATGCGGATGAACTTTGGGCCGATCAATCAGAGCGGCGGCGACAAACGGCTGAACGTCGCGTTCTCCCGGGCCAAGCAACGCATGGTGCTGGTCAGCTCGATCCTGGACACGGATATCACAAACGATTACAACGACGGCGCGAGTTGCCTGAAACATTATCTAAGGTATGCGGAAGCCTGCTCAAGGGGCGATGGCCAGGCCGCGTCACATACACTTGACGAGCTGGCGGTCTGGCGGGACGACGCAGACGATACGGATGAGGGGCGTGACGAGGTGGTGGCTGAATCCATCGCGCGTGAGTTCGAGAAGCGAGGTTATCGTGTAGACCACGGCGTCGGGCAGTCGGCGTTCCGCTGTGATCTCGCACTAGCACGGCAGGGCGACCAGACGTACCGTGTGGGTGTCTTGATCGATCATGCGCAGTATTACAAGCAGTCTGATCTGATCGAGCGCGACCTGGTTAAGCCGACATTGTTAAAAATATTCGGCTGGCGCATCGCGACGGTGCTGGCTAAGGACTGGTACGAAGACCGTGACGGGGTGATCGAACAGATCGAGGGTGTGATCAGCGACGCTGAAAGGTGAGTGTCTGATTGAATATCGCTAAACCGCAAGCGGCATTGGGGTAGGTTTGCGCAGATCGTGAAAACAAGATTAAGTGATGCCCATCGCGTTGAGGTTTTCAAGGCTGATCTTCAGGCTGTCGAACGGGTCTAAGTCGCCGTGGTCTCGTTCGATCAGGTACCACTTGACGCCGGCATCTTTACAGGCGGCGAGGATGTCGGGCCAGTTGAGGTTGCCGGCCCCAACCTCGCACATCTTCTGTTCACGTTCGGGTGTGAGGGTCATGTCTTTGACGTGCACGGCCGGGATGCGTCCGGCGCACCGGCGGATATACGTCGCGGGGTCTGCGCCGGCGTGGGCGACCCAGTAGGTGTCCAACTCGAACCAGGCCGAGGCACTAAGGCCGGCGATCAGTTTGCTGATGGGTGTGCGATCGACGCTGATCTTGTCGGGCGTGTCGAAGGGTGCCCACTCGTGGCTGTGGTTGTGGTAGCCGACGCGCAGGCCGTCTTTGCCGAGCTTATCGACGACGGCATTGAACGAATGAATGAAGTCGTCCCATTCCTTTTCGCTTGCGCCGCCAAACCCGAATCCGCCGAGCGCGGTGAGTTCGCAGCCGAGGATATGGTGTTCATCGATGATCGCTTGGGGTTCGTCGCGCATCTGCTCGAAGCCGCAGTGGGTCGCTGCACAGACGAGTCCATTGTCATCGAGGATCTTGCGTAGCTCGGTCGGCTCGATCGGACCCAGCGCCGATGCCTGGACCGCGCCGAAGCCGAGTTTGCTGAGTTTTTCACAGGTCTTGGCGATATCGGTTGGGGTCTTGCAGTGATCTCTGAGGGTATACATCTGTGCGCCGATCTGCGTGGCCATTGAACTGCTCCGTGTGCGTGTGATTGATAACCCTGTGGTCGGGGTTGTGACAACGTATCCGCTTGACAGTTTAGCGATTCACGTCGGTGATGCCCGGCCAATCGTCGGTGCGGAAGGGGGAGGCGGGCAGGCCGTCGGCGTTGATGAGGTTGGCCCAGTCCGGGTTCGCGTCCCAGGCGTAACGGACGGCGAGCGGCTCATTGACCCGGGCTTCGGTGACGATGAGCCTGTCGCCGTCGATCCGGGCTTTGGCCCAACGGAACTTCTTGTCAGGCCCGGCGATCACGAAACCACGAAATTCACTACCACCGCGAGCGGCGAGTCCCGAGCCGACGTGATCAAATGAAAGGATGATTTGGTTGCCTTGGATTTCGGCGCTGCGGAAGACGGGGCCGCTGGAGACGATGTCTTTGTCGTAGACGGTATCCAAAGCCCATAGCGCGAGGCGGTGGCCGATGTCTTGCTTATTAAGTGGGTGAACGTCTGTCGGGTTTCCGATGTCGATCGTGACGATCAAGCCAGTTTTGGCTAGCTTTTGGGCGACCTTGAGTTGTGATTCGCGAAGCTCCGGCCAGCTCGTATCCATCCTCGGCACACGCGGCGGTGTGACGTAGCTGGTGAGTTGGACGATGCCGAAAGGCATGTCGGGATATTGCCAACGTGTACGCCAGTCTTGAATCATTGTGGTGAGTACGGCTTCGTATTGTTTGGATCGCAGAGTGTTTGACTCCCCCTGGTACCATGTCGTGCCGCGGATGGCGTAGGGGATTAGCGGGCGCAGCATCGCGTTGTACAACACATATGGATCGTGACGGTCCAGCTCTATGCCGGGTTGTTTAGCGCGGTGTTTCTCGGCAATCGAGATAAGTTCTGGTTGCGCTTCGATCGCCTCCCGGCTGGTCCAGGCCTCGGCGGGGGTACCGCCGTAGGCGCAGTGGATCAGGCCGATGGGGACGTTCAGTTCGTGTTGAAGCTCGCGACCCATGAAGTAGGCAACCGCGCTGAAGTTTTTAGCCGACTCGGGGGTGCAGGGGGACCAGATGCCTTCGATGTCGTCCTGCGGATCGTCTGACATGGCCCGCTCGACACGAAATAAACGCAGGCCGGGATGATCGGCGTTGGCGACCTCGGCCTGCCCGTCGGCGACCTTGTTCAGCCGCATGTCCATGTTGGATTGCCCGGAACACAGCCAGACCTCGCCGACGTAAACATCGGTCAGGATTCGTGTCTGAGCGTCGGCTGTGATGTTCATGTCATAGGGGCCGCCGGCGGACATCGGATCGAGCGATGCCATCCACTTTCCGGCCTCGTCGGCGACGACCGTCGTCGTTTGTCCATGAATAGAGATCGTGACGGTTTTCCCGGGCGAGCTGATTCCCCAGACCGGTAGACCCACGCCTCGCTGAAGGACCATGTGGTCATTGAAGATGGCGGGGAGTGTTATTTCGGCGTTGGCGGAAGCGGCGCACAACAGGACCAAGCTGACGGTTTTTAATATCGTCAGCAAGGATCGATGGGTTTTCATGCGTGATATATCCCTGATCGGTTGTCTAATATAGATTGATTCGTATTATTGGCGACGACGCAGGAGCATGAGACCCGTCGCGGCGAGCAGGCCAAGCGTCGTTGGCTCGGGGATGTGGCTGTTGGCCTGGCCCGGTGGGGTGCCGGCGTTCCAGTTGCCCAGCACCTCGTTCAGGTCGTCGATGCCGACGAACCCGTCACCGCTAGGATCGGCTGCGGGATCGGCGGGCGGGACGTTCTGGTTCCAGTTGGCCAGGACGATGTTCAGGTCGTTGATGCCGACGAACCCGTCACCATCAAGATCACCTGTCAGGGTTGATGGTGGGAACAACCACAGCGGGCCGACGTCGCCGACTTGAAGCGGCCTGCGTATGATCGCGGCGGCGGAGAACTCATCGGCACCGATGTCAAAAATACCGATGCGTGACTGGCCGTCCATGTCGTCGGTGAACAAGCTGCTGTAGTCGCCGGCCCCGTTGTTGATCGCCGGGCTGCTGCCGGTCAGCCGCCACAGGCCGTCGGCGTCAAGGGTGATTAGCGGGTCGGTTACGGTAATCCCCGGGTCGCCCGCTTTGGTACCCAGCGACTGTCCGAAGGCGATGTTGCCTTCCCAGGTCCAATTGGAACCCTCGGTGCCGTCGAAGAGAGTTTCGTCGGTGCTGCGGATGAGGTTGTTAGCGATGGTGACATTTTCGCCCCGGAGAGTTCGGCTGCTTGATCCAAGCCCGTCATCCAGCTTGATCGCGGCGTCGTCGATGTCGATGATGGTGTTGTGTGCGATCAGAGCGTTCTTGACCTGAAAGTATTGATTAAGCGCCGAGTTTTCCACGCCCGCAGAGATCGAGATCGCGCCGCCGTTTCGGCCGTCCAGCCCTTCCAGATAGTTGTTGATGATGGTGTGGTCTTCGCCGATCACGCGGATGCCACCGGTCTGGTTTTTGCCGTTGCCCAGGAAGAAGTTGCCTTCGACCAGCGCGTTGTTGCCGTGGCGAAGCGTGAGCGTGCCCTCGGATTCAAAGAACGTGTTATTGCGGTAGATGTTGCTGCCGGTCTTATTGGAGATGATTTCGATCTCACCGTTGACCTGATAGAAAAGGTTGTTCTCGACGATATCGTTGGTGTGCGTCATCGAGTTGGCGCTGTCGCCGATGCGGATGGTTTCCCAGCCGTTCTCTCCGCCGCCGCTGGGCATGTTGTAGAAGTAGTTGGAGTCGATCTGGTTGCTGCCGGTGGAGTTGCCGGTCTTGCCGACCCAATCAACGATGGTGACGCCGTTGTGGTTCTGGTTTTCGAAGTAGTTGTGATCGATGCGGTTGTTGTTGCCGTAGACCCCGACCCACTGGTAGCGTGTGCTGGTGCTGGCGGGGTTGTAATCAATCATGGTGGTGTTGGTCAGTCGCGAGTTGGTTGCGCCGCCGTTGCCGCCTCGGAACTCGATGACGTTGGTGCCGCTGGTGGTCCCGCCGATGAACTGTAACCCGTCAGCGACGAGCCAGTCGCCTGAGATGCTGAGGGTGGAGCTGCCGTTGAGTGTGACGCCGCCGGGGGTCTGTGGGCGGAGGGTGATGGGGTTGGCCGAGTTGCCGAAGCCCTCGAAATCGATGTTTTGGTTGGTCCAGATACCGTCGGTCATGATCACGGTGTCGCCCG
>Ga0222662_1000966_pt1 | contig 16866 bp, 16 predicted proteins | sample AntAcemetagen600_FD_179821 | JGI IMG/M metagenome (GOLD analysis project Ga0222662, IMG submission 179821) | Saline water microbial communities from Ace Lake, Antarctica - #600 | ecosystem: Environmental > Aquatic > Non-marine Saline and Alkaline > Saline | place: Antarctica: Ace Lake...
CGTCGTGTTTTGGTCTCGCAACCTCCTTCTCTCACGGAAGGAACACGAAGGGAAGCCCCCGATACTATTCTTTAGCTATTGATTCTAGGCGCTTGGCTATTCCCGGACGGGAACTAACTAGCTGCCGAGTCCAAGGCGGTCTCGTACCGCCTGCCGGTCAGACTCGAACTTGAGCGCGGCGAGCAGTCGAGAGAAGTCTTCGCCCCGGGCGAGCCGAGGATGCACGAAGACCAGGACGTCCACCCGGTCGCGCGAGAACGAGAAGAGCTCGAGGAGCTGCTCCGCCTGGCGCGCGACCAGCGTCCGACCGGCGATTCCATCCTGAAGCACGGAGAGCTTGCCCTCGTTGAAGGGCGCCCCGTCGATCTCCCGCTGCAGGGCGTCGACATCGTCGTCGGACAAGGCCCGGGCTGCGGCCGTCGTCTCCTTGACCGGAGACTGGCCAACGCCTCGCTGGCTGACCGCCGGGACGAGCACATAGCCTTCGTCTACGGCCCACTTACGCACGTCGCGGTCCTGACGGAGCTGACCCAGGGCGATGAGGGCCCCGTGCAGTTCATCGCGCATGCTCGCCAGCTCATCCCTGCTGGTGCCCGTCTGGCCCCGCGCCAGGGCGACTTCCGCGGCGACCAGGCGTGCCAACGCCGCCTTGACAGCGGTCTCGGCGACGTCCGCTGGGTCTGTCAGAGAAGCCGCAGGAGACGGAGCCTCAGACGGTGTGGGCAGAGCCTCCGCCTTTGAGGTCACAGCCGGACCGCGAAGCAGCTCGTCTTCCTCGTCGGCGCGGGCCGACCCACTACAGAGCGCAGCGGCGAGAACGGCGGCGAGGGAGAGTCGGGCGATCAGTGAGTTCACAGGCGGCATGTATCCCAGCGTGCGCCTGCCGTCCAGCGGCAAGGCGGTGTGACAGGCGAGGCGAAAGGACGGGAGCGTGTCGTGACACGTGACCGACTAGCAACGAAGCCGCTGCGGCGCTGGGTCCATGGAACGCGTCGGGAGTAAGCGGTTCACCTCTCTAGGGTCCGAGCTCCGAGCAGCGCTCCGAGAACCCTTCCTGGTATCCAAGACGACGCAGGACCTCACAATCTTCAATCGTGAGTGGCTGTCCCCCGCGGGAGCGGGGCGGCATCGCCCGAGGAGCAGAGTGGCAGAGCTCCTGCTCGAGCCGTGCGAGCTCCTCGCGCTTCTGATCCAGCTTCCACCGCGCCGCGTCCCGATGGGCGAGGTTGTCACGCTCCAGGGGGTCTTCACTCAGGAAGAACAGCGCTTCCCTGGTTGAGCCATCCGCCCTCCGCTCGCTCGTCAGCTTCCAGGCGCCATCGCGCACCGCCCTTGCTCCGGTCACGCTCTCCTCGAGGTACGCAGCGCGCTGAGAGGAGTCCCGCAGCGCGTACTCGCGCAACAACGGCACGCCCTGCCAGTCTGCGCCTTCCTGGGCGCCACCAAGCTCGGTCAGGGTGGGCGCCAGATCGACGAGGCGGACCGGATCGGCCACCCGTCGCCCGGAGCGCGCATCGGCGTCCGGCAGCCGCAGCATCAACGGCACCCGCAGCCTCTCGTCAGAGAGCGGCGAGCCCCCCTCCATCTCGGCGTTCCGCTGGAGACCCACCACGGCGACAGCGCTGATGTCGAGTAGATCATGCTCGTCCAAGTACTCGATGATCGTGCCCAGCCCCCGGTCCAACCACGCGAGCTCCCCGCGATAGGCGGCGTCCCGATCAGCCTCGCTCAGGCCTCCGCCGCCAGAGGCCTGGGCCAGTGGCTCCGCGGCGAGCCGCGCGACCTGGGGGTGCTGCACGAGGGGGAGCCCGAGGTCGCTGAACTGCAGGGTCAGGAACCACCGCTCGCTCCCGTGGCGACGCAGCCAGTCCACCGCGGCCCCAGACACTTCGGTGGCGTCTCGGTAGTGGCGGTCCGCGCTGCCCGCCACGACCGAGGCCGGACGCAGCCAGCGATGCAGCAGCGCCTGAATCGTGAGGCGGTAGGACGCCTCGGACGCGCGCAGCAACCAGCGAGGGCGCAGAAACTCAAACGTGTCGTACCCCTGCCCGAAGTTGAACGAGGGGCTGACTCCGACCTGGGTGACGACCGCGCCCGTGGTGTATCCCTGACGGCCGAGCACCTCGGCCAGAGTGTCGACCTCTTCGGGGAGCACGGCGGTCGGTCCGACGGCGCGATGGGCACACGGGACCTGCGCCGTCAGCAGCGATGCGAACGACTCCCGAGGCGCCGGAGCGTGGGCCATTGCCTGGGTGAACACCACAGACTCGCGCTGGAGGCGCGCCAGGTTCGGCGCGAGGCGGTCAAGCTCGTCGGGCGGGACCGACTCCAGATCCAGATCGCGCACCGCCACCAGCAGAAGGTTCGGGCGCTCGGTCAGCGACGGTGCGACGGGACGAGGCGCGACATCGGAGCCGGCCCGGTTGTTCAACGCCGAGCCCAACGCGAACAGCAGCGTAAAGAGCAGCAGCCCTCCGTAGGTCGCGCCGGTGCCCAGTGGGTGCAGCAGGAAGGAGAAGAACGTCTTCTTCAGCGCGTTGCGGGTAAAGAGATAGAAGACGACTCCGAAGCTCACCACCCCCAGCAGGAGCCAGAGCTGAGCCGGCCCAGTCAGCACCTCGGTCTGCAGAAAGTCTCGGGCGATCACGCCCCGCGCCACAAAGAACCCAGCCCCGCAGAACACCGCCAGCCACGACACCGTCCAGGACCGTGACGGGTCTGGCATGGCGCCGAACGCCAGATAGAGCAACAGAGCGCCTGCGGCGAGGAGCGCACCCGCGATGAGTCCTGCGCCGCCGTACAGAACCACCGCTTGGAAGATGCCGCTGTAGTCGCGGGTCCCGAACGCCTGACCGAGGATGTGCAGCGACTCCACCAACCCCACGCACGTCCCGCCGAGAAGCGCGCCGAGCACGGGCGGGAAGAGAAGCTGGGAGCGGGAGTCAGCCATTCAGCACCGATCGTAGCAAGCGGCGGGATCCCACCGCTGAGCGCGGCTCCAACCCCCAGAACGACGACGGCCCCGAGAGCAGATGCTCCCGAGGCCGCCGGAACGGTTGGCCGCGAGCGGCCGAGGCCGCTTAGTCCTCGTAGTCGTAGTCCGACTCGAACTGCACCGAGGCACGGACACTGAAGCTGAACCGGTAGGTCAGGTGCAGCGACGTGTACAGGCTGAACTGCGTACGCGTGTCGATGAGGTCGATGTCGTTCGGGTTCGTGGCACGGGCCCACGCGAAGTCCACACCGAGGAACTCACCACCGAGGGCGAAGTTGTCGTTGAAGTAGTACTCGGCGCCGAACGCGATCTTGAACCCGGTGGGGCTCAGGAGCTGCTGGTCGCGGAAGAGGTAGTCGATGTCGTCATCCTCGTTGGCCTCGCCGTCACCGGCGCCAGGCACGGAGCCGACGTAGTCGCCATCCTCACCGATGGATCCGATGTACTTGTAGAAGGCGAGCATCACGAACGGCGGGGCCTTGCCCTTGGCGCGCTCGATGAAGAAGAACTTCGCGCCGATGTCGAGGCCGAACTGCAGGGCCGAGCCCGAGTCGTCGTCAACTTCAACGTCGCCGTCGTCGTTGTTCGGATCCCAGTCGTACACGTAGCTGACACGCTGCATGCCGAACCCGATGAACGGGACGATCTGGTCACCCTTTCCGAGGCCGATGCCGAAGTGGATGTTGATGCCCAGCCGCGGGAACGAGGACTTGGACCACGCGGGACCGTTCCCCTGGTAGCCGCCGAAGCCGTTGCTCGCGGTGCCGCCCAGGTCGCCCATGCGCCAGGTGTTGATGAGGTTCAGGGAGACCGCTGAGGCCTCCTTGGGCGCGGTAGCGAGCCCGATCAAGGCAGCACCAAAGGCCACCAGTACAATCCGCGAAAGGTTCCGGTTCATCTCACACTCTCCGTTGGCGAGAACAGTTATCGGGGGGTGCTCCCCAGCGCCCCCCACTCGACACGCGATGGGGCCATCTACGCCGCTTGCACAAACCTGTCTCAAGCGAGGCGGGCGACAGATAGCAGTTGGGACGGAGCTGGGGCAAGCCGCAAGAGTTACGGATTGTCACAGGCCTATCGGGTAGATGGGACCGGAGTCGCCTCGGCGGGGGCCACGATGTGTTTCGGATTGAGGACCCCCTGCACGACTGCGCGGCCAACGTCGGCGCTGCGCAGGCTGGCCCGCCCACCCACGAGTGGGCCCGCGACCAGACCTGGGGTCTCGGCGGTCGGCTGTCCCGCAAATCGAGTCCCCGGCATCAGCACGACCTGCAAGTCCGGGGCGAGCCCTTCCATGGGACCCACGATCTCCTGACGACTCAGCACCCGGGACACGCCGGGGAGCGCGATCGCTGACGCCCCTGCGCGCAGGAGAAGACCGCGCTGCCGCGCCGGAGGGAGCGAGCGGTCCACTCGGATCGCGCCGGGCGCGACGTAGTTCAGGCCTGGCTCGAGCGGCATCGAGAAGACACCCCCCTCCCCTCGTCCGCGGGTCGAGACGAGCACGACTACGCCCTGCCAGCGGGCCAACAGCCCAGCCACGGCGGTGTCCACCGCCTCCAGCCACCCGAGATCGGCCGACTCCAGCCCCCACAGCTCGTCGATCGTGAGCCAGAGCAGCCCAGGGTCCCAGCGCTCAATGGCCACACCGGCCGCCGCGATCCGATCGGTCGCGCTCATCGCCGACCACGCGCGCCGGTCTGCGTCCGCGGCGAGGTCTCCGCTCGCCTGAAGCAATGGGCCCCGGGTGGTCTGCAATGCGATCCCGCTCTCCCACACCTCCAGCATCGCCATCGGCGGCCACGCAAGCGGATATCTCGGCGCGGCGGGGTGCGGTGAGGCGGGGGTCACCACGGCACCAGAGGCAGTACGGCGTGCGCGCCGCCACATGAGGTCTCGCCCGTCTTGGTCCGACAACGAGAACTCCAGCGGGCCGCTCCATCCTTGCTCCGGGAGCGAGTCGCCGATGATCGACCCGACGCCAGAGCCATCCAGCGGGGGCAGCACCGGCCCAGCGATGTAGGTGAAACGATCGCTGCGGGTGGGCGGGTAGTCCCCGGTGAGTCCGAGCACCACCACGGCGTGATCCGCCGACAGCAGCGGAGCCCAGACGTGTGGCGCGCGCCTCGGTCCGCGGGGCCAGCTGCGCTCCCCGGGCGCCGCAACGGGGAACTCGACCCGCGCGTCGGCAAACACCCCGTGCTCCCCGGCCTCCACACCCGTGATCAGCGAGGCGCGATCGGCAAGCCGCCCGCTGGGTGACGGAGTCAACGGCGCGCAGCCCGACGCGATCAACCGGCGCAGCGTCGGCGGCAAGCCCTGCCCTGCCTTGTCACACAGCTCCGCGCCCAGCCCATCAATCGAGAGCACCAAGACGCGCCGCGGCACCGGCGTAGGGGGCAGCGCAGCCGGCGGCAGGGAGTCCAGCGAGACCGAACGCGCCGGCAGCGGATCAGAGTCAGGCCCGCATCCGAGCAGCACGAGCCCGGCAAGCAACGCCAGGCCGATCCCGCGGAAGCTCAGGATTCGGGCGCTGCGCACTGGCTCTGGAGCGTGCCGAGCCTCTCATCGTCCGGGAAGTCCTTGAACGCCCGGGTGAGCGCGGTCTCGAGCTCCTCCGCCCGCGACAGCGTGCACAGGGACACCAGCAGGTCGAACCGATAGTTGGCGTTCGCCGCCGAGAGCTCAGACGCCCTGCGGTAGTGCGCGAGCGCCTCCCCCTCACGGTTCACGCGCGTGAGCGCCATCGCCAACAGGTGGTGTAGCGGCGCGTCCCGCTCCGCCGCCTGGAGCGCGATCCGCGCAGCCTTCTCCGCCTGGGCGTACGCACCGAGCTGCAGCAGGTAGCCCGCTGCGCCAGCCAGCGGGGTGGGATCAGCCTTGCCGTGCTCCGCCACCGCGCTGAACGACGCGATGGCGTCATCCGCCCGCCCCAAGCGCAGCAGCCCGACTCCCTTGAAGTACGGCGCAAACCCGCCAGCGACCGCGTTCGCGCCTCGATCACTCGCCGCGGCGACGAGGCCCGACCAGTCTCCAGCCGCCACGAGCCGATCGAACAGCTCCCGCCGATACACCGGGTGCTCAGGATCCGCGGCCACCGCCCGGCGAATCGCGGCCAGCGCCGCCGCAGCGTCGCCCTCCTCAGCGAGCAGAGCCGAGAGCTGCCAGCTCAGGGCCGCCTCCCCAGTCCCCTTCTCGAGCCTCGCGATCAGCTCCCGCGCCTGAGCGATCTCGCCCTGAGCCACGAGCACCCAGGCCCGGGCGCGCGCATGCCGCGGATCCCCGCTCAGCGTGCCCTCGACCTTGCGCAGCATCCGCTCCGCCCCCATGACCCGCCCGCGATCCAACAGATTGCTCGCGAGGTGCATCGCGACCCAGCCGTCCGGCCGCATCCGAAGCGAGCGCCTCAACGCCCGCTCGGCCGCCATCGCCTTGCCGTCGGCCGCCGCGGCGATCCCCAGCAGGTGCCAAACGTCGGCGTCCCGAGGGCGCTCCCTGGTCAGGCGCTGGGCGTCCGCTCGGGCGCCAGCAGCGTCGCCGGCCTTGAGCCGAAACCATGCCTGCGCGAGAGGCTCCCACCCGCGCATAGCCGCCTGCAGCGCCTCCATCGGCACCGAGTCGAGTCCGTCGTGGCGCGGCTCCGCCGCAGCGAGCGGCCCGCTGCACAAGGCGCAGACGAGCAGAACGGCGGCGATGATTGGGGTTCGAGACGGCAAAGTGTCCTCAGGATCGCGGCTGACCATAGCAACTCCGGGAGTTGAGACGGCCGACCCCGGGCGCGCATTCACCGGAACAAGACGCCGTCGCGGGGTACGGATCCTCGGTGCTACGTTCCCGTCGTGCCGCTGCCGCCCATCCTCGCTGAAGAACGCGGGCTCAATGAGGGTCAGGCCATCGCTGCGCGCGTCCGTCGCTGGGACTCGGGAGAGTCACGCGGGCCGTACACGATGGAGCTGTACCCCACGATGACCTGCAACATCGACTGCGTGTTCTGCGATACGACCTATCGCAAGGGCAAGCAGACCGGCGAGCTCACGCCCGATCAGTACTGGACGCTGCTCGAAGAGGCTCGGGAGCTCGGCGTGCGCCGCGTGTTCATCCTGGGAGGCGGCGAGCCGCTGGTGCGAAAAGACGTGACCCCCGAGCTGATGCGCAGGATCAAGGACTACGGGATGGAGGGGCACATCGCCACGAACGGCACGCTGTTCGACGAAGCCCTCATCGATCAAGTCATCGACACGGGCTGGGACGAGCTGCACTTCTCGCTGGACGCGCCGGACCCCGCCGTCAACGACTACCTGCGCGGCCGCAAGGGCGTGTTCGCGACCGTCGCGAGGACCATGTGCCGTATTCACGGCAAGAAGCACGCGCGCGGGCTCGGGGTGCACGACGCTCCCCGGATGCTCATCCACGCCGTGGTCACCAACAAGAACTACTGGATGTTCGCCGACATGGTGCGGTTCGCCCACGCGGTCGGCGCCTTCCGCGTCAACTTCGACTCCATCATCGCGTACCGGCCCGAGCAGCAAGCGCTCACGCTGTCGCCAGAGGAGAAGACCGACGTACCGACGCACGCGCAGGCCGGCATCGAACAGGCCGAGCAGCTCGGGATCATCACCACGCTGCCCCAGTTCCTGAAGCCGGAGACCCTGGAGCGGGGGCAGATGACCTTCCCCCAAGACGGCCCCCCGGACGCCGAGCACGCGCCGTGCCTCAACCCTTGGTACTACCTCGTTGTGCAGCCCACCGGCGAGGTCTCCCCGTGCTGCGTCATCACCGGGAACGGCGAGAAGGCCACCGAAGGGCTCAGCAAGGTCTGGAACGACGGGGAGTACTTCACGTCGCTGCGAGCGTCCATGAAGGACAAGGTGATGACCGATCTGTGCCGCAACTGCACGATGTCCATCATCTCCCGCAACGACTACATCAGGGACTCGTTCCCGCCCCCGCAGGTCTGACGTGAGCACCAACCTCAACCTCGAGTTGACCGACCTGTGCAACGTCAAGTGCCGGTTCTGCGGGCAGGCGGACACCCCGAAGGTGCACGGCTTTCAGGCCAACAAGTTCATGAAGTGGGAGGTGTGGAAGGCCGCCATCGATGGGCTCGCGGACTTTGAAGATGAGGTCGACCTGTGCCCCCACTGGCTGGGCGAGCCGACGCTGCACCCCGAGTTCAGCCGCTTTGTGCGCTACGCCTTCGACAACAACGCGGGGAACCGCCTGTTCAAGCACTTCAAGCTGCACACCAACGGCACCTTGCTCGATGACGAGCGCATCGAGACCATCCTCGACTGCGCCAACCGCGACGACATGGCCGAGGACACCTTTGGCTTTGTGCACTTCTCCGTCGATGCCTACACCCCGGCGGTCTACTACCAGCTCAAGAAGTACGACTACGGCGGGCAGGTCTACGCCAACATCAGAACGCTGATCGAGCGTCGCCAAGAGCGAGGGCTGCGGTGGCCCTACGTCACCAACGCGTTCATCGTCACGCCCGAGAACCGCCACGAGGCTCGCTGGTACCTCGACTACTGGGCCGCGCTCTTCGCCCGAGTGGGGGTCGAGCACGACGTGGTGTACGACTGGCCCCAGCGCTTCCGCGACAACCTGTACTACCGGCGCCTGCACCAGGCGGATCAAGCCGCCGCGGATCGCCTGCACCGCGAGGTGCTCGACGAGCTCGACATCCTGCCGCTGGACGCGGCCGGCGCGTTCATCGAGGAGGCGTTTTGAGCCACCCAGCACCGGAGCGCCCCTGATGGCTACCCATGGAGACGAGCGCCGCCCCTGCGCAGGCCTGTGGAACACGCCCATGGTCTACGTCAACGGCGACCTGACGACCTGCTGCCTCGACCAGCACCTCGAGAACAAGCTCGGCAACCTCGTCGAGTCGTCCTTCGAGGCGCTGTGGAACGGCGCGACGAACCATCGATGGCGGGTGTTGCACGTGCTCGACCAGTTCGCCGAGTCGGGTCCCTACTGCGGCGCATGCAACTGGCAGTCGGCGGGGGCCATGCCCCACGACAAGGTGGTCGCCTACCTCGAGAAGACCGGCGAGACCGATGCGCTGGCGGCCTACCGCGCTCGGTGGAAGTTGGCCTGACCCCGCTTCCCCCCTTGAGCGTTCCTGCGCCCCTCATATAGTTGATAGGGACACATGGGACGGGGAGCGAGTAGGGGCAATGGAGGAGCGAAGGCAGTACCCGCGGATGACGTGCTTGATCAGCGCGCATGTCCGCAAGGGAACGAAGATCTACGAGGGCACGGTGACCAACCTGTGCGAGGACGGGTGCTTCGTCATCTCGTCGGCGCCGTTCGATGAGGATGCGCCGATCCAGCTGCGCTTTCGGCACCCGCGCACCGACACCGTGGTGAAGTCTCGGGCCGTCGTGCAGCGGCGGGTCAAGCCGGGAGAGGGCCGAATGGGTCTGGGGCTCACCCTCGTGGACACCCTGTCCGCGCTCGAGCCGTCGGCCGGGGCCACGGTCTCCAGTTCCGGCACCTGGTCCCGTCCAGAGCTCGCCACTCGGTCAGGGACCTGGGCCACCTTTGACGCGGGCGGCTCCACTGACCGGATCACCTCGACCGGCCCATCCGACACCACGCACCAGAAGATCGTGGACCGTCGCGGGATGTCCACCGAGGACACAGCGCGCACCGACGCGGGGCGGCGTCGGGTGAAGATCGAGCTGAGCGGTGGCGCGCCGGTGATGGGGTTGCTCGACAACATCAGTGAGGGGGGATTCAGCGCGTCCGCGGAGCCGTGCCCACCGCTGGGCAAGCTCTTTCGCATGTCGTTCTCGTACGACGGGCGCAACGTCGAGCTCGCCGCGAAAGTGACCTGGAGGGCTGACGCCCAGGGCGGGCTGCGAGGCTTCGGCGCCATCATCCTCAAGTTCGCTGGCAAACAGGACCACCTCGCCTGGAACGATCTCTTGGAGGACTTGCGTGCCTGATTCAGGTTGCCATCGGCGCCTGGCAGGGCGTACGCGGCGCCCGCCGCCAGGGCGACCGGTCGTTTAGCATGCGGGCCGCGGCAGACGCCGCCCAGGAGTGCCTCGATGAACGACCTCACCCTCCCGCGCGGCGAGCGCATCCTTGTGACCGGCGGCGCCGGCTTCATCGGCAGCACGTTCGCGTCGCGACTTGTGGATCACAACACGATCGTCGCCTTGGACACATTCGACCGTGACGCGTTGCGGCACCACCCCGACCTCGCCGAGCATCCCAACTTCATCGTGAAGAAGGGCTCCATCCTCGAGCCCGACCAGATCCGCGACGCAGCAGACGGGTGCACGATGATCGTGCACTGCGCCGCCGTCGCGGGCGTGGACACGGTGATGAACCACCCCGCGCGAGTGATGAGGGTCAACCTCATCGGTACGTGGAATGTGCTCGAAGCAGCCGCGCAGGTTCCGGGACTCAAGCGCTTCATCGACTTCTCGACGAGCGAGGTCTACGGAGCCCACGCCTGGGAGGTGGGAGAGACCAGCGACGCGGTCGTCGGCGCCGTTGGAGAGCCTCGCTGGACCTACGCGGTGAGCAAGCTCGCCGCCGAGCACTCCACCTGGACCTTCCATCGGGAGTTCGGACTGCCCACGGTGACGCTGCGGCCGTTCAACGTGTACGGCCCCAGGCAGATCGGGGAGGGCGCCGTGCACCGCTTCGTGCGGCAGGCCCTCTCAGGCCAGGAGATCACGGTGCACGACGACGGCAATCAGGTGCGCTCCTGGTGCTACGTCGACGACTTCGTGGACGCGCTGATGCGCTGCTGCACCCAGAACGACGCGGTCGGCAAGTCCTTCAATATCGGCAACCCACGGGCGACCGTCACCACCTTGCACCTCGCCCAGGAGGTCGTCCGCGCTGCGGGGGCCGACGTTCCGATCCGCTTCGTGCCTTGGGGCAAGGCCAACGTGCACCTGCGTGTCCCCGACATCACGCAGAGCCGAGAGATCCTCGGATTCGAACCCGCTGTGGACCTCGCTGAGGGGCTCGCCAAGACGATCGCCTGGTACCGGGAGCTAGACGACGTGGGGATCGTCCCGTGAGCGAGCGGATCCCGCTGGCGCGACCCTTCCTTGGACCCGAAGAGGCGGCCGCCGCGAGCGCCGTGCTCGCCTCGGGATGGCTGGTCCAAGGCCCGTCCGTGCAGGCCTTCGAGCAGCTCGTGGCGACACGATCGGGCGTGCCTCATGCGGTCGCGTGCAGCTCGGGCACCGCCGCCCTGCACCTCGCGCTGGCCGCGCTGGATCTGGCCCCGGGCAGCAAGGTGATCGTGCCCGGGTACACCTTCCCGGCGACGATCAACGTGGTCCTGCTCCTCGGCCTGCGCCCGGTCATCGTGGACATCGACCCGTCCACCTTCAATGCATGCCCTCGCTCCGTCCGCGCCGCGCTCGCTGGCGATGACGGCACCGACTCCGACGAGTCCCCCGCGGCATTTTTGGCCGTACACCAGTTCGGGCTTCCCTCAGCGCTCGACGAGCTCGCCGACGACTGCGCGGCTCGAGGCACGATCATCGTGGAGGACGCCGCCTGCGCCCTCGGCGCCAGCTTGGAGTTCGACGGCGCTCCCGTCGCTGCCGGCGGCATGGGCCGCATGGGCTGCTTCTCCTTCCACCCGCGCAAGATCGTCACCACCGGCGAAGGCGGCATGGTGACCACCGCGGACCCCGATCTCGACCATCGCCTGCGACGTCTGCGCAACCACGGCATGGACCGGGACGACTCAGGCGATCTCATCTTCGCGGAGGCAGGCTTCAACTACCGGCTGACCGAGGCCCAGGGAGCCATCGGCGTGGTGCAGATGGGCCGCCTCGATGTGCTCCTGGAGGACCGCGCGCGCATCGCCGCCGGTTACTTCTCCCGGATGGCCGATCTGGCTTCGCTGGGCTTGTCGCTGCCACGGGTGCCGCGAGGAGCGAGCCCCACCTGGCAGACCATTCAGGTCCTGCTGCCGCCGACCGCCGATCTCGACGACGTGATCGCGCGGGTGCGAAGCGCCGGCGTGGAGGTGAACTTCGGCGCCCACGCGCTGCACCAACATCCGGCCTACGCCACCGCCGCGCGCCCCTCCACGGGTCTGGCAGGCGCGGAGGAGGCCCGCGCCCGAGGGCTCGCGCTTCCGGTGCCGTTCGGTCTCACCGACGCGCAGATGGATCGGGTCGTGAGCGAGCTGCGGTCCGCGATCGGCGGCCCGCGATGAAGCGCTTCGAGAGCCACGGCACTGGGGAGTTCGAGCGGTCGCAGTTCGCTACGGTGGGCGAGCACGTCGTGTTCGAGCCCGGCGTGCTGGTGTTTCACCCGGAGACGGTGCACCTCGGCACCAACGTCTACGTAGGCCACAACGCCATCCTCAAGGGCTACTACAGGAACTCAATGCGCATCGGGGACGACGTCTGGATCGGGCAGCAGTGCTTCTTCCACTCCGCAGGCGGCCTCACGATCGAAGCCGCGGTGGGGATCGGCCCTGGCGTGAGGATCCTCACTTCGTCCCACACCGATCCGGGACTCGATCGACCCATCATGGAGGGCGCCGTGCGCTTCGCTCCCGTCGTCATCGGCTACGGCAGTGACCTGGGCGTGGGCTGCACGATCCTGCCCGGCGTCACGCTGGGGCGCGGCGTGCAGGTGGGAGCTGGCGCGGTGGTCGCACAAGACGCTCCCGACTTCGCGGTGGTGGCCGGCGTGCCCGCGCGGGTCCTGCGCATTCGGGGGCAGGGTTGAGCGAGTTCGCGATCCGCACCGAGGGCCTCCGCAAGGTCTACAAGACAGGCTTCCTGCGCCGGGAGTATGTGGCCCTGCACGGGCTCGATCTGAACGTGCGACGGGGCGAGGTGTTCGGACTCATCGGGCCCAACGGAGCCGGAAAGACCACCACGCTCAAGCTGCTCATGGGGCTCAACGCACCGAGCGGCGGGCGCGGGTGGATCCTCGATGAGCCGATCGGCTCGCTCTCGGCGCTGGCCAAGGTGGGCTTCCTGCCTGAGAGGCCGTACTTCTACGACTATCTGACGGCCACCGAGTTCTTGCACTTCTACGGGCAGCTGCACGGGATTGGGAAGGATCAGCGGCGCCGCAAGATCGAGGAGCTGCTGCCGCTCGTGCACATGGAGCGCGCCCGGGGCACGCAGCTGCGCAAGTTCAGCAAGGGGATGCTCCAGCGGGTCGGCATCGCTCAGGCCCTGATGAACGAGCCCGAGCTCGTGGTGCTCGACGAGCCCAGCTCCGGGCTCGACCCCATGGGCCGGATGCTGATTCGAGACATCGTGCGGGGGCTCAAGCGCAAGGGCACCACGGTGCTGTTCTGCTCGCACGTCCTGTCGGATGTCGAGGAGGTGTCCGATCGGGTCGGGATCCTCATTGACGGGACCCTGCAGGAGGTCGGCTCGGTGGACGAGCTGGTCGAGCAGCGCACCGAGGGCATCGAGATCACGTGCGAGGGGCTCGACGAGGCGGCGCTCGCGACGCTGCCCAGCGAGCCTCTGCGGCGCACCGCCCGGGACCATCACGTGTTTCGAGCGGAGGACCACGAGGCGGCGCGGGCGCTGCTCGCTCAGATCAACGCCGCCGGCGGCGCGCTGGTCAGCTACGAGCCGCTGAGGGAGTCGCTCGAGCAGCACTTCGTGGACGAGGCGACCGCAGTGGAGCGCCAGGCGCGCGAGGAGGCCGCCCGATGATCAAGGTGTGGGCCATCGCCCAGAACACCTTCCGCGAGGCCGTACGGGACAAGATCCTGTACTCGCTGTTGTTCTTTGCCTTGGTGATGATCGGCAGCTCGGTGCTGATCGCCGAACTGACCATCGGGGAGTACGGGAAGATCATCCGCGACGTCGGGCTGGCGTCGATCAGCATCTTTGGCCTGCTCATCGCGATCTTCGTCGGCATCGGGCTGATCTACAAAGAGATCGAACGCAAGACCATCTACACGATCGCGAGCAAGCCCGTGCCGCGCTGGCAGTTCCTCGTGGGCAAGTATCTCGGGCTCCTGGCCACCCTGGCCACCGAGGTCGCCATCATGACGGTGGCCTACTTCGCGGTGCTGCAAGCTATGGGAGTCGGGGTGACCGGCGCGATGGTGCCGGCGATCTGGTTGACGTTCGTTGAGCTCGCCGTCGTGACGGCCATCGCGATCCTGTTCGGCTCGTTCACGTCGCCGGTGCTGTCCGCGCTGTTCACCATCGGGCTGACGCTCATCGGGAAGATCAGCCAGGAGCTGATGATCATCGGCGAGCGCTCCGAGAGCGAAGGCGTGCGCATGCTGCTCGCCGGTGCGTACCGGGTCCTGCCCGACCTGGCGCGCTTCGACCTGCGCGGACCCGCCAGCTACGGAACGTCCGTGGAGTGGGAGTACGTCGCGTACGCCACGGGGTACGGCGCCGCCTACGCGGCCGCCTTGCTTGTGCTCGCTTCGCTGATCTTCCGATTCCGGGACTTCAAGTGAGCCCCGGCGTACGCCGGACAGCGCTCTTCGTGGCGTTCTGCACGCTCGTGGTCTGCGCCCGGGTGATTGGCTCGGCGTCGTTTGAGCTCAAGACCGCGCGCGCGCTGGAGGCGGAGCAGCGATGGCATCAGGCCGCAGCAGGCTATGGGGCGGCCATTCGCATGTACCTTCCCGGCCTGCCGGTGGGCGCCGCCGCGAGCGAGCGGCTCCTCGCGCTCGCGGACCGCGCCGAGGCGTCCGGCGACCCAGCGGAGGTCCGGTTCTGCCTCGAGGAACTTCGCTCCGGGTGGCTCGCGGTGCGCTCCCTGTACCAACCGGGTCAGTCCTGGGTGGCCGATGCCGAAGCGCGACTCGCCGCGCTGATGCTGGAGGACCCCCGCGCGCGCTGGCCGGATCGGTCGCTGACCCCAGCGCAGCGCGCGCAGATCGTCCACGCGACGCTGGACGAGCGCGGCGACCCCTCTGCCGCCTGGGTCGTCGTGATGGGCCTCGGGTACCTGCTGTGGCTCGCCTCCGCCGCCATGGCGCTGTGGACCGGGATCCCGGCTGGCCCGGATGCGCCAATGCGCTGGAAGCGCCTGGGGCAGTGGGCTGGGGCGTCGGTGGGCGGGTACCTTGTGTGGCTCATCGCGCTCCGATTCGCCTGAGCGCTGGCCGAAGCGACCTCTGGAGAGAACCCGCATGTCCGTCCCCCTGCTCGATCTAGCCCCCCAGTACCGCGCGCTCCAGGGTGAGTTCGACGCGGCCGTCGCCAGGGTGGCCACGAGCCAGCACTTCATCATGGGGCCTGAGGTCAACGCCTTTGAGAGCGAGGTGGGCGCCTTCCTCGGGGCGGAGCACGCCATCGGCTGCGCATCAGGCTCGGACGCGCTTCTGCTCGCCCTGTGGGCTCTGGGGATCGGCCCCGGCGACGAGGTCATCACCACCGCGTTCACGTTCTTCGCCACGGCGGGCGCGGTGGCCCGGCTCGGAGCCACGCCGGTGTTCGTGGAGATCGACGCCGCGACCTACAACATCGATCCGGCGGCCATCGAGGCAGCGATCACGCCCCGGACCCGGGCCATCATCCCCGTGCACCTCTTCGGGCTGCCGGCCGACATGGACGCCATCAACGCGATCGCCGCCAAGCATGACTTGCGGGTGATCGAGGACGCGGCGCAGTCCATCGGCGCCACGCTGCACGGCGCGCAGACCGGCACCCTCGGGGAACTCGGCTGCTTCTCGTTCTTCCCCAGCAAGAACCTGGGCGCGTGGGGCGACGGCGGCCTCGTGACGTCCATGACCGAGGACATCGCCGAGGTGGTCCGCCAGCTGCGCGTGCACGGCAACTACCCGCGCAAGTACTACCACGCACGCGTGGGCTGCAACTCGCGGCTCGACGCGCTGCAAGCGGCGGTGCTGCGGGTCAAGCTCCCTCACCTCGCGGGTTGGGGCGCGGCGCGGCGCGCACGGATCGCGGGCTACAAGGCGCGCATCGAAGCCGCCGGCATCGCCGACCAGATCACCTTTCAGCACGTGCCACAGGGGTGCGTGCCCGTCTACCACCAGTGCGTGATCCGCGTGCCGCGCCGCGATGCGCTGCTCGCCCATCTCAAGGCCCGCGGGATCGGCTGCGCGGTGTACTACCCGCGCCCCCTGCATCTGCAGGAGTGCTTCGCGGATCTCGGCCAGGGCCTCGGCGCCCTGCCGATCACGGAGCAGGCCTGCGAGGAGGTCATCGCGCTGCCGATCTTCCCCGAGCTGACCGGCGACCAGCAGGACCTGGTCGTCGCCGCGCTCGCCGAGTTCCTGGCCTAGAGAGGTGGAGCCGACCGACGTCTGGAGGCTCGCGCTGGCCGTGGCCATGCTCGTCGGGGGTCTGGTCGGCTCATTCCTCAACGTGGTCGCGTATCGACTGCCCGAGGGGCTGAGCGTGGTCTCGCCCCCATCGGCGTGCCCCGCCTGCGGTCATGGAGTGCGCCCCTGGCACAACGTGCCTGTGCTCGGCTGGCTGATGCTGCGCGGCGTGTGCGCCGACTGCGGGTCCCCCATCGCGCCGCGCTACCCGCTGGTCGAGGCGGCGTGTGCGCTGCTGTGGGGCGTCCTGTTCTGGCAGATGGTCCCCAACGTCGCTTCGCTGATCGATCCCGCAAGCATCGCCGCGTTCGGCTTCTTCGCCCTGTACTTCTCGGCCCTGCTCGCCATCAGTCTCATCGATCTCGACCACTTCATCGTGCCCGATGTCATCTCGCTGCCGCTCATCCCCCTCGGCGTCGCGGCGGTGGCGGTGCTGCACGGGTCCGGGGCCGCGGTGCCCAGCCTCCCTCAGGCGGTCCTCGGCGCAGGGCTCGGCGGCGGGGTCATGCTGGCCATCGCGTACGGCGGCCGGCTCGCCTTCGGCCGCGAGGCGATGGGGATGGGCGACGTGAAGCTCGTCGCGGCCATC